>WNFU01001735.1_pt1 | contig 37156 bp, 31 predicted proteins | sample 5400121 | NCBI WGS metagenome assembly WNFU01 (sample SAMN13153360, study PRJNA577476) | soil metagenome | isolation source: 100 cm soil or saprolite under grassland replicate 1 | place: USA:California | collected 2016-06-15
TTGCCGCGGTAGAGCGCGATGATGATCGCCAGCCCCACGGCGACTTCCGCCGCCGCGACCGTGAGCGCGAAGAAGACGAAAACCTGGCCCGCGACGTTGTCCAGGTAGTACGAGAAGGCCACGAAGTTGATGTTCGTGGCGTTCAGCATCAGCTCGATGGACAGGAGGATCATGATGATGTTTCGCCGAATCAGCACGCCGACGACGCCGGTGACGAAGACGATCGCGCTGAGGATCATGTAGGAGGACAGCGGCGTCATCGAACTATTTGGACTCCACGGCCTGAACGGCTTTCGGGGTCTCCGGGCCCATGATCCCCTTCTTGGCCATGAGGATGGCGCCGATCATGGCCACTAGGAGGATCAGCGAGGCGACCTCGAAGGGAAACAGGTAGGTGGTGTAGAGGGCGCGCCCCACCGTCTCGGTGTTGCCGGCGGAGACCGCAGCTGTCGCCGGCTCGCGGACCGGCTCCTCCGGCAGCCCCGCCGCGCTCACGATGTAGACGACCTCGGCCAGGGCCAGCAGGCCGAGCCCCATCCCCAGGCGGAACTGCCGCTGGTAGGAGTCGTCCTCTTTGACGTTCAGGAGCATCACGACGAACAGGTAGAGCACGAGGATCGCGCCGGCATAGACGATGAGCTGGACCGCCGCCAGGAACTCGGCGTGTAGCGTCACGAACAGACCCGCGATGTGGAAGAACATCACAAGGAGCGCGATCACGCTGTACATGGGCTTGCGCAGCGCCACCACGAGGATGGCGGTCAGGACGATCACGGTCCCGAAGTAGAGGAAGGACAGGCTGCCCACGACGGCGTCCCGGTCCCTTATGAGTCTTTGGGAGGGAGGTTCTTGTAGCCGATGTTGAAATAGGCCACGTTGGGGTGCTGGAATTCCAGCTTCTTTTCGCGGACCGGGAAGTTGCGGTCGCCGAGCGCCAAGAGTTGCTCTTTATTGAGATACAGGTCGCGTTTGTTGTACTTGGCCCACTCGTACTCCTTGGTCATCGCCAGCGCGTCCACCGGGCACGCCTGCACGCACAGGCCGCAGAACAGGCAGCGGGTCATGTCCATGTAGTATTCCTTGGCGTAGCGCTTCATCGGCTCGCCTTCGACCTCGCTGCTGATGACCGTGATGACGCGGGATGGGCAGGCGGCCTCGCAGAGGTCGCAGCCGACGCACTTGTCCGTGCCGTCGTCGTAGCGGAGCAGGGCGATCATGCCGCGGTAGGTGCCGGGCAAGTCCCGCTTCTCGTGCGGGTATTGCAGGGTGATGGCCTTGCGCTTCCGCAGCAAAATCCGGTCGATGAACACCGTGATCGTGGCCTTCATGCCCACCAGGATCTCGTAGAAGGTAAGTGTCTTGACCCACTGCGCGACGGCCATGCGGTTCGTGCTCCTTAATCCCTCAGGAAGTACACAACGATCGCGGTGATGACGATGTTTCCCAGCGCCAAGGGCAGCATCACCTTCCACCCGAAGCGCATGAGTTGGTCGTACCGCAGGCGCGGCAGCGTGGCGCGGAGCCAGAAGAACAGGAACAAGAAGCCGTACACCTTCACCGTGAACCAGGCGACGCCCTCGATCCAGGAGAGATTGGCTGGGAGCAGGGTGCCGGGGTACGGGGCGTGGTACCCACCGAGGAACAGGACCGAGGCGATGCAGGAGACCAGAATCATGTTCGCGTATTCCGCCATGAAGAAGAAGGCGAAGCGCATCCCGCTGTATTCGGTCATCCAGCCGGCCACCAGCTCGCTTTCCGCCTCCGGCAGGTCGAAGGGCAGGCGGTTCGTCTCCGCCACGGCCGAGATGACGTACACGACGAAGGCGACGATCTGGGTCACGGGGAACCACCACCAGATGCCTGCCCCATGCCCCATGCCGATGATGTTCCAGTTCAGGATCGACCCGGCCTGTTTCTCCGCGATGGTGACCATGCTGAGCGAGCCCGCCAGGATCAGGACGCTGATGATCGCCAGCCCAACGTTCAGCTCGTAGCTGATTACCTGCGCCGCCGCGCGCAGGCCCCCGAGCAGAGAGTACTTGTTGTTGGAGGCCCAGCCGCCCAGGATGATCCCGTAGGCCCCGATGGAGGTGAAGGCCAGGATGTACAGGATCCCGATGTTGATGTCGGTGATGATGAATGGCTTGATCGTCACGCCAAACAGTTCGATCTCGCGGTTGGGCCCGTAGGGCACGACCGCGAAGCCGATGAAGGCCGGCACGAGCGAGAGGATCGGGGCCAGCGAGAAGAGGAGCCGGTTCGCGCCGGCGGGGACGATGTCCTCCTTGAAGAAGAGCTTGATCCCGTCGGCGAGCGGCTGCAGGATCCCGTACGGGCCTACTTCCATCGGCCCCATGCGGTCCTGCATCCAGCTCAAGACTTTCCGCTCGGCCAGCGTCAGAAAGGCCACGGTGAGCAGGACAACGCCCATGACCACCGCGATCTTGACCACCGCCGCCCCGGCGAAGACCAGCATCTCCATCCGCTACTTCTCCCCTCCCGAACCCACCTTCTCGACTGTGACGGTGGCCAACTTGCCGTACGGCACGCCCGTCACCGGGTCGGGCGTGACGGCGAGGAGAGAAGCGAGATCCTCCCGGAACGACTCCGGGTAGAACAGCGTGCCTGCCGGGATGCGGCCCAGCATCGTGACCGGCACGCTCGCCTCGCCGGCCGTTGAGCGGAGCCGCACGCGATCGCCCTCGGCGAGCCCGAGGCGTTCTCCGTCGACCGGGTTCATGATGAGCTTGCCTTCCTTTTGGATCTCCAGCAGGCCCTTGGCCTTGGTGGACATCGCGCCTGAGTGGAAGAGGGTCTGCCCCACTCGTAAGTGCCAGGCATGGCCGTTGGACTTGGGAGATGGCGTGGCACGGTAACGGGTCGCGAGGTCGTCCGCGAACCCGCCGCTGACGTACTGCTCCATGGTCCGGCTGTCCACGCGGGCGGGCTCGGGCGTTGCGCCCAGAATCCGGTAGCCGGGGATGGCCGCGCGGATCTCCTTCAGGATCTCCTTCGCATCGCCGTATTCGAGCGGGTAGCCCATCAGAACGGAGAGGGACGACAAGATCTCCCAGTCCGGCCGGCTGTCGCCGAGAGGGTCAAGCCCCTGACGGACCTTCTGCACCGAGCCCTCCGAATTCGTGAACGTGCCGTTCTTCTCGGCGTAGGAGCACGCCGGCAGCACGACGTCGGCCAGCCGGGCGGTCTCCGTCAGGAAGAGCTCCTGCACGACCAGCAGCTCCAGCTTCTCCAGCGCCTCGGCGGCCTTCAGAGAGGCCGGCAGGCTCCGTACCGGATTCTCGCCTATGACGATCAGAGCCTTGAGCCGTCCGCTGCGCGCCGCTTCGATCATCTCGAGCAGGCGCAGCCCTTTCGAGACCGGCGGCTCCTCTTTCCAGACCCCTGCGAGCAGGCTTCGTGCCGCCGGATCAGTGATGTCGGTCGGGCCGGGAAGGTACTCGGCCATCGTGCCCATCTCGACGGCGCCCTGCTCGTTGTTCTCCTCGGTGAGCGGCGCGAGCCCCCAGCCCGGCTGGGTCAGCTTGCCGATGAGCAACATGAAATCCAGCAGGTTGACAGTTGCCTCATAGCCACCCGCAGCTTGCAGCAGATCCTGCCCGATCAGGATCACCCCCCGGCGCGCGCCGGCGAAGGTCCTGACCATCGCCCGGAGCGTGGCTTCGTCCGCGTCGCTTGGATACGGCAGGGCGGTCGCCGCCGCGCGGACGCGCGAGACAAGCTCGCTGGCGCGCGCGCTGAGGCCGGCGTCCACGAGGTTTTCGTCGAAAACGGCCTTGACGAGGCCCTGGACGGCGGTGCCATGGCGGCCGACCTGAATCGTGAGGTGCTTTGCCGACAGGTTCGTGATGTTGCTGGTGGTGTCGATCGACGGCGTGAGAGTCTCCAGCGTGAGGAGCGTGGCGCCGCGCTTCTTCACGGCCTCTTTCACCTTCAACCCGACGATCGGATTGGCGGCCGTGACCTGGGTGCCGATGAGCAGGAGGACGTCGGCCTGCACGAGGTCCTCGTAGGAGACCGTCCAGCGGTTGGTCCCCTGCACGCGGCGCAGCGCGCGGGCCGCATTCACGTGCCCATAACGGGGCGTGCTGTCAAGGTGGTTCGAGCCGATCGTCAGGCGCATGAACTTCTGGAAGACGTACAGGTCCTCGTTGGTGCAGCGGGCCGAGATGAGCCCCCCAATGGCTTCGGCGCCATGCGCCAGCTTCAACTGCGTCAACCGCTCGGCGAGCGCGGGGAGCACCTCGTCCCACGTGGAGGGGTGCAACTGTCCGTCCGCCTGCCGGCTCAGCGGGCTCATGAGCCGGTCCTGGTGGGTGACGTACTGATAGCCGAAGAAGCCCCGCGCGCACAGGTCGCCGTTGTTGCGGCCTTCGCCATAGGCCGACATGACCTCGACGACTTTCTGGTCGCGCGTCTGGAGGATCAACGCGCACCCGTCGCCGCAATATCCACAAGTACTGTCCGCCCGCTTCATCATCCAGGGGCGGAACTCGTACATCGAGAGCCGGCTCGTGATCGCGCCCACCGGGCAGATCTGCACGCAACCCCCGCAGAACTCGCAGTCCAACTGGTGCCCCGCGAAGTGCACGATCTCGGTCATCGTGCTCCGGCCGGCGTTGCCCAGCGCCTTGACGTCCATGACCTGGTCGCAGTACCGCACGCAGCGCAGGCAGGAGACGCAGCGGTTCATCTCCTTCTCGATCAGCGGGCTGAAGAACTCCTTCTGATACACGCGCTTGGTGTCGCTGAAGACGCTGGTCGTGGGCGTGTACTGGTGCGAGAAGTCCTGGAGGTCGCAGCGCCCGCCCTGGTCGCAGATCGGGCAGTCGAGCGGATGGTTCGCCAGGATGAATTCCAGCACGGACTGGTGGGCTTCGTTCACGACGGGCGTGTTGGTCTGGACCACCATGCCCTCGGTGCACACCGTGCTGCAGGAGGTCTGTAGCTTCGGTATTTTTTCGATCTCGACCAGGCACATGCGGCAGTTGGCGTCGTACGTGAGCTTGGGGTGGTAGCAGAAGTGTGGGACCATGATCCCAAGCCGCCGGGCGGCCTCGATGACGAGGGTGCCCTTCTCCACCGCGATCGGCTTGCCGTCTATCAGGACATTGACCATGTCAGCCATGGCTGTTCCTAATGCCCCACGGTGATCAATTCGGCCGCGGGCTGCGGTCGGAACGGGCAGCGCTGCCCTTGGACATGCGCCTCGTACTCATCCCGGAAATGCTGGAGCGTGCTGGTGATCGGAGCGATCTCCGCGTCGCCGAAGGCGCAGACCGTGCGGCCTGCGATGTTGCCGCACAGGCGGAGCAGGAGGTCCAGATCCTCTTGCCTGCCGCGGCCGTGCTCGATGCGTCGCAGGATCTGCAAGAGCCAGAGACTCCCTTCGCGGCACGGGGTGCACTTGCCGCAGGACTCATGGTTGAAGAACTGCAAGAGATTTTCCGCGGCCCAGACCATGCACGTGCCTTCTTCCATCACCGTGACCCCGCCGGACCCCAGCATGGACCCGGCCTGCGCGAGCGAGTCGAAGTCCATCTTGACATCCAGGTGCTCCGGGGTCAGGAAGGCGGCCGACGCGCCGCCTGGGATGAAGGCCTTGAGGGGCTTGTCCCCGCGCATGCCGCCGGCGATCTCATAGATCATCTCCCGGAAGGTGATGCCCATCGGCACTTCGTAATTGCCCGGGCGCTTCACGTGCCCGCTCAGGCAGAAGATGCGGGTCCCCGTGCTCTTGGGCGGATGCCCGATCGAGGCGAACCACTCGGGGCCCCGGTTCACGATATGCGGGACGTTCGCCAGCGTCTCCACGTTGTTCACCACCGTCGGCTGCTGAAACAACCCGTGCGTGGCGGGAAACGGCGGCTTGGTGCGCGGCAGGCCCCGCTTCCCTTCCATGGACTCCAGCAAGGCGGTCTCCTCCCCGCAGATGTACGCGCCGGCGCCGCGGTGCATGTAGATGTCCAGGGCGAATCCAGAGCCCAGGATGTTGGGGCCCAGGTAGCCGGCCCGGTAGGCTTCCGCAAGCGCGTTTTCTAAGATCTTGGCGCCGAGGACGAACTCCCCACGGATATAAATGTAGGCGACATGCGTGCTGATGGCGTAGGCTGCGAGGATCATGCCCTCGATCATCTGATGGGGGTCGCGCTCCATCAACTGGCGGTCCTTGAATGTGCCGGGCTCGCTCTCGTCGGCGTTGCAGATCAGGTAGCGCGGGCCCCGGTGGTCTTTCGGGATGAAGGACCACTTCACGCCGGTGGGGAAGCCGGCCCCGCCCCGCCCCCGCAGCCCGGATTTCTTGACCACCTCGATGATGTCTGCCGGCGCGATCTTGCCTAGCGCTTTCCGCAACGCCTGGTAGCCGCCCGCGCGCTCGTAGTCGGCCAGCGAGCCGGTGTAGTCCGGCTGCATCATGTTCTTGGTTAAAATGGTTGAAATGGGGTCAGAGTCCATTTTTTGACTCTCTTTTATTGTTGTCTTTGGCGGAAAAATGGACTCTGACCCCATTTCCCCCGCAGGGAACATGAAGGGCCCTGTCGCCAGCGGGCTCTTCCCATCGCGCTTCAGGTCATCCAGGATGCGGTTCAGCTTCTCCTGCGTCAGTTGCTCGAAGTAGTCGTCGTTCACCTGCATCATCGGCCCGGTCCCGCAGGACGCCAGGCATTCCACCTGGCTCAGTGTGAACAGGCCGTCCGGGGTCGTCTGGCCGGGCTTGATGCCGAGCTTGGCACCTGGATGTGAAACTTGCCGATCGGCTGGCGGTTGAGCATCGTATAGAACGTCACGGTTTCATAGACTTGCGGCGGCGTAAGGTCCAGCACTCCCGCGATCTCCTTCATCGCCCCCTCGGATACGTGCCCGAACTCCTCCTGCGCCAGCCAGAGCAGCGGCAACAGGGCCGCGCGCTTCTCCGGATACCGTCCCAGAAGTTCGGTGATCTTGTCCTTGTGCTTCTCGATCAACATCTGGTCCCTCGTTAATCGTTATACGTTATTCGTTAAACGGCTTTTTCTCACGATTAACGTTTACACGATTAACGTTTAACGTCTTCATCACCGGTCGCACTCCCCCATCACGATGTCATACGTTCCGAAGATCGTCACGATGTCGGCGATGAGATAGCCGCGCGCCATGTGGTCGAACGCCCCCAGATGGACGAACGAAGGCGAGCGGATCTTCAGACGATACGGTTTCGGTCCGCCGTCGCTGACGATGAAGAAGCCCAGTTCCCCTTTCGGAGCCTCCGAGGCGCAGTAGGTCTCGCCCTTGGGCGGCTTGAAGCCCTGCGTGAAGATGATGAAGTGGTGGATCAGGCTCTCCATGTCCCGCATCACCTTCTGCTTGGGCGGAGGGATGACCTGGGGTACGTCCGCGATGATCGGGCCGTCTGGCAGCTGTTGCAGGCACTGACGGATGATCTTCGAGCTCTGCCGCATCTCTTCTAGGCGGACCCAGTACCGGTCGTAGGTGTCGCCGTTCTTCCCGATGGGGACTTCCCACTCCACCTTGTCGTAGGCGCCGTATGGCTCCGCCTTACGGATATCGTAGGCGACGCCGGAGCCGCGCAGCACCGGGCCGGTGCAGCCGAAGTTGATGGCGTCTTTGGCGGAAATCACGGCGACGTTCTTGGTCCGCGACAGCCAGATGCGGTTGTTGAGCAAGAGTTCGTCGTATTCGCGAAGGTGGTCTGGAAACGTGTCGAGGAAGGCGTTGAGCCGCTGGACCAGGTCCGGCGTGAAGTCGCTGTCCACGCCGCCGATCCGGTAGTAGTTCAGGGTCAGCCGCGCGCCGCAGAGCTTCTCGAACAGGTCCAACAGGACCTCGCGCTCGCGGAAGGTCCAGAAGAAGACGGTCATGGCGCCGATGTCGAGAGCCTGGGTGCCGAGCCAGAAGAGGTGCCCGATGATCCGCTGCATCTCGGCGACGATCGTCCGGACGTACTCGGCGCGCGGGGGGACCGTGATGTTGAGCAGCTTTTCCACGGCCCGCACGTAGGCGAAATTGTTGGTCATCGAGCAGACGTAGTCCAGTCGGTCGGTGTGCGGGATGACCTGCAGGTAGGTCAGGCCCTCGCACAGCTTTTCCACGCCGCGGTGCAGGTAGCCGAGGTCCGGCGTGGCCTTCACGATGCGCTCGCCCTCGAGCTCCAGCACCACGCGGAGCACCCCGTGCGTAGCCGGGTGCTGCGGGCCCATGTTGAGCAAGAGCTCTTCCTGTCGGCGTACGGGCTGGACGTCCTCGGGCAATCCTTCGGCTTCCTTCAGGAAGGGGCGATGCTGCTCCTCCGGGATTTCGCCGGCGGCCACCGCCGCCGAGGCCGGCTCATCGAGTCGCGGCAGGAACGGGAACGTGCTGCGCCAGCCCCGGCCTTCCGTGGGGAAGTCCTTGCGCAGCGGGTGTCCTTCCTCGTAGTCCTCCGGCAGCAGAATGCGGCGCAGGTCCGGATGGCCGGCGAACTTGACGCCCATGAGGTCATAGACCTCACGCTCGAGGAAGTTGGCCCCTTTCCAGACGGTCGTGACCGTCGGCATGGTCGGGTTGTCTTCCGGGACGCGGGCCTTGAGCCGGAGCCTGTGGTTGCGCGGTAGCGAATTGAGCTGGTAGATCACCTCGAACCGGTCCTCGTCCTCCGGGTAGTCCACCGAGAGGATGTCGGAGAGCATATCGAAGGCCATTTCGGGATCGTCGTGCAGGAACCGCGCGATCTCGGGCACGGCTGCCGGCTTCACTTGGGCGACGAGGTCCTTGTAGGGCCCCTCTTCGCGGACCGCGAGCACGGTGTCGGGGAACCGGTCCTTCAGCTTGGTGAGCAGCGGGTTCATGGGGTTAAATTATTTGACCAGGACCTTCTCCGACATCATCTTCTGTTGCAGCTTGATCAGCCCGTCCAGGAGCGCTTCAGGCCGCGGCGGGCAGCCGGGGACGTACACGTCCACCGGCACGATCTGATCCACCCCCTGCACCACGCTGTAGGAGTTGTAGTGGTTGCCGGATGTCGCGCAGGAGCCCATGGAGATGACGTAGCGGGGCTCCGGCATCTGGTCGTAGATGCGGCGGATGATCGGCGCCATCTTCCGGCAGACGGTGCCGGCGACGATCATCAGGTCCGACTGGCGGGGGGACGCCCGGAAGACCCCCGCCCCGAAGCGGTCGATGTCATACCGGGACGACACCGTCGCGATCATCTCGATGGCGCAGCACGCCAGCCCGAACGTCATCGGCCAGAGCGACCCCTTGCGGCACCAGTTGATGGCGGCGTCCAAGGTGGTCGTCACGATGTTGGCGTCCAGTGACCGTTCAATTAATCCCATTCCAGCGCTCCCTTCTTCCAGGCGTAGAAGTAGCCCACGAGCAGGATCGCGATGAAGACCAGCATCTCGATCAGGGCGAAGAGGCCGAGCTGCTTGAAGATGATGGCCCAGGGGAAGATGAACACCGTCTCGATGTCGAAGATCACGAACAGCATCGCAATAATATAGTACCGCATCGGGATCTTGCTGCGCGCGTCGTGAAAGACCGGCGCGCCGCTCTCGTAGGGCATGAGCTTGGCCTTGTAGGGCCGGGAAGGCCGGACGAGATAGCCCGCCAGGAGGGAACCGACGCCGAAGGCGGCGGCGATCACCAGGAAGAAGAGGATCGGCAGGTAGTTCTGGACGATCAGATCGGGCATCAGGGGGTCACGCTTTCCAGGGGCGAGCCGGGTCGCCTCCCCGGCAGCCCCAGGGCGTCCAGGAAGTACGGCCTCGACCGTAAGCCATCGAGCTGGGGCGCGGACATGCCCTTGTGCTGGATGAGGATCTTATACGTGGTGCCCATGCCGTCGGGCCGGAGTAGCTCTCGCATCGAGGCCGACTGCGGCGACTCCGGATCCAGGCCGGCAAAGGACGATTCGATGCCCAGGCCGATCAGGAAGTGCAGTTGGTTCGTGAAGCCGGTCACTTTCAGGCCCACGTCCTGCCCGGCCAGGGCCAAGCTCGTGAAGTCCACATGCGCCGTCAGGTCCTGCTGACCGACGTGAACGTACGGCGAGTCGGACACGGTGTGCCGGTAATAGCCGAGTAACGTGCCGGTCTTTCTGGCCGGCGCGAAGAAATCGGCAGCGGCGTGGCCGTAGTCGATGGTCACGACGAGACCGCGGCGCAAGCGCGTGCCGACCTGCCTCATCCACTCGAGCGCTTGCAGATTGACCTCCGCCTGCTGGCCGACCTCCAGGCTGATTCCGATCCGCGCAAAATAGGCTTCCAGGTCAGGGGAGAAGGGCGGCGCCTCGATTTCGATGAAACGACTCCCGTCCCATCCTACGAAGATTTCTCGCAGGCCCAATGGCCGTTTGACCAGGCGGTGCACCGGGAAGGCGTCCACCAGTTCGTTGGAGAGAAACAGGCCCGTGATCGAGTCAGCCGATACTGCGTCCAGGTCCGGTACCCAGGCGATGCGCCCACCCGCGCCCGTGAGTTCGCGCAGGCGCTGTTTCTGCGTTTCGACCATGGCCGGGCTCCGTTCCACCAGGAGGTACCGCAGGCGGGCGAGGAAGTCCGGCTTGGCGCGCCGATACGCATTCAACAGATGTTGGGCGAGGAGCCCTTTGCCGGCCCCCATCTCCACGATCGTGAACTCGCCCGACGGAACAATTGCCTCGGCCGCTTGCGCGATCTGCCGGCCGACCAACTCGGCGAAGATGGGATGCACGTCAAGACTCGTGTAGTAATCCCCCTCGCGTCCGATGCGCGGTCCGGCCGTCATGTAGTAGCCGAATTCAGGGTCATAGAGCGCCGCCTCCATGAAGGCGGCAAAGGAAATGGGGCCGTCCCGCTCGATACGGGCGACCAATTTTTCGACCAGCCCGGGATGACCGAGGTCCATAGGCGCTCCGCTGCAAACTTGTGACAAAATTTCCTGAAAGAGGAAGGCGTTACGATAGCCTACGTCCTTCGGGTTAGTCAAGCCGAAACTCGTTGTCGGAACAAGGGGTTGGAGCGTCTTCAGGCGCCAGAATGACCGGGTTTTTATCTACCTGGACGACGCTACTCGGCGACGTGGATCTTGTCGGGGCCCTTGGCCTTGGCTTGGTACATCGCCTCGTCCGCCTTACGCAGGAGCTCTTCCTTGCTCTGCGCGTGGTCGGGAAAGCCGGCGATCCCGATGCTGGCGGTGAGACGCGCCTTGATCCCTTGCTCGCTCAGGAAGGTGTGGGAGGTGATGGCCTCGTGGAGCCGTTCGGCCACGGCGCGGGCCGTGGACACCGTCGTCTCCGGCAGGATCACCACGAACTCGTCGCCGCCGTAACGGGCCAGGATGTCCACGTCGCGGATGCACTTCATCATGATCTGGGCCAGCTCGGTCAGGCACTGGCTGCCCATCAGGTGGCCGTACTGGTCGTTGATCCTCTTGAACTCGTCGAGGTCGAGAAAGATCAGCGCCATGATGGAGCCGTAACGCCGGCAGCGGCGCGCTTCCCGATCCAGCGCCTGTTCCAGGTACCGGGCGTTGTGGAGCTTTGTCAGTTCGTCGGTGACCCCGAGGCTCGCCGCCTGTTCCTGCAGATTCAGCCGCTCCAGCGCGATCGAGGCTTGCTCGGCCAGATGGGTGAGGAGATGCAGGTCCTGGCGGTCGAAGGGCTTGCCGACCTTGTTCACCATTTCCAGCACCGCGGCGGGACGTTTCCGGCTGAAGATCGGCACGCAGAGGAGGGATCGCGTGACGAAGCGGGTCGTCTGGTCGATAGCAGGGAGGAAACGCCGGTCCTTCCGGGTCTCGTTGACCATGGCGGGCTTGCCGTGCTGGGCGACCCACCCGACGATGCCCTGCCCGGATTTGATGCGAAAGCCTTTGAGCCGTCTGGCCTTGGGGCCTCCGACCATGTCGAAGACCAGTTCGTGAGTGGACGGATCGATCAGGAAGAGCGACCAGGCTTCGCACCGGACGAAGGCCTTGGCCTTGTCGAAGATCACGCGCAGGACTGATTTGGGCTCGTGGGCGGAGGCTATGGCGCGGGTCGTTTCAATCAGGAGGCGCAGCTCGCGCACCAGCGCGAAGGTCCGGCCCTGCACGCCGGAAGGCGGCTTGCGCGGCGGATTTCGTCTGGTGGGGGGCTGCGGGAGTGTTGCCATAGCGTCGTCGGCGGGCGCTCAGGCCCCGTGGCACTTCTTGTATTTCTTCCCGCTGCCGCACGGACACGGGTCGTTCCGCCCCACTTTTTCGCCCGTTCGGCGAACGGTCTTGTCGCCGTTCCCGCCGCCGGCGTCCTCGCTGCGGTTCAGTTTCAACTGCAGCGGCCGGCGGGGGCGTGCCTGCACCGGGGGCGGCTGCTCGCCCTGCACGATCTGGACGCGGAACAGGTGCTCTAGCACCTCCCGCTCGCACCGGTCCATCATCGCGGCGAACATGTCGAAGGCTTCCCGTTTGTACTCGATCAGCGGGTCCTTCTGGCCGTACCCGCGCAGCCCGATGCCCTCCCGCAGGCTGTCCATGCCGAGCAGGTGGTCTTTCCACAGTGTGTCGATGGTGCGGAGCATGACCATCTTTTCCAGCTGCCGCAGAAGGTCCCGGCCGAGTTCACGCTCCTTGGCGGCGTAGGCCTCGTGGATCTTGCGGACCAACTCCTCGCGCAGGGCCTCGAAGCCCATGTCCTTGAGCTCGGCCACGCTGTCCTTGATGTCGATCGCGAACTGCGCGTAGAGCGCGTCCGCGAGCCCCTTGAGATCCCACTCTTCCGCATAGGTCTCCTTGGGGCAGTAGACGTCCAGCAGCGCGTCCAGGACTTCCTCGGCGCCAGCCTTGATGTCCTCGGAGAGGTCCTCGCCGCCCAGGATCATCCGCCGGCGCTCGTAGATGACCTCGCGCTGCTTGTTCAGCACGTCGTCGTAATCGAGGAGTTGCTTGCGGATCTCGAAGTGGTGGGCCTCCACCTTCTTTTGGGCGTTCTCGATGGCCCGGGTCACCATCTTGGCCTCGATCGGGACGCCCTCCTCCATGCCGAGCTTGAGCATGATCTTGGAGATGCGGTCGGAGCCGAAGATACGGAGCAGGTCGTCTTCGAGGGACAGATAGAAGCGGGAGGAGCCGGGGTCGCCCTGGCGGCCGGCGCGGCCGCGGAGCTGGTTGTCGATGCGGCGGCTCTCATGCCGCTCGGTGCCCAGGATGTGCAGGCCGCCGAGGGAGACGACCTCCTTTTTCTCTTCCTCGCATTCAGCCCTGATCTGTTGTAGCAGCGCGGCCTGCCGCTCGGGCGGCATCTCCGGGTCGGCGTACAACGCCTTCTTGAACAGGAAATCGGGGTTGCCGCCGAGGAGGATGTCGGTCCCGCGGCCCGCCATGTTCGTCGCGATGGTGACGGCGCCTTTGCGGCCGGCCTGGGCGATGATCTCGGCTTCCTTCTCGTGATGCTTGGCGTTCAGGACGTTGTGCTTGATGCCGTGCCGGACGAGATAGCCAGCCAGCCGTTCCGACTTCTCGATCGAGATGGTGCCCACCAGGACCGGTTGTCCCCGCTTGTGGCACTCCATAATCTCGTCCACGATCGCGTTGAACTTCTCCTTCTCGGTGCGGTACACCACGTCCGGGAAGTCCGGCCTGATGAGGGGCCGATTGGTCGGGATGACGACCACGTCCAGGTTGTAGATTTTGGCGAACTCGCCGGCCTCGGTGTCGGCCGTTCCCGTCATGCCGGCGAGCTTGTGATACATCCGGAACAGGTTCTGGAAGGTGATCGACGCCAGCGTCTGGTTCTCGTTGGCGATCTTGACGCCTTCTTTCGCCTCGACCGCCTGGTGCAGGCCGTCCGACCAGCGGCGCCCGGGCATCAGCCGGCCCGTGAACTCGTCCACGATGATCACTTCGCCGTCCTTGACGACGTAGTCCACGTCGCGACGGTACATCGCGTGCGCCCGCAGGGCCTGGACGACGTGGTGCACGAGGTCCATGTTGGCCAGGTCGTAGAGGTTCGTCACGCCCAGCGCCCGCTCTACCTTCTCGTTGCCTTCCTCGGTGAGCGCGGCCGTCCGGGTCTTCTCCTCGATCGTGTAATCCACGTCCCGCTTGAGCATCGGGATGATGCGGTCGATGCGGTAGTAGAGGTCGGTCGAGTCCTCGGTCGGCCCCGAGATGATCAGCGGCGTGCGGGCCTCGTCGATCAGGATGCTGTCCACCTCATCGACAATGGCGTAATGCAGCTCGCGCTGTACGCAGTCCGCCAGGTCCCCCACCATGTTGTCGCGCAGGTAGTCGAATCCGAATTCGTTGTTGGTGCCGTAAGTGATGTCGGCGCGGTAGGCCTCCTGGCGGGTGCAGGGGCGCAGGTGCTGGAGGCGCTTGTCCTCTGCCTCGTAGGTCGGATCGTAGAGGAACGAGGCCTCGTGCTGGATCACACCCACGGCCAGGCCCAGGTTGTGGTAGAGGGGGCCCATCCACTGGGCGTCGCGCTTGGCCAGATAGTCGTTGACCGTGACGAGGTGCGCGCCCTTGCCTTCCAAGGCGTTGAGGTAGAGGGCCAGCGTGGCGACCAGGGTCTTGCCTTCCCCGGTCTTCATCTCCGAGATCTTGCCCTGGTGCAGGACCATGCCGCCGATGAGCTGGACATCGAAGTGGCGCATCTCCAGCTTGCGCTTCGCCATCTCCCGGCAGACGGCGAAGGCGTCCGTCAGGATGTCATCCAGCGTGGCCCCGTCGGCCAGGCGCTTCTTGAACTCCTCGGCCTTCGCGCGCAGGTCGAGGTCCGAGAGCCGGGCCAGGGACGGCTCCTTGGCGCTGATCTCGGCCACCAGCGGCTGGAGGCGCTTGAGCTCGCGCTCGTTCTTGCTGCCGAAGATCTTGTTGAGCAGGACGTTGATCATGCCACGTCTGTGTCCACAGCCTCTCAAGTATACTGAATTGCCCCGCGCAAAGAAACAGCGATTTCCCGTAGTTGACCCTTCCGGATCGCTGGGCCAAAATGAGGGTATGCAGGGCGGGCGCGGCAACATCGGCATTTTCATCCTGATCCATCTTTTGGTCGCGATCCTGGTGGGGTTCTTCCTCTGGAGCATCTTCCCCGAGCCGTGGAGGGAGTTCCTGCGCAACGGTCCCTGGGGGATCGTGGTGGTCGTCGTGGCCGGCTGCATCATCATCGTCTCCATCGTCCGGGGAGAGCTCGCGCGGCGCGAACACAAGCGCGCTCACGACCGGGTCGCGAAAGTCTTCCGGGAGGCGACCGACCCGGCGCTGCAAAAACGCGCGGCCCTCTGGCTCGTCGATCATGACCGGGACCACCCCGAACGGCTGGCCGACGCTGGCCCCGCGCTATTGGATGTGTTGCTGCGCATCCTCAAGTCGGATTCGGAGAAGCTGGACCGGACGCGGGCGGCCAACGGCTTGGGCGTCCTGGGCGACCCGCGGGCCGTCGGGCCCTTGCTGGCGGCCACCATGGACGAGTACGCCTTCGTGCGGGCCGAGGCGGCCTTGGCGCTGGGCAAGCTGAAGGCGAAACAGGCGGAGAAGCGGCTGCGCGAGATGGTGGAGGACGATTGGGACGCCAATGCACGGGGACGGGCCAGGGAAGCTCTGGAACGCATTGCCGGTTGACATGGCAAGAAAAGGCCGTCTTCGGCGCCGCCACCCTGCGATCGGCTTGCACTCTTGTCTGCCAAACAAACAAGATCGACCTTGAGTAGTCCGGATGGGCAGGTTAAGATTCGGCCTTCACGAGTGGGCTGCGGTACAAGTTCTTCATAGGCTATTGGGGGCATCTACATAATGGAAAGCAAAGCGCCACGACCGACGCCCGCCCCGCCTCCGGTTTCGACTCCCAAAGTGGATCCCGCCCCCACTCCGTTGGTCCCCGAGTCGGACGCGCCGAGAATCGCTGCGTTCACCCACTTGCACGACTATCTGACCTACGTCCGTGACATCGGGGCCTCGGACCTGCACATCAACGTGGCGTCTCCCCCCGTCATTCGGAAGTACGGTCGGCTCGTGCCGCTTCCGCGCCAGCCGTTCACCGCCGCAGAAACCGAAGCTCTCCTGTTTAAGATTCTGACCGACGAACAACGGCGGCGCATCCACACAGAGCTGGCACTCGACTTTCGCTACAGCATCCCGGGCCAGGGCGTGTACCGTAGCTGTATCGTCAAGCAGCGGATGGGATGGGACGGCTCTTTCCGGATCGTGCAGTCCCGCGTTCCCTCTTTCAAAGAGTTGGGCCTCCCCGAGCAGCTGCAGCGCCTCACCGAGTTCAATCAGGGGCTCGTCCTGGTCACGGGGCCGAACGGCTGCGGCAAGTCCACCACCCTGGCCGCCATGGTAGAGCTGGTGAATCAGCACCGCGAGGAACACATCATCACGATTGAAGATCCGGTCGAGTTCAACTTCGTGCCGGCCAAATCTCAAATCAACCAGCGCGAGGTCGGCTCGCACACCAAGAGCTTCTCGCAGGCGCTGCGAGCTGCGCTGCGCGAAGACCCGGACGTGATCATGATCGGAGAACTGCGCGATCGCGAGACCGTGTCGCTGGCCATCACCGCGGCTGAGACCGGACACCTGGTGTTCGGCACGATCCATACGACCTCGGCGGCGCGCACGATCGATCGGATCCTCGATGCGTTCCCGCCCGACGAGCAGCCCCAGGTGCGCAGCATGATCTCGGAGTCCATCAGAGGGATTCTCTGCCAGCAACTCATCCCGCGCAAAGACGGCAACGGACGCGCCGTGGCGATGGAAATCTTGCTGAACACGCCGGCGGTCAGCAACCTCATTCGCGAACGCAAGCTGTTCCAGATCCCCTCGATCATTCAGACGTCCCGGCAGCAGGGGATGATCCTGCTCGACAACTCGTTGACGGATCTCGTGAACCGGGGGGTCATCGACGGTATCGAAGCGTACTATGCCGCCGATAAGAAGGAGCAGTTCCTGAAGTGGGTGCCCCGCATCGACGGAATCGCGCTCGAGGCTTGAGCGATGGCGCGGGTCGATCGGTTGTTCACTGACATGTTATCCAGGCACGGCTCGGACTTGCACCTCGCCGAAGGCCAGCCCCCCAAGATCCGCTGCCATGGCCGGCTGGTCGCGCTCGACCACCCGATTCTGACCGCAGAGACGATGCGCGGCTACCTTCAGGAAATCTGCCCCGCGGAATACTGGGAGCGTTTCCTCGAAACCGGCGACCTCGATTTTGCGTATGCCCTTGGGACCGTCGCGCGCTTCCGAGCGAACTACTTTAAACAATCACACGGCATGGGGGCCGTGTTCCGCACCATACCCGTCAAGATCAAGACCCTCGATGAGCTGAACTTGCCACCGGTGCTGAAGACCTTGAGCCTGCTACGCTCGGGACTGGTGCTGGTGACCGGCCCGACCGGCTCCGGCAAATCCACCACGCTGGCGGCGATCATCGACTTGATCAACGCGACCAGCTCGCGCCACATCCTAACGATCGAGGAACCCATCGAGTTCGTCCACCCGGCCAAGAGATCCATCATCTGCCAGCGCGAGGTCGGCACCGATGTGAACTCGTTTGCGGATGGCTTGAGAGCGGCGGGACGCCAGGATTGCGACGTGGTCCTGGTCGGTGAGATGCGTGATTATGAAACCATCTCGCTCGCGGTCAGCGCCGCAACGATGGGATCGTTGGTGTTCGGGACCTTGCACACCAATTCGGCCGTTAAGACGGTGGACCGGATCATCGACGTGTTTCCGTCCGCGCAGCAACCCCAGATTCGATCCATGCTGGCCGATTCGCTCAAGGGCGTCTGTGCCCAGATTCTGCTCCGCACAGCGGACGGGAGTGGCCGGATCGCCTGCAACGAGATCCTGCTGTCGAACTCCGCGCTGTCGAGCTCCATCCGCGAGGGCAAGACGACCAACATTCGGAACGTCATCCAAGGCGGCAAGAACCAGGGGATGCAGCTCATGGACGATGTAATCCAGAAGTACCTGAGCGAACAGAAGATCACCGCTGAAGAGGCCTACATGAAGGCCACCGACAAATCCCGCTTCAGCCAAGCCGCAGCGCACGCGTGATACCGCGCAAACCGATGACGGGACAGAAAAGGGGAAGGGTTCTGGATTTGACAGCGTCCAGCCTGGCCGGTTATGATGCGCTCGAGATCTCTCGGTAAGGCTGACCGATGATCCGATCGCTACTTAGGCCGATTGCCTGCACGCTGGCCGTGGCCATCCTCCTCATGCTGGGGGCGACCACCGGCAGCGCCTTTGCGCACGAGATCCAGCACGCCGCGCACCACAATGCAGGGATGCACGCCACAGGCATCTGCGCGTGGATGTGCGCGACGGCCGGCGCGGTCGCCACGGCTGCTTTCCACGCAACGGCGGTCACGGTCAGTGTAGAGACGGCGCTGCTGTTTCTCGACGGCCTGCGCTCGATTGACTGTTTTGCACAGCTTCAGGCCCGCGCTCCTCCAGTTCTCCTCTAAATCACTGCCTCCAGCGTAGTGTCCGATCTTCCGGATGCGTCCGCGCATCCGGCGTCGGCCACTGGTTCAATCATTTGGCGTGATGAACGGAGGAGAACCAGATGGGTGCGACCCTGAAGCGGTTGAAAATGGCTGGGTCCTGGGCTCTTGCCCTGGCCCTTTTGGTTTTGATCGGTGGGACGTCCGAAGCCCTTGCAAGCTGTGGATCGGCTGCATGTTTTTTGCTGACCGGGGAGGAAGGAGCGGTTCAACTAGAAGGGAAACTGTCGGTAGGTCTTACCTATGCCTATACGATCTCAAAGCTTCAGTCGGGTACCAGCGGCTTCGTGACATCCGTTGATCAGGAAGAGCGACGACTGGTCATGAACGAACATGCCGAGCACCGGACCATCTTGGAGGTCACTACTCTTGACGTGAATTACGGTCTTACCAACAACCTGACCCTTGAACTCCTCGTCCCGTACAAGCATATCAAGCACACGCACATTATCGAACGGGGCAGCATTGCCACCGGCGGGGCGGGCGAGTATGAGGCCTTCAACGACGCGGGGATTGGGGATATTCGCGTCAACACGAAATACAGTTTCCTCCCGTCATTACGAAGCCTCATGGTGGTCGGGTTCGGGGTGGACCTGCCGACGGGGGATTCGCATGCGAACAATATCAACGGCACGTTGCAGGAACCCACGCTCCAACTGGGGCATCGCACGTGGGGCATCGCGCCGTCAATTTTTCAGTCGTATGAGATCATTCCGCATGTGCTGGATCAGTTCGCTAGGGTGTCGTATCAGCACAGCTTTACGGGCCCCAATTCATACAGGTTCGGGGACGTTTACGTGGTGAGTGGGGGGCTGAATTATAAGACGCTTAAGATTCTGACCCTGACCGGCCAGTTCAACTGGCGGTACGCGGTCCATGATGAGTTTACCGGGACGCTCTTCAGAGTTCCGGAACCGGGAACAACCGATATATTCCCGGGACCCTTGATCCCGGTTGACACTGAAATTAAGCGTCGGCCAGTGCCGAATACCGGCGGAACCACGCTGGCGTTTTCTCCAGGCATTTCTGCACAGGTGCGCGACCAACTCCGGGCCTATTTCTTCGCACAGGTACCAGTGGTCCAAGATTATAACGGCGGGTTGATTCCCGATGTGAGTTATCTTGCAGGCTTGTCCATGTCCTTCTAACTGAGGCGAGGTTTTATGAAACGGAATGTAGCCGTCGTTCTTGCGACCGTTGCACTGCTGGGTCTGCTCGGCATGGCGGGGCGTCCGCCGTTGGTGGGGAGCCCCGCTCCCGAGATCGTCCTCAAGGATCTCCAGGGGCAGGAGGTAAGGCTCTCGGATCTTCGGGGAAAGATCGTGCTGCTGAACTTCTGGGCGACCTGGTGCAAGCCGTGCAAGGAGGAGATGCCGGCCATGCAGGCCAGTTACGACAAGCTGCGCAACCAAGGCTTCGTGGTGTTGGCCGTCAACGAATTGGAAGATGTCGAGAAGGTCGCCGAACACATAAAAACCCACGGCCATACATTCCTGGTGGTAATGGACCACGACAACCGGGTTGCCAATCAGTACGGCGTCGTCGGCCTGCCCGCCAGCTTCTTGATTGACCGCCAGGGCATTGTGAGGGAGCACATCTTTGGCAACCTACTGACCGAACAACGGATCGGCGAACTGGTTCGTCAGTACGGGGGGGCCAGCGCCTCCCTGCATCGCTGATTGAAGTGTCCTGCGGTTGAACCTGGCGCACGGCTTGCGCTATGGTACGGAAATCAGAGGCGTCGGAAACGTGCGAAGCCGTGTAGTGGTGACGATCGCAGTTGTGGCCTTGGGCATTCTCCTGGCCGGAGGCGCCTCCTCGGCAGCCGACGAGGCCAAGAAGTATTACAACCAAGGCATGCAGCAGGTCTCTCAGGGCAAGTACGAGGCGGCAGCCGAGTCCCTGCGCAAGGCGATTGAAATCCGTCCCAAGTTTCCCGAAGCCTACCATCTGTTGGGGATCGTGTACGCGAACGGACAGCGCCGTCTGTCCGACGCGGCTGATGCCTTCAAAAAGGCGATCGAGCTCAATCCGAGTTTCGCCGAGGCCTTCTACAACCTGGCACTCGTCTATCAGGTCCAAGGCAAGCCTGTTGAAGCCGAGCAGGAACTGAAGAAGGCGCTGGCCATTCATCCGAAGTACGAAGAGGCGCTCTTCGCGCTGGCGCAGTTGTACGAGCGCCAGCAAGTCTCTGGAAGCGCCGCGGCGTCCTACGCGCAACTCCTTGCCCTGCGGCCCGATCACCAGGAAGCCCTGTACGCCCTCGGCTACCTGTACGAGTCGCAGGGCAAGAGCCAGGAGGCCAAGGACTTGTTAACGCGGCTGGTCAAGCTCAGGCCGGACCATGCCGACGCCCACTACCTGCTGGGGACGATGGCTGAAAAGGCAAACAGCCTGGCCGAGGCGGAGCAGGCGTACAAGAAGGCCGTCGCGGCCCGCCCGGATTTCGTGGACGCGCATTACAACCTCGGCTTTCTTTTGAAGTCGAAGGGCGAGCTGGAGCCGGCCGCGCAGGAGTTCAGGACGACGATCAAGCTCAAACCGGACTACGCCGATGCCTATATGAACCTGGGGGTTGTCTATGCGCTCCAGCATAAGTTCAGCGAGGCCGAACAGGCGTATGAGGAGACCATCCGCCTGAGGCCGAAGATGGCCGAGGCCTACTACAATCTGGGAGTGTTCTACGAGTTCCACATGCGGGACACCACGCGGGCGCTCGTGACGTACAAGAAGTATCTGGAGTTGGGGGGGACGGATGAGCGGGTCCAGCGCATCGTGCGGGAGGTGAAGCAATGAGACTGTCCGCGTGGATGACAGCGCTGCGCCATGAATTCGGCCTGCCGGTCGCGCTGTCCGTGGGGCTCCACGGCCTGGTGGGGATCGCCTTGGGCGCGTTCACGCTTTCGACCCAGGTGGCGCCCGCGCAGCCGGAGGAGCTGAGGGTGGACCTCGTGGCGCTTGCCCCAGAATCGCCCGCGTCGGCGGCGGCCCTGGCCCCGACTGCCCCTAACCAGTCAGTCGAGCAAGCCGCAGAGCCTGTGCCGAGTCTTCGCGACGTCCCGAGGCTGCTCGCGCCTGCGCCGCCTCCGGGAGTTGCGTTCCCCGAAACGGTCGCGTTCTCCGCGCCAGAGCCGGCGGAGCCGCCGCTCTCGCTGACTGAGAGCATGGGGACCGTGCTGCTCAGCCGCCCTCTCCCCGTCGCCACGTCCGGTTCGGCGCATCTGCTTCGAGACACCACGGCTGAAGCGGGCTCCGTCCGATCGAAAGTGCGGTTCGGGAATAACCTGCGTCCGGAATATCCGCGGGCGGCGCGCGAGGCCGGCTGGGAGGGGACGACCGTACTTCAAGTATTGGTCCTGCCGGACGGGACCGTCGGAGCGGTCTCGCTCCATAAGACGTCCGGCTATGCCGTCTTGGACGAGGCGGCTCTCACTGCCGTCAAGACCTGGCGGTTCGTCCCGGCCATGGACGGCAGCTTTCCCCTCCGGAGCGTCGTGCGCCTGCCGATCCGCTTCGACCTGAAGGATTCTTCCTAAGGCTTGTTGTGCGAGTTCCTTGGTAGTATGCTGTTAGCCATGAAACGCGCTCCGCATATCGCCGTCACGCTGGCGGTCCTTTACGTGCTGCTGTCGTTCAACGCCTATGCCTGTCTTCTCCCGATGTCCGGCGGCGCAGTGATGGAGCAAGGCAGCGATTGCGCGAAGCCGCAGGAGCAGCCTGCCCGCCAACAGTGCGATGCGTTCAAAACCATTGGCGTTCAGACCGTCCCGCCGTTCCAGCCTGTGCCGGATACCTACGACCAGGCTTTGGCGCATGACCTGGCTGTGACTTCAATCCTGCAACCCATCGTCTCGCTTCACTGCACCGTCTTTAGTGGTCCGCCTCTCATCCGGATTGATATCCTGGACCTGACCTCCCTCCTCCGCATCTGAGTCCCCGCACAAGCTGATTGGGGGAATGTCTCACCCCCTCCCATCCCTCCCCCTTCGAGGGGGAGGGTGAGGGTGGGGGCGCCTTTCTTTTGGAGGTCAGCACCATGTGCGCACGTCATCGCGTGTTCATTGCAATTGCGGTTTGTGCCATCGGCCTCGGCAGGGGAACCTTGCCGGCTGAAGCCGCGCCATCGGCGGAACCACTTCGCGTCGATGCCTTGGTTACCGAGGCCCTCAAGCAGAATCCTGAAATCGAAGCAGCCCGACAGCGGTGGCGGGCGGCCCAGGAACGCGTACCCCAGGCCCGAGCTCTGGACGATCCCGAGTTCAAGATCGAGTTGTTCAACACGCCTGAGAATTTGGATGTCACCAGAACGGAAAATACGATCTTCGGGTTGTCGCAGCGCTTTCCGTTTCCAGGCAAGCTGAGTCTCAGGGAAGGCATGGCGGTCAAAGAGGCGGAGATGGCGGCTTCTCTGCTCCGGGCCAAAGAGCGTGAGGTCGCCTCGCAGGTGAAGAGCGCCTACTACGAAGTGTTCCTGGCCCACAAGGCCATCGAGATCCATCATCAGCAGACTGACATTCTCAAAGATTTCTTCGCGATCGCTAATGCACGGTTTCGGGCTGGCAAGGGGACGCAGGTGGATGTATTGAAATCCGCGGTGGAGCTTTCAAAGCTTGAGAATGAGCTGCCGGTGCTGGAGCAGCAGAGTGAAACTGCCAAAGCCAAGCTCAATCTCCTGCTGAGCCGTGCCCCGCAGTCTCCACTCGGAGAGCCCGTTGGGCCAATCGAGCCCGCAGAGCCAGGGAAAAGACCAGCGCTCGAAGAACTCCAGCAACTGGCAGTCCAGAGCCGCCCCGAGTTGCGAGCCGTGGACCTTGACATCGCCAGGAGCCGGACGGCCACCGCGCTGGCGCAAAAACAGTATTACCCCGACTTCAACGTGATGGTGGAGCGGTTCCAGAACTTCGGCGCGCGGGACGGCTTTGGGGGCATGGTCACCATGAGCCTTCCGTTTTCCTTCTGGACCAAGCCCAAGTACGACGCGGGCGTGAGGGAAGCGGCCGCGAATCAGGACGCGGCGAAGGCCGCGTATGAAGCGCTCAAGAACCAGGTCCTGTTCGAGATCAAGGATTTGCTGGCGAAGATCGAAGCGGCGGAGAAACTGATCATGCTCTATCGCACGACCGTGATTCCGCAGGCGCAGCAAACCTTGGAGTCCGCACGAGCGGGCTACCAGGTGGGCAAGACGGAGTTTCTGGCCATGCTCGATGCCCAGCGCGCGATCAAGGATTTCCAGCTTGACTACTACCGATCGCTGACCACGTTCGAGCAACGGAGGGCCGAGCTGGAACGGGCGGTCGGTCTAGAGCTGGGCAGCGATAAAGGAGGAACAAAATGAAGATCACGAGTGAGACACAAAGCAGGACGCTTCTGTTCGTGGGCGTCATAGCGGCCCTGATCGTGGGAGTTGTCGGCGGATATTTTGCAGCCCACGTGGGGATGTCCGACATGGCCGGCATGACCACGGGAAAAGGGGACGTCAAGGGAATGGACACGAAGGCCATGCAAGGGATGGAAGGCATGAAGGGGATGCAGCCGGGTGCTGTCGCCATTCCGGCCGTCACGCGGCAGTTGATTGGAGTCCGCACCGTTCCGGTCACCTATGCTCGCTTGGAACAAGAGATCCGCGCGGTCGGCACCGTGGAGTACGACGAACGGAAACTCACGAAGGTCAATCTGCGCGTGTCCGGCTGGATCGAGCAGGTGTTCGTCAATGCGATCGGCCAGTCGGTCCGCGCGGGCCAGCCGATGCTGACCCTGTACTCGCCGGATTTGCTTGCTACCCAGGACGAGTACCTGTTGGCCGTGAAAGCTCAGGCCCAACTGGAAGGCAGCCCCGTGGCTGAGGCCAGGCAGCAAGCAGCCGCGCTGGTGGCCAGCGCTAGGGAGCGCCTGCGACTGTGGAATCTGACCGAAGAACAGATCGAGGCAATCGAGCGACGAGGGAAGGCGGAGCGTGTGCTCGCCGTGTATGCCCCTTCAAGCGGGATCGTGCTGAAGCGCCAAGCCTTGCCGGGGAATTATGTTGAGCCCGGCACCACGCTGTACGAATTGGCGGACCTGTCCACGGTCTGGATCAACGGCGACATTTACGAGTCTGAGATTATGTCAGTCAGGCTGAATCAGCCCGCCGAGGTCATGTTCGAGACTTATCCCGGCGAAGCCTTCCGAGGAAAGGTCGCCTACATCTACCCCTACCTCAACGAGGCGACCCGCACGGTTCGCGTCCGCATGGAGTTTCCAAATCCTCATCTGAAGCTGAAGCCCGGGATGTACGGGAATATCGTCCTGGGCGTGGACGCCGGGCGACTCCTGGTTGTGCCCAAGGAGGCGGTGCTGGATAGCGGCCTGCGGCAGCTCGTGTTTCTGGATCTGGGGCAGGGCGTCTATCAACCCTATCCAGTCAAGTTAGGGCGGCGGAGCCAGGAGTACGTGGAGGTGCTAGAGGGCATCAAGGAAGGGGATCGGGTCGTGACCTCGGCGAACTTCATGTTGGACGCGGAGAGCAAGCTCGCCTCCGCGGGCAGCATGCAGGCCATGATGGGCCAGATCGGCATGGCCGACTGGCAGATGCGTGGCGCGCACGAGGCCAAGATGGAGGGCATGCCTGGAATGAAGTCGGAGCCTGGCAAGCCTGTGTCCGAAACCCGACAGGTCTCAGGCTACTCACTCACCTTGAGTACAGTACCTGATAAGCCCAAGGCTGGAGAAAATATGCTGAGGCTCAAGCTGACCGATCAGGCCGGGGAAACGGTGACTAACGCCCAGGTGGTCTTCGCGTACAGAATGCCGATGCCGGGGATGATGGAGTCCAAGGCGAAGGCGACCCACACCAAGGACGGGATCTACGAGGCCAAGGCCCTGCTCGGCATGGGGGGCACGTGGGTGGTCACGGCCAACGTGACGCTCCCGAATCTGCCTCCGATCTCCGAAAAGTTCCAGCTCGCCGTAGCGGGCGGAGGCATGTAACCGGGAAAAGCGGGCGTCTTGGCGCCCGCGGGGCGGGAGGGTGAGAAAGTATGATTGCGTGGCTCATCGAAAGGAGCGCCCGCAACCCGGTCCTGGTGATCCTGGGCGTGCTGTTGCTGACGGCTGGTGGGGTGTGGGCAGTCTTCGAGGTGCCGCTGGATGCGATCCCGGACCTGTCGGACGTGCAGGCGATCGTCTTTACCGAGTGGCCGGGGCGGAGCCCTACGCTGATCGAGGACCAGATCACGTACCCGATCGTCACCTCCCTGCTCGCGGCCCCTGGCGTCAAACGGGTCCGTGGCGTGTCGGAATACGGGTTCTCCTACGTGTACGTGATCTTCCAGGACCACATTGACCTCTACTGGGCCCGGAGCCGCGTGCTGGAGTACATGCAGAAGCTGACCGGCAAGCTGCCGGTGGGGATCACGCCGACCCTGGGGCCGGACGCGACCGGCGTTGGGTGGGTCTATCAGTACGCCCTAGTGGATGAATCCGGGGCGCACGATCTCGCGCAACTCCGGAGCCTCCAGGACTGGTACCTCCGCTACAAGCTGGAGAGCGTTCCTGGGGTCGCTGAAGTGGCGTCGGTCGGCGGATTCGTCAAGCAATATCAGATCGAAGTAGACCCCAACACGCTGGCGGCCTATCGGCTGCCCATCACGACAGTCATTCAAGCCGTCCGCAACAGCAATGCCGAGGTGAGCGGGCGCGTCCTGGAGATGACCGGCACGGAGTACGTGATCCGGGGACTGGGCTACTTTCGTTCAATCGAGGATATCGAGCTCGTGACGGTCGGCACGGATGGCCGCGGCACCCCGATCCTCGTCCGGGACATCGCCCGGGTGCAATTGGGACCGGAGCAGCGCCGTGGCGTCGCCGAGTTGGACGGGAAGGGGCAGACCGTCGGGGGCATGGTCATCATGCGGGCCGGTGAGAACGCGCTGGGCGTCATCGAGCGGGTGAAAGCGCGCCTGGAAGAGATCAAACCCTCGCTGCCGAATGGCGTTCGGATAGTCCCGACCTATGACCGGTCTGACCTGATCCTCAGGGCCATTGCGGTGCTGCGCGAGAAGCTGGTGGAGGAGAGCATCATTGTGAGCGTGATTGCGACCCTCTTTCTCTTTCACTTTCGCAGCGCCCTGGTGGTGATCCTGATCCTCCCCGTGGCTGTTCTGCTGTCCTTCATCCCGATGGCGTACCTGAAAGTGACCTCGAACATCATGTCCCTGGGCGGGATCGCGATCGCCATCGGCGCCATGGTGGATGCCGCGATCGTGATGGTCGAAAACGCGCACAAGCGGCTGGAGCAAAACCCATCGGCTGACCGCACCGAGACGATCATCAACGCGGCGAAGGAAGTCGGCCGCCCGTTGTTCTTCTCGCTACTGGTGATCGCCGTGTCGTTCCTGCCCATCTTTGCCTTGCAGGCCCAGGAAGGGCGATTGTTCACACCGCTGGCCTACACCAAGACCTTTGCGATGCTGTTCGCGACCGCGCTCTCGGTCACGCTGGCGCCGGTCCTGATGGTGGCGCTGATCCGTGGGCGCATTCGGGCGGAGACCCGCAATCCTCTGAACTGGCTGCTGATCACCCTCTATCGGCCTTTGCTGTCTGGGGCGCTACGGGTCCGCTGGCTGGTCCTCGCGCTGGCGATTGCAGCCATGGGGTTGACGATTCCTGTGTTCGCGCGCCTGGGAGCCGAGTTCATGCCGCCGTTGAATGAAGGGACGATCCTCTACATGCCCACCACCGTGCCGGGGCTGTCGATCCCGGAGGGCGCCAAAGTCCTGCAGGTGCAGGACCGGTTGCTGAAGGAATTCCCGGAAGTGGAGCGGGTGTTCGGAAAGATGGGTAAGGCGACGACCGCGACCGATCCGGCCTTCACCGGCATGGCCGAAATTACGGTGACACTCAAGCCGGAATCGCAATGGCGGGCCGGGATGACCTGGGACCGCCTGCTGGACGAGATGGATGCGCGCCTGCGCATCCCGGGGTTTCCGAACATCTGGTGGATGCCGATCCAGACGCGCACCGAGATGATTACGACCGGCGTGCGCAGTCCCGTGGGTATCAAAGTGCTGGGGCCTGACCTCAAGCAGATCGAAGCCATCGGGAAGGAGATCGAGCGCGTGCTGGCGAGCGTGCCCGGCACGCGCAGCGCTTTCGCGGAGCGGCTGAACGAAGGCTATTACCTCGACCTGATCGTCAACCGGCGCGAGGCGGCCCGCTATGGGCTCAACGTGGGCGATGTGCAGACTTTGATCACCTCGGCCATCGGCGGGGAAAATGTAACGACGACGGTCGAAGGACGTGAACGGTATCCGGTCAGTGTCCGTTATAAGCGCGAGCTGCGGGACGATCCGGATCGTCTCAAGCGGGTGCTGATCCCCACGCCCTCGGGAGCGCAGATCCCCCTGGGGCAAATCGCGGAGATCGTCGTCACCAAAGGGCCGCCGTCCATCTCCGATGAAGGTGGCGCCTTAGCCGGGCTCATCTCGGTGTCGGTCAGCGGCCGTGACCTGCGCGGCTATGTCGAGGACGCCAAGCGGGTGGTCAGCCAGCGGATCACGATGCCTCCCGGCTACAGCCTGCTGTGGACCGGCCAGTACGAGCATCTGGTTCGGGCCGAAGAGCGACTGAAGCTTATCGGGCCGCTCACCCTGGCTGTGATCCTCCTGCTGCTCTACCTCAATTTCAGGTCCCTCGCCAAGTCCCTGCTCGTGCTGCTGTCGGTCCCCTTCGCTGTGATCGGCGCGTTCTGGTATCTCCACTATCTCGGCTATAACCTGAGCGTGGCGGTCTGGGTAGGGATCATCGCGCTGGCGGGCGTTGCGGCGGAGACCGGCGTGATCATGCTGGTCTATCTCGATGAGGCCTTCGAACGGCGCGTGCGCGAGGACCGGATGGCGACGCGCCAGGACCTCTACGAAGCGATCGTGGAAGGCGCCGCGCAACGGGTGCGGCCCGTGATGATGACCGTCTCGGCAATCATCGGAGGCTTGCTCCCGATCATGTGGACGACCGGCACCGGCGCCGATGTGATGAAGCGCATCGCCGCGCCCATGATCGGTGGGATGGTCAGCACGACGGTGCTTACCTTATTGGTGATCCCGGTGATCTATGCACTGTGGCGCTGGCGAGAGGTGAAACGGAATACCCTCGCCCCCGTTTCGGGGGAGAGGGGAGGGTGAGGGGTGGACCCTCAGAGACCCATTTGACCCCAACAGTGTCGTGTGCTACGGTTCTGCCGAGATCGAGATTGGAATAGGCCTATGCATCATTTGCTCTCGCATGTGTTGTGGCCGCGCCTGGTGATCCTCGCGTGGTTGACGGTCTGGATGATGGCCGTTCCGCTGGTTCACGTGCACCCGGAGGCGGACCATCACCACGGTCAGCCCGGTCATACCCACGGTGGAGTTCTCCACACGGTCATCGCTGCTGATCTTCCGTGCGAGTATGGGCACGGGTCTGAAGGAATTGTTGCTCCCCCTGCGAACGCCGAAGGACATGGGCTGGTCATTGGCTCGTCCGCTCACGTCTTTGACCATCCCGAGGTGGCCTTCTCCCTGCTCGCTTCGTCGCCGGATCGGAATTCAGGAAAACCAGCTCTGGTGCAGGTTGTGCCTCTTGTGGCAGAAGACGATTGCGTCCACCGCATTTCTGTCTTTACTGCCGAGTCTTCGGTTGAACCTCTTGCCTCAGTTATTCTCTCCGCCAACCTCTCTTCTCGCGCTCCCCCTCTGTCCGCAATCTGATCACGCCTTAAGTCTTCATCGTTCGTTCTAACACGGTGAGCCGCCGCGCTCGGTGCTGAGGAATTGTTCCCTCCTCGCCGAACCTGAGGTGGTTCCCGACATTGAGGTGGCGACTATGCGTCGGATTGTCTCAATCGTCGTTGGGGGACTGCTTTGGAGCGTCCAGTATGCACACGGGGCCGAGTCACAGGCGCTCCGTGTTCAATATGACTTGGTCCAACTGTTGTCCATCGCCCTGGAACGGAATCCTTCACTTGCTGTGGTTGAGGCCGATGCGGGAGCGAGTCGGGGTCGGTTGATTGGGGCCAAAGCCTACCCCAACCCGGAATTGAAAGTGGAGGCGGGGCCTGGACGTGCTTTGGAGGGCCCACCGAACCGTGGCACAGAGGAGAGTGTTCGATTCAGCCAGCCTCTTGAGTGGGTCCCCAAACGCTCGGCTCGCATTAAGGCCGCAGAGCAGGGCGTCGAGGTCAGTGAGTTTGAGCGAAAGGAGGCAGTGCTTCGTGTCACGGCCGATGTGGCGTCAGCTTTCTACGCCCTCTTGGGAGCCCAGCAGGAACGAACGCTGACCCTCCAGACGTTATCAGCGGTCGAGCAACTGGCCGCGACTGCGCGCAAGCGGGTCGAGGCCGGGGAGGCCGCGAAGTTTGAGCGAGTCAAAGCGGAGGTCGAACTTCAACGTGCCACCAAAGAAGTGGAGCGGGCGCGCAGTCGTGTGGCCCAAGCCAGGGCGGCTTTGACGGCCGTCGTGGGTGGAGGCTTGGAGGGAGATTTCGAGATATCGGGTGAGTTTCCGGAGGGGCCCGCAGAGTTGTCGTTGGGGAACCTTCTGGAGGGGGCAATGCGCGGGCACCCGATTGTCCAAGCCCACGAACGGGACCGAACACGGCGCGCCGCGCTTTTGGATCAGGCCAAAGCCTCCCGCGTGCCGGATGTGTCTCTCTTCGGCGGCTTTGACCGTGAGATCGATCGAGAGACTTACCGGGCAGGGCTCGCAATCCCGTTGCCGCTTTGGTCGCAGCGACAGGGGGAGATCGCCGAGGCCACCGCGGCTGCCCGAAGAGCCGAGGCGGAGGCGCGGCAAGCTCGTTTAGTACTAACCAGGGGCATCACGCAAGCCTACGAACAATATCGCATCACAAAGGGGCAACTCGATTTGTTCCGCAAAGGCATTCTGCCCCAATCCGAGGAGGCGCGTGAGATTGCCCGCAAGAGCTATCAGTTGGGGGAGATGAGCCTGCTCGAACTGCTGGACGCCCAGCGCGTGGCGTTTCAGGTGATCCGTGAGTACTACCAGGCGCAGGTAGATCTCGCCACGGCCCTCGCTCAACTGGAGCGGCTGACGGGAGGGCTGCCATGAAAACCGGACGGCGGATAAAGCCCGGATGGTTAGTCGCAGTGGTGGCTCTGGCGTTCGTGGGCTGTGGGGACCACGGCAGTGAGCATCCGGTCAAACCAGCCGAGTCTCCTGCACGGATCAGCGGCAAGACAGTAGTGCAGGCGCCGCCGGTGGTACGGAACCGTCTTCGGACAGAGGCTGTTGCGTCTCGCGTCGTTCCGGAAGTCGTGACGGCGCCGGGAGAAGTGACGCTGGACCTCAAGCGAGTCGCGAAGGTGTCCCCGCGCATCGAAGGCAAGGTGGAACATCTCAACGCGTTCCTTGGAGATCGCGTTCGGGTGGGGCAACCGTTGGCGGCGATCGGGAGCCTACGCCTCGACGAACTGGTCCAGGAATACCTCGTGTCGAAGGCTCAGACGGATGCGGCGGAGAGCAATTTCCGCCGGACCGAGAAGCTCTCAGCCGAAGGCATCGTCTCTGAGCGTCGGTTGGTGGAGGAGCGCAGCCGCCATCTTGAAGCCAAGGCCCGCTATCAGCACGTTCGGGAGAAGCTCCTCAATATGGGGCTCACCGAGGAGGAGCTGCGTGACCTGGAACGAGCGGTTCACGAAGAAAGTCACCGGTACGTCCTCAGATCGCCGATCGGCGGGACCGTTGTGCAACAGAACGTAGTCTTGGGCCAGGGCGTCTCTCCAGGAACAGCGCTTTTCGAGATCGTGGATACGAGTCATGTGTGGGTGTTCGCCAACCTGCCTCTTGAGCAGGCGCGGCTCTTCAAACCCGGGGATATCGGGACGATTATGCCGAAAGGGAGCGAGCCGGTGAAAGCTCCGCTCAGCTATTTGTCCCCCATCGCGGATGAGGCTACCCGCACGATCCGCGTGCGCTTGGATGTATCAAACCCGAGCAGTCGTCTGAAGCCGAATGAGTTTGTAGAAGTGCGGATGACCTTCGAGGGGCCGCCGACCTTGGCCGTGCCGGCCTCGGCAGTCACCGTGGCGGACAAGGTCCGCGGGGTGTTCGTCCAGCGTGCGACCGGCTATGCCTTCGTACCCATCGAAGTCGGGCGAGAAGGTGGTGGCTGGGTTGAAGTCAGGAAAGGCCTGACAGCGGGCGAGCGCGTCGTCGTTGAGGGCGTCTTCGACCTCAAGAACGTGCTACTCAAAGAGGCCATCCAGCCGGGCGAAGGGGAGTAACGTGGATCGCTTGCTGACCCTCTCGCTCCGCTACCGCTTCTTCACGTTCGTCTCGACGGTTCTCGTCGTGGCGGCAGGCTTGTGGTCACTGAGCCGTCTGACCATTGATGCCATGCCGGACCTGACGCCGGTCCAGGTCCAGATACTGACGCGCTCGCCGGCTCTGGGTCCTGTCGAAGTCGAGCAGTTCGTGACCTTTCCGATCGAAGCATCCCTGAGCGGACTTCCCGGCTTACGCGAATTGCGCTCGGTATCACGCTACGGCCTGTCGGCCGTGACCGCTATCTTTGAGGACAGGCTGGACCGCTACTTTGTCCGTCAGTTGGTGAACGAGCGACTCGCTCTGGCTATGGAACGTATCCCGCCTGGGTATGGCCGCCCAATCATGGGGCCGCTGACTACCGGCCTGGGCGAGGTGTACCACTTCACCATCAAGGGCGGGGGTTACAGCGCCATGACCCTGCGGACAATCCTGGAGTGGGACATCGCAATGCGCCTGCGGGCAGTACCGAGCGTCGTCGAGGTCAATATCTGGGGCGGCGAAGCGAAGCAGTATCAGGTTGTGGTTGATCCTGCCAGGCTCCTGTCGTTCAAGCTGTCGCTCCGGCAGGTGTTCGAGGCGCTGGAGCGGAATAACGCGATTGCCGGGGGCGGGTATATCGAGCACCAACGCGAACAGTTACTCATCCGTGGCGAGGCGCTGGCTACGAATGTGTCTGACCTGGCACGGATCGTCATAGATCACGGACCCGGCGGCGTACCCATCTTCGTGAGGGACGTGGCTGAGGTCAAGGAAGCTCCGGCTCTGCGGATCGGTGCGGCCACAGCGATGGGAGATGGGGAGACTGTGATCGGCATGGTTCAGATGCTGGCTGGAGAGAATGCGCAGCAAGTCGTCGAGCGCGTCAAGGCCAAGATCAAGGAAATCCAGGCGACGCTCCCGTCCGGCGTGACCATCGAACCGTTTTACGATCGGAGCCTCTTCGTCTCGAAGGTCATCCGGACCGTCCGCAACAATCTCGCAGAAGGGGGACTGCTGGTCATCGCGGTACTGTTTATCTTTCTGGGCGATCTTCGGGCCGGGCTGATTGTGGCGTCGGCTATTCCGCTCTCCATGCTGATCGCCTTCACTGGGATGGTCCAGGCGGGGATCTCTGGGAATCTTATGAGCCTGGGCGCGATTGACTTCGGGCTGCTGGTTGATGGCTCGGTCGTGATGGTGGACAACATTCTCCGGCGCCTGAGCCGAAAGAGCGCCATGTCGCCTGAAGAACGGCTGTCGGAGATCCAGGCGGCAGCGCGAGAGGTGCTCCGACCCGTGGCCTTCGCTGTTGGGATCATCATCCTTGTCTACACGCCCATCCTGACACTCATCGGGCTTGAAGGGAAGATGTTCCGTCCCATGGCGCTGACCGTGACCCTGGCCCTGGCCGGATCCCTCTTGCTTGCAATGACCGTCACGCCGGTCCTGGCTTTCTGGTTCGTGCGGGCCAACCCGGCACACGACGAGACGCGGGTACTTGGACTATTGCGACGGACTTATGAGCCCTGTCTCCGGTGGGCCATGAGGCGATCGGTATGGGTCGTGGCTCCCGCTGTGGGGTTGTTTGTGGTAAGCCTGGGGATCGGATGGGGTCTGGGCGTCGTGTTCGTGCCTCGGCTGGATGAAGGGGATCTTGCCATCAATGTCTGGCGATTACCGAGTGTTTCGCTGAGCGAATCGGTGGCGACATCCCTTCAGATCGAGAGAGCCTTCCGCCGCTTTCCCGAAGTGGTTAAAGTTGTGACACGGACCGGGAGTCCTGAAATAGCCACTGATGTGATGGGGATCGAACTCTCGGATGTCTTCGTGATTCTGAAACCCCAGAGCGAGTGGATCACCGCCCTGACGAAGGAAGACCTCATCGCGAAAATGAAGCCGGCTATCCTGGAGGCGGTGTCTGGGGTCGGCCTTGGCTTCACGCAACCGATTGAGATGCGGTTCAATGAGCTGATTGCAGGTACGCGCTCCGACTTGGCGATCAAGATTTTCGGCGAGGACATAGACGTGCTCCGCGAGAAGGCCGACATGGTGGCTCGGGCATTAGAGAAAGTCCGGGGCGCGGCGGATGTGAAAGTGGAGCAGGTAGCCGGACTCCCGCTGCTCCGAGTTATCGTGGACCGGGACGAGATTGCGCGCTATGGCCTGACTGCCGACGATGTCCTGACCCTGGTCCAGGCTGCGCGTGTGGGGCATGTCGTGGGAACCGTGCTCCAGGGGCAGCGACGCTTTGACCTTGTTGTCCGGCTGGCGGAGGCGGTGTCCACCGATCCAGCGACATTGGGAAACCTGCTGCTGCCGACTGCCCACGGCGAACTGGTGCCCCTTTCGCGCGTGGCTTCAATCCGGGTTGATAGCGGACCCGCCCAGGTGAGCAGGGAGCATGTTCAGCGACGAATCGTCGTGGAATGCAACATCCGGGGGCGGGACTTGGGCAGCTTTGTGGCGGACGCTCAGCGGGCCGTGCAGGAGGCGGTGGTGCTGCCGACAGGGTATTACTTGGAATGGGGTGGGCAATTCCAGCATCTTCAGGAAGCCTCACGTCGGCTCGCGGTAATCATTCCAGTCACGCTGGTTTTGATCTTGGGTGTCCTGTCGGTGATCTTCGGGGAGCTTCGACCGGCCGTGCTGATCTTCCTTAATGTGCCGCTGGCGCTCTCGGGCGGGATACTCTCACTCTGGCTGCGCGGCCTCCCGCTCAGCATCTCGGCGGCGGTCGGATTTATCGCGCTGTTCGGAATCGCCGTGCTGAACGGCGTGGTGCTCGTCAGTCACATCCGGAACCTTGAGGCGGAGGGCCTTCCAACGAACGAAGCCGTAACACAAGGAGCAATAGACCGGCTTCGCCCCGTTTTGATGACGGCCCTGGTTGCAAGCTTGGGCTTCCTGCCCATGGCCCTGGCGACCAGCATGGGTGCCGAAGTCCAGCGCCCGCTTGCAACCGTGGTCATCGGCGGACTGATCACGTCCACGGCGTTGACACTGCTAGTGATCCCTGCTCTCTATCAGCGCATTTGCCATGCCCATTCCCGCCCTTGGTTTTTCACTGGATCCGGCGTATCCTCTTTGCGGTTCAAAAGAAATATATTCGGCAACCGAAAATGAGCGTTCCAGTCCACAACCATGACTCGCACCACCATGATCACACCCACGGCGTTACGGATCCTCATATTCTCACGAGCGAGCGCGGAATCTGGGCGATCAAGTGGTCGTTTTTCTGGCTCTTCATCACGGCCCTCGTGCAAGGCGGCATTGTCTGGCTATCCGGCAGCGTCGCACTATTTGCCGACACGCTGCATAACTTAGGGGATGCCCTCACGGCGCTACCTCTCTGGTTTGCTTTCCTGCTGATACGACGAAAACCCACCAACCGTTTCACCTATGGATACGGGCGAGTCGAGGACTTAGCAGGTGTTGCCATCGTCCTCATCATTCTCTTCAGCGCTCTGGCTGTCGGGTATCAATCTCTTCAGGGGCTGCGCCATCCCACATCAGTCGAGTACCTGCCCGCAGTCCTGATCGCTGCTCTGATCGGCTTCTTCGGGAATGAGGCGGTGGCTCGGCTTCGCCTTAAGGTTGGCAAGGAAATTGGCAGCGCAGCCCTGGTCGCTGACGGATATCACGCCCGTGCTGATGGCTTGACCAGCTTGGGCGTGTTGGGAAGCGTGGGGGGCGTTTGGTTGGGCTATCCATTCGTCGATCCTCTCGTGGGTGTGCTGATCGCCCTCGTCATTCTCAAAATGGCATGGGAATCAGGCAAAGCGGTCTTTCTGCGACTCCTTGACGCTGTTGATCCCCAAGTCGTGGAGGAAATCCGGGAGGCAGCCCGCGAGACATCTGGAGTGGCGGAGGTCACCGAAGCCCGCGTCCGTTGGATAGGGCATCGCTTGCATGCTGAACTCAATGTGGCGGTGAACCTAGCCCTGTCGATCGAGCGGGCACATGATATTGCCAAGGAGGTCCGCCATACGTTGTTGCACCAGTTACAGTACCTGTCGAACGCCACTATTCATCTGGACCCACTGACAGCGTCGGGGGAGACCCATCATCGCATCGGGGAGCATGCCCATGATGAGCTGCCGTTTCATTCTCATTAAACGATGAATGGCCGGAGATCTGTGACGCGACAGCCTCCACGCTAAACCTAGCACTCCACCTTAGAAGCAACACTCCGGTCACCTCGACGGTCCTAACCCTGCTGGTCATCCCAGCGATCTATTCGCTGTGGCGGGGGCGAGCAGTGAACCGTCGACAGGAAGGTCGTCCGGTCTGAGAGTACCTTTACTGCATACGCGAGCAAGCCGGCGTATGCTGATGTTCAGTGAGGAGGTGACCTATGGCGACGCTAGATCAGCTTATGCAGATCAAGGGAGTGATGGCAGCAGGCGAATTCACGCTGGCCGGCGAACTGGTGAACTTCAGGTCGGCCATGTCGATGCCGCAGGACCAGGCGGGCATGACCGCCCAGTTCTGCAACACCGTCAGCATCATGTTCAATACCTTGGCCAAAGCGTACTCGCACATGTACACGAACATGAGCTGGTTGCCTCCGAAGTTCTGGGCGTATGGCGGCGGCGATATGGCCGTGTGTGTGGGAGGGACAAAAGGGGTCTTCGTGGAGATCGCCAAGGCCGATTTCAATCAGCTCTTCAAGGCGCTTGCCGACTGATCAGATCTGATGCAACGCCTGCCCGACCGCATCCCACCTGGCGTGCGGGTGCTGTTCGTCGGCATCAATCCCGGACTCCGGTCCTCCGCCATCGGCCACCATTTCGCCGGCTACTCGAACCGCTTCTGGAAACTCCTCTATGACGCGGGGCTTGTGCCGCACCCCCTGACCTGCGAGGAGGATGTGCGCCTGCCGGAGTGGGGCTACGGCCTCACGAATCTGGTTGCGCGGCCCAGCGCCGGCATGGACGAACTGGGTCCCGGCGAATTTCGAGCCGGCCGTCGCCGTCTCCTCACCAAGATCAGACGGGTTCGACCGAAAGTGGCGGCGCTCGTCGGCGTGACGGTCTATCGATCGCTGTTTTCGTCTAGAGGGAAGGTCCGGCTAGGCCTGCAACGAGAAAGGCTGGCCGGGGTCCGGGTCTTCGTGCTCCCGAACCCCAGCGGCCGCAACGCGAATTACTCCTACCAGCAGATGCTTGCTGCGTACCGAGCGTTAAGAAGTTACCTGAGGAAGGCACCAACTCGCTCTCACCGGCTATGCCGTCTTGGACGAGGCAGCCCTCACCGCCGTCAAGACCTGGCGGTTCGTAGCCGGCTCACGGCTTAAGCTGACTCGCGATTTCGGACAGGTCCTTCGGATACAGCGCGATCTCAATGCGGCGGTTTGCCGTGCGTCCTTCCTCCGTGTCGTTGCCGGCTAGGGGCCTCGTGTCGGCATACCCGAC
>WNFU01003298.1_pt1 | contig 37098 bp, 38 predicted proteins | sample 5400121 | NCBI WGS metagenome assembly WNFU01 (sample SAMN13153360, study PRJNA577476) | soil metagenome | isolation source: 100 cm soil or saprolite under grassland replicate 1 | place: USA:California | collected 2016-06-15
AGTCGATTTTGGTTTTGCCAGCTCTTTTAGCTGCTGAAGATGCTCATTAGAAAGCGGATGATAGATGAGCTCGACCATGAAGATGAGGTTGGAGAGTTCTTCGATGGCTCTTTGCTCTTCTACGTCTTCGTTGAAGTACCTGCGGCAGAGCTCTTGGTATCTGTGGATGTCTTCAGTTGTGAAGTTCACGGCTGCGTTTCCTTGTTTGGGTTGGTAAAGTAACCCAAACTTGCGGTGCGGAACGCTAAGGGGTTATGCGGCGATGTTATTCCCCCTTTTCCGGGGACGTCAATGACGGTGGAGGATCGTAGACGAAGTCGCAGACCTCGTTGAGGGAGAACTCACAAATGGCGGGGCCGTGGAGGTGTTGGGAGGGGAACCCAATCAACGAGAGTAGGAATAAGGGTAGCATCGTACGCGTGGGAGGTGGCCTGATGACCGAACAAGAGGATGATCGGGAGTTCAAGGCGCGGGAGAACCGGCTTCGCCGGCGGGCACGGCGACAAGGACTGCAACTGGTCAAGTCCCGCGTTAGGGACCCACAAGCGTCCGAATACGGAAAATACCGGTTGATCGAACCGGAGAGAAACCTCGGGATAGCGGGATACCCCTGGGCGTTGAGCCTCGACGAGGTTGAGACTGAGCTGGCGGCATTGGCGGAATGGGGTTGGACAGAGAAGAGAGCGCGCGAACGATAATGGGTCTTCCGAGGCTCGCGCCGTTCGGCTGAGACCATCGTATTAGCTCGTGGCGCCGGACGAGGTACGCCGATGACGGAGCCGGCCTATGTCCTACTCGTGCTGCAAGTAGAACCGCTCAAGAGCATCCATGATGAGATCCGCAGGGTCCTCGCCACGCTCTTTCATGTAAAGCATCTCTTTGAGGTGTTCGGCCGTCATGAATAAGATGACTTTGCCATCTTGAGTAAAGATCGTGTTCCGCTTTATATGGGCGGCCTCGTCGGGCATCTTGTTTACCACCATGAGGGCGAGTCTGCCCATAGGGGCGTTAAGGTAGTTGCGAGTCTGGTTTACCTCGTCTTTCCCGATCTCCTCCTTGTCGTAGTTCTTAAACTCAACGAGAATCATGCGAGCGTTGAGCTCCGTGAGAAAGTGCCCCCAGTGATTCGGAGCGCCGTGGTTCCGGTTAGGAAAGACTGCGTTTCGTCTGTCGATTCCAGAGTATGTGCGAGGCTGGATTATTGGCCTTGTGAGTGGCGGGCATAACAAGAGCTCTAGAATTTCAACACCGGTGTCTTCAAACTGCTTCCAGCCGGCGAGGCCGGCCGGGCATGCGTCGAGCTTCCGGCGCAACGATTCAGGAGTTGTCATGTCAGCCGCCCCCCGGGCGGCTGCTCGCAAAGTACTTGTCTATCAGGTCCGGATACTTTGCGATGAGTTGCTTCAGTTCCACGCCATCAATGACCCTGATGCGTGCCGGTGCCCAGCGGGAGGTGTCTTCCAGGTATTCTTGCGCAACTGAGGTTAGTTGGCTGCTCGTTACGAGAAGCGCATATGCTTCATCGTCGCGGCGAAGCAGAGCCATGACCTGGTGGATCGCAGACACCGATATGCGCTCCTGCGAGTAGTGCTTGACCTCAACCACCCAACGCTCACTACCATGCGAACCGGCAAAGTCGTAGCCCGCGTCCGGGCCATGGGAAGAACTCGTCAGAGCAAATCCCTCGCGTCCAAGAACATCAGCAACGAGGCGCTCAAAAAGCCTGGAGTCTAGCGCCTTGAAGTCAATTGCGTGCACTCCCCTCAACCTTGTAATGAGTCGGCCCACGCCCAGCGCACCGTCTTCACTTAGGTCGACCGTCAGCCGATTACGTAAGCCTTCCGGAACGTCACACGGTTCGAGGAGCACCGGCACGAGGTCAATGTCCCGCCTCTTGGACTCCAGCGATAGCGCCATCGCTGTCTCGGCATCTACCCAATGCGCGTTCAACGCGGCACGCGAGAGCAATATGACCACGACGTCGCTAGACTCGATCGGCTCAGGAATTGCCGATTGGAAGCTCTGGCCGGGATGAAACTGGGTCTTGGTCAACTCCACCGCAAAGTCTCTCGGTAACGACCGGGCAATGAGGGCCGCGGCCGAAGCATCATGTTCGTAGCTAAAGCTAATGAAAACTCGCGATCGGCGATCCGCAAGCGGCGTCTGGTTCATACAGACAATCTACGCTCATTGCCCGCGTCATGGAACCATGGGCGGTACGACACGTCATTCCTTAGCTACGGGCCGAGGAATCCCGAATCGTCATCGAGCACTCATGTCAGGGGACGCCCTGTGCCCTGGTCGGCGATTCATCCATCGGGTCGCCCATACCCCTAAATATGTACCGAGCAAGGGCCGGCACCGGTCTTGGTATTGAAGATGGCTCTAAAGCGCACCGTAACTCTCCTAGCTTAATCGCGATGATTGTAGCTGAAGTGTTACCGATCTATCTCACCCAAGACATCTTGGGCGCGTCCTGCGGAAGCAGTTACTGTTGACCATCTAGTGAACACTCTCTATATTGAGAATGAAGACCAACAGTAACGTTCCCATGAATACATCACATTCACACACACATATCGGCGCGCTGATAGATCGCGGGCTAGCCGCGAAGGAAATGAGTCTACGTGTTCTCGCGGGATATTGTGGCGTTGCGGCCAGTTACCTCACCAGGCTGAAGCAAGGCAAGGTCAGGCACCCGCGGGAAGACGTACTTGTGTGCATGGCGCGTACGCTTGGTCAGGAGATCGAGGACTACCGCATAGCGCTCCTGGCTGACCATGGCGATCTGCCCTCGTGGGGCAAAGTACTTGGTACCGAGTTAGGCATTCGTCTGAGCACAGAGGACGAGCAGGCTATTACGCAGTTTGTGAAGGCCATGCTCAAGGCTCGACGCGGCGAGTAGGCCTTACTCATAACCAAGGATAGGGGGTGGATTGACGAAGCGACGGTACAAGCACATCACCTATCACCCGATGTCCGCCTTACAAGCGCTCGTACCCCGCTGTGGCCTGGACCACGCGGAGGCTCTCGCCATCGCCGAAGTCCAGGCCACAGCCTTGCTCAAGATGGTGGATGTCGAACGCCCACCAGTGCCGGTACTGGAGCTGGCCGAACACCTCGACGTGGTGTGCGAGCACGATCCGGCGGCCGGTGTCATCGGGTACTGCGAGCTGCGGGACGAGGTCTGGCACATCAGCTACGGTGACGTGAGCCCGCCGGGGCGAGACGCGACGATCGCGCACCAGCTCAAGCGCATCCTTGATTCCCCCTTCGGCAACGCCCTGTACCCGCCGGTCGAAGTCATGGCAACGACGTTGCGGGGGTACTACGCGGCGGAGTACTTTGCCATGTGCCTGACTCAGCCGCAGCGTTGGGTCGAGCAGGCTTGGCGCCGACAGGATCAGGACGTGGGGCGGTTGGCCGAGCTGTTCGGGACTACGCCGGAGTCGATGCTGTTTCGGCTGAAGACGCTGCGGTTGGTGGAGCCGGGGGTTGAGCTGTAGGCGGGGACTAATGGACAAGGGTTGCGTACACTTGCAACCAGTTGATAGCAATCTCTTCTTGGGCCTGGCGGAGCGACAGCTTGCCGTCGCAGACTTGCCGATGGAGGTAGTTCTCAACCTGGTCTTTTTGGTGAAAACCCGGGACCGGATCTGCCGCCTCTGGCCAGAGGTTGGCGATGTCATTGGAGCCACCAAGCTCCAGGCTAATAAGGTGATCGACTTCGTAGGCGCCTTCGGGATGGGTCGTAATACCGTACTCCGCAAAGACTTGCGCCTTGGTGGCGTCAGTGACGTGGCGGACGGAGCTGGCATACCCGGACTTGCAGATTTGAGCCTTGGTAGCGGTGGCGATATCCGCGCCGGGTGTACATGCCCTGTCGGCAAGACCACTCATAGCAACGCAGCCCGACAGTTTGGTGGGAGCGGGCGGATGGTAGGCAACAGAGCTTGCCTGATGTGTTCGAGCAGCGAGGCCCAGGCCAATAAGGCTGGCGGCGGTTATCCCGGCGAGAACGAGAATGAGTTTTGTTCTCCGGCCAATCTGGGCCTTGCGCTTCATGACCGTAATTATATCCGATTAGTGCTTATGTTCATATTTGGGGACGCCTCGCCACGACTCAGCGCGGTTCGGTCCTGCCACCGGAAGCGGCTAACTGACCATCCGGTCGCCGATTGCCTCCCCGCCCGGTGCAAGACCGAGGAGCCGCAACAGCCCCGCAGTCGGCACCCGGTACGTCCTCCCCACCCGCAGTACCGGTACCGGGAACTCACCCCGGCGGGTCAGCTCGAACGCACGGGTCCGCCCGATGCCAAGGGCGCGAGCCGCGGTCACCAAGTCGACGACAGCGGGCAGGGCGAGCAGTTCGTCACGACTCAAGGCCTTCACAGCGGCACCTCCCGCCTGACGTGCTTTCGTACTTGAGCGCATCATGCCCGTTCCATTCGTTACAAGTCAAGCGCTCTTGGCAGGGAGCACCTGAACCTGTACGGTCGGGCAAGACGGCGCATCACCGATACCGAGAAGGAGATGGCATGGCGAGGGCAACTCCCCTGCGCGAGGTCCTGGCCGCCGGTGTGAAGGCGGCGCGCATGGGTCTCGGCCTGCGGCAGGAGGATGCCGCGACCCGCCTACGACAGCTGGGTCTGGCCAGCTGGATCCGGGGCACGGTGGCCCAGGCCGAGGTCGGCGCCCGGCGGCTGACGCCCGAGGAGCTGGTCATCCTGGCCCTGGCGTACGAGACCACGCCGGCCGCACTGGTGGTGGGCGAGGATGACGCGCTGGTGGAGCTGACCCCGGACACCTGGATCACGGTAGCGGACCTTCGGGGGTTGTGGTCGGGCCGGCCAGCCCGCATCCAAGCCCCAACAGGGCCGAAGGGGGCGGCAGCGGCGGCTCGCGAGAGGCTGAAGGCGGGCGGCCAGACGCGACGCGGCGAGGCCAGTGATGCAGACCGGCATGCCGCTCGCCGGCTGGGGCTCTCCTTGGAGGAAGCCACGGCGGCGGCCACCAAGCTGTGGGGCCGGACACTGGCGGAGGAACGCGACCGGCGACTGGCCGAGCGGACTGGCGAGCTGTCGCCCCGGCAGCTTCAGGCGCTGCGGGGGCACGTGACGCGGGAGTTGCTGGCCGAGCTGAGCAGCAGACCACAATCGACGCGTACGCCCATACCCCGGCGCACGCAACCGGCCCGGCAGCGGGGAGGAACGCAGTGAAGGGCACCACGTACAAGCGCTGCAAGTGCCCAGCGCGGTACAACGCGGCCGGTAAGCGGCTGGCCTGCGCGAAGAAGCACGGCAGCTGGTCCTACGTCATCGACGTGCCGTTGTCCGAGGCGGGGCGGCGGACGCTGGGCCGGCAGCAGGTCACGCGCGGCGGCTTTGCGACCGAGGACAGCGCGGAGGCCGAGAAGCGCCTGGCTATCCAGCTGCTGGAGATCCCGGACGCCGACGACGACGCGGGTCGCGTGCAGATCGCGCAGATGATCCGGGAGGCGTACCGGCGGTACCGGCAGTTGCCGACCTACGACGAGGTGCGGCGGCGGTTCGCGGCCGGGCTGTCGCTGGTGCGCCACCAGACCACGGGCGAATGGCTGGACGAGTGGCTGACCGGCAAGCGGGGCGTGGCGCGCACGACGTACCGCTCGTACGAGGGCCACGTCCGGCTGCACCTTGGGCCGCACCTGGGCGAGATTCCGCTGGAGAAACTGCGCCGGGCCCACATCCAGGCGGCCTACGAGAAGATCATGGCAGAAAGCGCCGACCATCCCCGGCCGGTGGGGCCCGCCACCATCCACCGCATCCACGCCACGCTGCGCAAGGCGCTCAACGATGCGGTGCGGGAGCGGCGGCTGACCGACAACCCAGCGTTGCACGTCGAGCTGCCGAAGGTCAGGAAGCCGAAGCCGGTGGCCTGGACCCGGCCACGGGTACTGCACTGGCTGGCAACCGATACTCGGCCGAAGGTGGTGGTATGGACCCCGGTCCAGACCGGCGCCTTCCTGGACTACGCGACGGATGACCGGCTGTACGCCTACTACTACCTGCTGGTCTTCCGCGGTCCCCGCCGCGGTGAGGGCATCGGCCTGCGCTGGCCGAACCTCGACCTGGAGGCGCGGACGTTCGAGATTGAGAAGCAGATCGTGCAGATCGGGTGGGAGACCGAGGAGACCGAGCCGAAGTCCGACAGCGAGGGCACGGTGGCGCTCGACTCGCTGACGGTGGCCGTGCTCAAGGCCCACCGGCGACTCCAGGAGCAGGAGCGGGCGGCCTGGGGCGAGGCCTGGGTGGACAGCGGGTACGTCTTCACGACCGAGCTGGGAGAGCCGCTGCACCCGGACTACGTCAGCCGGCACTTCGTGCGGCTGGTGCGCCGCGCCAACCAGCTACGCCTGGGCGACCGGGGCCAAGCCGTTACTGACGTCCAGCAAACCCTCGGCCTCATTCCGAGCGGCGTCTACGGCCGGGATACCCGGGACGCGGTCCGCGCCTACCAACGGGCCCAGGGTCTGCCGGTGACCGGCGTCGTCGACCCGCACATCTGGTATCGGCTGTTCCCGAACCAGCCGCTGCGGTCCTACCCCCATCCCGGCTATCTGCCGCCGATCCGGCTGCATGACCTGCGGCATGGTGCGGCGACGCTGGCGCACGCGGCCGGGTCCGACATAAAGGTGATCTCTGAGATGCTCCGACACTCGACCTACAAGTTCACGGCCGACACCTACACCACGGTGCTGCTGGAGGTGGCTCAGGAGGCAGCCGAGGCCACGGCCCGCCTCGTGCCACGGCGGCGCAAGCCCACCGACGGCGTGGTTAGCAATCCGTTAGCATCGGCCCGGAGAAAGCAAACCGGGCGATCTTCCAGAGGAAAGAACGCCCAGGTCAGAACGGGTGCGCCGCCAGGGACTCGAACCCCGAACCCGCGGATTAAGAGTCCGCTGCTCTGCCAGTTGAGCTAGCGGCGCGTCTCGCAACGGGGGAAACCATAGCATGCCGCCCCCGGCGGCCCCCAATCGGATTCGGTACCGGGGCTCGGTCACCGTCAAGAACACCGGCAGCCCGCTGAAGTGGGCCGAACGGTTCGACCGACTGGAACGTGAGCTGGGAGGAGTGCGTGAAGGGCAGCGCGATCCCGCACACTCCGCCCACGTCCGACCCGGCGCCGTCGGCGAGCTGAGCCGGCCGGCGCCGCGGCAGGACCACCCACCCGCCCCGCAGAACGCACGCCGGGCGGGTACCGTCACGGATCGATACGCCGATGCCCGGCACCGGCGCGTCGTTCCACAGGGGATGCAGGGGAACCGGAGAGAGCCCAGATGAGCTACGACCCGACGGGTCCGTACCGACCCGAACCGAGTTACGAGTGGCAGCAGCCGGCGGAGCCGGCGTACGGGGTACCGAGTCCGGGACCCAGCTACCCACCTCCCCAACCGGCGCAGCCGGGCTACCCCACGTCCGGCGGCGGCTACCCGCCGCCCGCCTACCCGCAGCCGGGCGGCTATCCGCCGGCGCCGCCGCAGCCGCCCAAGCGCAACATGGCGCTCATCATCAGCTTGATCGTCGTCATCGTCCTGGTCGTCTGCGTCGGCGGGACCACCGCCACCGTGATCGCGATCAGCCGCAGCAAGCCGTCGGCCGACCGCACGCACGCGCCCACGCCGACCACGCACACGACCACCACCGGCACCGGACCGACCGGCGGCGGCGGTGGCGGCCAGGACACCGACCTGAAGACCAACGGGACGATCCCCTTCGGCGCCGACCACAGCGCCGAGTGGAACGACAAGGTCAAGGCCACCGTCCTGAGCGTGGCGCGGTTCACACCGTCGAAGACCGCCGCCGGTACCCATCCCGGTCAGGTGGGCATCAAGGTCACCGTGAAGATCACCAACAACTCAGCCAAGCGGCTCGACCTCACCTTGGCTCGCGTGAAGGTCAAGTCGGGCGCCAACGGTACCCAGGCGGACACCATCATCGACCTGGAGAACAACCTCGGCCTGGGCTTCGAGGGGGCGGTACCGGCGGGCAACTCGGCGACCGCCGACTACGGCTTCTCGGTACCCTCCGGCGACCTGAGCAAGATCGACGTCGAGGTGTCCCCGGACTTCGATTACGACTCGGCCATCTTCGAGGGCGCGGCGAGCTGACGGTCAGCGAGCCGCACCGGCCAAGACGAAGCCCGGCTCCCGAAAGGAGCCGGGCTTTCGTGCCGTTGGGGTGACTGAGGGGACTTGAACCCCCGACACCCGGGACCACAACCCGGTGCTCTACCAGCTGAGCTACAGCCACCATGGACGCGCGACCCATGATAGCCACACCGGTCCAGGTCCCGTCGAGAGGGATACGGCAGCGGCGCGTCCCGGCTGGTCAGTAGATGGGTCGTTCCTCCGCGATCGCCGCCGCCACCGCCTTGGCCGCGTCGACGTCGAGCCCCGGCGGGGACACGAAGATGGTGCGCCGGTAGAACTCCAGCTCCCGGATGCTCTCCTTGATGTCGGCCAGCGCCCGATGGGCCAGCCCTTTGAGTGGCTGGCCGTAGTAGGTGCGGGGGTACCAGCGCCGGCACAGCTCCTTGATCGAGGAGACGTCGATCATCCGGTAGTGCAGGTGGGCGTCGAGGCGGGGCATGTCCCGGGCCAGGAACGCCCGGTCGGTGGCGATCGAGTTGCCGCACAGCGGGGCCGAGCGCGGCTCGGGGACGTGCTCGGTCAGGTACGACATGATCCGGTCCTCGGCCTCCTCGACCCCGATCGTCGAGAGGCGTACCTGCTCGGTCAGGCCGGACTTGTCGTGCATCTCGCGGACCACGTCGAACATGCCGTCGAGCAACGCGTCCTCGGCGTGGATGACCAGGTCGACACCGTCGCCGAGAATGTTCAGGTCGGGGTCGGTGACCAGCGCGGCCACCTCGATGAGCGCGTCGCGCCCGAGGTCCAGGCCGGTCATCTCACAGTCGATCCACACCAGAAGATCACCCACGGGTACAGCCTAGCGGTACCGGGTGCGCTGATCGCCTCACTACGGGTCTCGATAAGGTGGCCGGATGACCAGCGTGGCGGGCACGACGCAGGCGGGGGCCGCGCGCACGGTGCGGATCGCGGTGGTGGTCGCCGTGGCGCTCGCGGTCGGCGGGGCGCACTTCTGGTACGGCAACCGGCACAACTACTACGACCTGCGCATCTACTACGACGCGATCAACTGGTGGGCGGACGGGCACCCGCTCTACAGCTTCAGCCACCTCGACCGCATCCAGGGTCCGCTCGGCTTCACCTATCCGCCGTTCGCCGCGGTGTTGATGTACCCGATGGCGTGGGCGCCGCTCGGCGTCGTGATCGCGGTGCTGTTGCTGGCCAACCTGGCGGCGCTCGCGGTCACGACGGCCTGGCTGGTCATACCGCTCGCCGACCGGCACGGCTGGCCGCGCTGGTTCGCGCTCGGGCTGGCGCTGCCGCTCGTCACCACGCTGGAGCCGATCCGCGAGACCATCACCTTCGGCCAGATCAACCTCCTGCTCGTCCTGCTCGTGGTGGCCGACCTGCTGCTGCTGGTACCCCGCGGGTCGCGGTGGGCCGGCATCGGCGTGGGCCTCGCGACGGCCATCAAGCTGACCCCGGCGATCTTCATCGTGTACCTGCTCGCGACCCGCCGCTGGCGCGCGGCGATCGTGGCCACGAGCACCGCCGTCGCGGCGACCCTGCTCGCGGCCGCCCTGGCCCCGCACGACTCGTGGCGGTACTGGACGTTCACGGTGTGGCAGGCCAACCAGGTCGGGCACCTGGACCGGATCCCCAACCAGGCGTTGTGGGGAACGATGCTGCGGCTGGCCGCCCCGCACCAGCCCAGCCGCCTGCTCTGGCTGGCGCTCGTCGCGGTCGTCGCGGGATACGGGCTCTGGCGCGCCGCCCGCGCCGGCCGGGGCGGCGACGACCTGGCCGGGATGACCCTGGCCAGCCTGGTCGGCCTGCTGGTCAGCCCGGTCTCCTGGCAGCACCACCTGTACTGGTTCGTCCCGGCGCTCGTTGTGCTCGTCGACGCGGCGGCCGCCCCGGGGCGGTTCCGCACCTGGTACGGCGCGTTCGCCGCGGTCATCTGGGTCACCGTGACCGTGGGCGTGATCGCGTTCTTCGACTACGGCCTGAGCTCCGACCTGCTCGACACCGTGCCGGGATTCCTGATCAGCAACTGGTACCTGCTGCTGATGCTGCTGCTCGTGGCGGTCCTGCCGTACCGTGCGGCGGTGGCCGTCCGCCGGCCGGCGGAGCCGGTACCGGCGGCCAGCGAGCGGTAGGTCTTAAGCCGGGCCGGCGCCACTCGGCCGGACCAGCGGAAACGGCAGCGTCTCCCGGATCGACCGGCCGGTCAGCAGCATCACCAGCCGGTCCACGCCGAGCCCGAGGCCGCCGGTAGGCGGCATGGCGTACTCCAGCGCGTGCAGGAAGTCCTCGTCCAGCTCCATCGCCTCGGGGTCGCCCCCGGCCGCGCGCAGCGACTGCGCGGTCAGCCGCCGCCGCTGCTCCACCGGGTCGATCAGCTCGGTGTAGGCGGTGCCCAGCTCGGTGGCGAAGGCGACCAGGTCCCAGCGTTCGGCCAGGCGTGGGTCCTTGCGGTGTTCCCGGGTCAGCGGGGAGACCTCGGTCGGGAAGTCGGTGTAGAACGCCGGTTCCTGGGTGTGCGCCTCGACCAGCCGCTCGTAGAGCTCCAGCAGCACGTGCCCCCGGTCCCAGGACGGATCCAGCGGGACCCGCACCCGCCTGGCCAGCGCCCGCAGCTCCCCCACCGAGGTGTCCGGCGAGACCGGCTCGCCCAGGGCCCGCGACACCGCGTCGTGCACGGTCACCACCGGCCACTCGCCGGACAGGTCGACCTCGGTGCCGTCGGGCCGGCGCAGCACCGGGACGCCGTACGCCGCCTCGGCGGCCGCCCGGATCAGGTCGCGGGTCAGCTCGCGCATGGTCGTGTAGTCGCCGTAGGCCTGGTAGGCCTCCAGCATCGTGAACTCGGGGTTGTGCGTCGCGTCGGCGCCCTCGTTGCGGAAGGTCCGGCCGAGCTCGAAGACCTTCGCCACCCCGCCGACGGCCAGCCGCTTGAGGTAGAGCTCGGGCGCGATGCGCAGGTACAGGCGCATGTCGTAGGCGTTGCTGTGGGTGGTGAACGGCCGGGCGTTCGCGCCGCCGTGCACCGCCTGCAGGATGGGGGTCTCCACTTCGAGGTACCCCCGGTCGACGAGCGTGGTGCGCAGCGCGTGCAGCACCGCACCGCGCAGCCGCAGCGTCTGCCGGGCCTCGGCGTCGACGATCAGGTCGAGGTAGCGCTGGCGTACCCGCGCCTCCGGGGCGGCGAGGCCCCGGTGCTTGTCCGGCAACGGATGCAGGCACTTGGCGGCCAGCTCCCACGAGCAGGCGGACACGGACAGCTCACCGCGCTTGGAGGTGACCACCTCGCCGGTGACGCTCACGTGGTCGCCGAGGTCCACGATGGACTTCCAGGCCGTGAGGGCGGCCGCCCCGACGCCGTCGCCGCTGACCATCACCTGCAGGTCGCCGGACCAGTCCCGCACGGTGGCGAAGCACAGCCGGCCGTGGTTGCGCAGCAGCACCACGCGGCCGGCGATGCCGACGTGGTCGCCGGTGCGCGTGTCCGGGGCCAGGTCCGGGTGGGCCGCCCGGACCTCGGCGATCTCGTGCGTGCGCCGGACGCCGGGCGGGTACGGGTCGACGCCCTCGCCACGCAGCCGGTTCACCTTGGACAGCCGGACCCGGACCTGCTCCGGCCGGCCGTCCGCGACCTCGGCGCTGGCCTCCTCCCGGGTGGCCGGCAGCATCGGCGGCGGGACAACGGCCGGTACGTGCACCGGCGGCGCGGTCAGGCCCCGGCGCAGCAGCGTCGGCAGGCTGGGCACGACGACGAACCCCTCGGCGATGCCCGAGGCGAGCGCCACCTTGGCCAGGTCGCGCACGTCGTCGTAGCACAGGAACCGGGGTACCCACTCGGGCCGGTACTTGACGTTGGACCGGTACAGCGACTCGAGCTGGAACCAGCGGGAGAACAACAGCAGCAGCCAGCGCCACAGCCGCAGCACCGGACCGGCCCCGATCCGGGCGCCCTCCTCGAACACCGACCGGAACACCGCGAAGTTGAGCGAGATCCGTTCCACGCCGAGCTTGGGCGCCGCCTCGACGAGCCCGGCGACCATGAACTCCATCAGCCCGTTGTCGGACTCCCGGTCGCGGCGCATCAGGTCCAGCGACAGGCCGCTGCTCCCCCACGGGGTGAACGACAGGATCGCCGCCTCCCGCCCGACGTGGTCCAGCGCCTCGACCAGCACGCACCGCCCGTCGGCCGGGTCGCCGAGCCGGCCCAGCGCCATCGAGAAGCCGCGCTCGGTCTCGGTGTCGCGCCACCGCGCGGCCAGCTCGATGATGTGCTGCATCTCGACCGGCGAGATCTCCTCGTGGCGGCGGATCCGCACGGTGTAGCCGGCCCGCGCGACCCGGTTGACCGCCTGCCGGACCGGCCGCAGGTCCCGGCCGTCGAGGCTGAAGTCGCGCACGTGCAGGATCGCCTCGTCGCCGAGCTCGATCGCCCGCAGGCCGGCCCGGGCGTACGCCGTGGCGCCCTCCTCGCTCGCCCCCATGACCGCCGGTGTCCAGGCGTAGGCGAGCGCCATGTCCAGCCAGGCGCCGATCGCCGGGCCCCACGCCTCCGGGTCGCCGATCGGGTCACCGCTGGCGAGGCTGACCCCGTTGACGACCCGGTAGGTGATCGCGGCCTTGCCGGTGGGCGAGAAGATCACCGCCTTGTCCCGCCGGGTGGCGAAGTAGCCGAGCGAGTCCCGGTCGCCGCAGACGGCGAGCAGGGTGCGGATCCGCTCCTCCGCTTCGGGGCTGTGCGCGGCGATCTGCCGTTGCGAGCGCAGCAGGACCCCGAGCGCGGCGAACAGCGCGATGCCGCCGAACAGCCCGAGCAGCAGGTTGACCCAGCCGGGCGCGAACCCGGTGCGGTTGAAGTGGAACGCGAACGCGCCACCGAGTACGCGTTCCAGCGCGTACGGCAGCCGCCCGCCCCGGTCGACCGTGCCCGGGAACGCCATGACCAGGGCCCAGCCGACCAGCGTGAACAGCGCCAGCAGCACGGCGAGGGTGGCGAGGGCCATGCGCAGGCTGCTCCGCTGGACGCGGGCGTAGAACTCGCGCCGGGCCAGGTACAGCACGGTGAGCACGCCGACCGTGAACAGCAGGTTGGCCGAGACCACCCAGGCCGCCCACCAGGGCGGTTCCCGGCCGTCCCAGTCGGCCGGGGTGCTGAGCAGGAGCAGGAACGACAGCAGGATGGCGTCGTAGGCGAACTGCAGGGCGAAGTAGATGAGCAGGAAGAAGTACGCCACCCGCTTGCGCCGGGCCACCCCGGCGGCCAGCACGGCCACCAGCGTCGCGTAGCCGAGGTTGGCCGGGGCGGGCAGCAGCAGCCCGTTGACGATCATGCGGACCGGATGGATGCGCTGGCCGGCCGCCTCGCTGACCGCGGCGATCGCGCAGACCGTCGCGAGGATCGTCAGGGTGGTGGCGAAGAACGTGGGCACCCGGCTGCGCCAACCCGGGTCGCGGGGCGGCCGTGCCGATCCCCTCTCGACGTCCGTGGCCGCGGCCCGGGTACCACTCACCACACCCTCCCCTCAGTGCTCTGCGCCCAACATAAGGCCACCGCGCGAGCGCGCGCAGACCGACCGGTACCGGTCGATGCGGGGAGGCGGCTGCCACCGCACCGGCCCAGGCGGCCTGACCGGCCGGTCAGGGTAGATCTTTCTACCTGACGTCGACGACCGTGGTGACCGTGGCCTCGTCGAAGTCGCCGACCCGCAGCGTGAAGCTGAACCGCCAGGCCCCGGGGCTGGGCAGCGTGACCGAACCGGAGGCGTGGGACTCGGTCAGTCGCAGGACCGGCACCTCGACCCCCTCGATGCCCTGGGCCGGCAGCGCCGCGGTCACCTTCCACTCCTGCACGGTCAACGGGGCGCCCTGCCGGTTGTAGGCGAACAGGTGGACCTCGTTGTTGCCGACCTTGGTCGGCTCGATGTCGAGCTGGAGCTGGTAGAGCGGGGAGTCCAGCGTGGTGGAGAAGATGTCCCGGCCGGGTGCGGCCGCCGGCGTCGCGGCAGCGGTCCGGGCCGGAGTGGTCTGCACCAGAGCCGAGGTCAGTCCGAGAATGAGCACGGCACCGGCGATCTCGGCGAGCACCGCGCGCCGCAGCCGCGGTATCCCCGGGGTGGACGGCCCCGCGGCGGCCCGGCGCCGGATCACCTGCCGGGACACGGCGGCGGCCGCGAGGACCAGGGCCAGCAGGCCGATCTTCAGCAGCAGCACCTTGCCGTACGTGGTGTGCAGCAGCGCGCTGAGCGTGACGACCTCGATGAGGGCCTGCGCGGTACCGGCGAGGACCAGCACCGTCACCGCGAGCGCGGCCCAGTTGGACCAGACCGGCAGGATCGCGTCGAGCTCCCGCTCGTCGGCCTGGCGCAGCAGGAACGCCACGAGCATCACCAGGCCACCGAGCCAGACCGCCATGCTGGTCAGGTGGGCGGCGTCGGACACGACCGTGAGCAGGGGCGCGGTGGAGTCCGACGGATGGCCGCTCAGCGGCCAGGTGGCCACCCCGACCACCCCGGCCAGCGCGAGCAGCACCCGCAGCGGCTTGCCGCCCTTGCCGGCGAGGAACGTCGGGAGCAGCAGGGCGGCCGCCGCCACGGCGGCCAGGCGGGCCAGTTGCGCCCGGCCGTGGGCGCCGCCCAGGACCGCGCCGAGGTCACCCGCCGAGAAGGACAAGAGGGTGCCGCCGTTCTGGTACGGCCCCTGCAGGTACAGGTCGAGGAGGGTGGCGAGGCCGACCAGGCCGAGGCCGAGGTACGCCAGGCGGGCGGGCGCGCGGCGGGGCAGCCGCCGCGGCCACAGCGCGGTCAGCACCAGCACCGGGCCGGCCACCAGGATCAGTCCGGCGAAGCTGAGGTACCGGGAGACCGAGACGGCGATGGCCACGGCGCGGTCGGTCCTGTCCGAGGCGCCCGGGTTCGACGCCGGCGCGGTGGCCGACGGGGCGCCGACCGAGTAGGTGTAGCCGGCGGCGACCGGATGGCTGTCGGCGGAGATGACCCGGTAGCTGACCAGGAAGGTGCCCCTCGGCACGTCGACCCGCACCGGGATGTGCAGGTCGTTGCCGCTGACCACGGGGTCGTTCTTGTCGATGCGCTTGCCGTCGGGGCCGACCACCCGGATCTTGTCCTTGACCGCCGTGACGTGCTCGGTGAACGTGAGCACGATCTCGTACGGCGGCTGCTGGGTGACCGTGCCCTGCACCGGCGCGGTGCGGGCCAGCGCGGCGTGCGCGCTGGCCGGGCTCGCCGGCAGCACGAGCACGCCGAACAGCCCGAGCGCCACCGCCGCGAGCGCCCGGCGGATCATCGGGGGGTACCGGCGACCCGCGGCCGGGGCACCCGGTCCGCCGCCCCGGCGTCGATGCGGCTCAGCGCCCACAGCAGCCCTGCCTGGATCACCGCCACCAGGTGCCCCGCCTCGTGCCCGAACCCGGCCGCGCCCCGGACCATGTCCACGGCGGAGGTCGCGCCGAGCAGCACGGCGAGTACCAGCGCCACCGGGACGAACGCGCGGGCCCGCGCGGGCCGGTACGCGGCGGCGAGGAAGCCGACCGCGACCGCGACGTCGAAGGAGGCCATCTCCCGGCCGGTGTGCGCACTGACGACCAACGCCGCGCCGGCCAGGGCCGGTACCGCGAGGGCGAGCTGGACGAGCGCGGCCAGCGCCACCGACACGCGCAGCACCTGCCACCGCCCGTGGACCTCCTCGGCGGCCCGGCGCCGGGCGTCCCCGGCCGCGCGGACCGGATCGGCGGCGACCGCCGCCATGATCGGCTCGGTGCGGTCGGGCGGCTCCGGCGCCGCCAGGCGCACCGCCTCGGTCAGCCGCTCCGCCTCCCGCACCCAGGCCGCGCAGCCGGCACAGCCGGCCAGGTGCGCGGCCACCTCACCCACCCCGGCGCCGGGGTCCTCGCCGTCGAGCCGCGCCGACAGCGCCATCCGTACGTCCTCGCAGATCACGCCGGGGTAGTCGGCCTCGTCGCCGGGAAAGTTCCCGGTAGCCTGGGCCATTGTGGAACCCGTGCCGGACCCGGTCGCCGACCCCACCGGCTTCGTCCGCGCGACCCAGGGCGAGGTGTGGCGGTTCGCGGCGGCGCTGGTCGACCCGGGGAGCGCCGACGACCTGACCCAGGAGACGTTCCTGCGGGCCTTCCGCGGGCTGGCCGACTTCGCCGGGCGCTCCGCGCCGCGCACCTGGCTGCTCGCCATCGCCCGGCACGTGTGCGCCGACCACATCCGCACCGTGCAGCGCCGCCGCCGGCTGGCGGCGCGGCTGCCGCAGCCTGAGCCGGTACCCGACCCGGCCGGCTTCTCCGGCGTCGTCGCACTGGTGCGCGCGCTGCCCGACGAGCGGCGCGAGGCCTTCGTGCTGACCCAGGTCGTCGGCCTGTCCTACGAGGAGGCGGCGCGGGCCTGCGGGGTGGCGCTGGGCACCATCCGCTCCCGGGTGGCCCGGGCCCGCATGCAGCTGATCGCGGCCGCCACCGGCGACCGGGCGGGAACTTCTCCATGACGGGCGGCGACCAATAAGCGTGATACCCCGATGAGCGCGGCACTACGCTGGGGCGGCACCGCCGCCCGGCTGGTGCTGGCCGGCGTCTTCGCGCTGGCCGGCTGGTCCAAGGTGTTCGACCTGGCCGCGTCCGGGCGGGCGGTCAACGCGTACCGGCTCATGCCCTACGACCTCGCCAAGATCATCGGCGCCGCGCTGCCGTTCATTGAGCTGGCCCTGGCGCTGTTCCTGCTGCTCGGGCTCGCCACCCGGTTCGCCGCCGCCGTCACCGCGGGACTGCTGGTGGTCTACACCGTGGGCATCTCGTCGGCGTGGGCCCGCGGACTGCGCATCGACTGTGGCTGCTTCAGCGCCGGTGGCGACCTCGCCGCCGGGGTGCGGCCCACGTACCTCTGGGACATCGTGCGCGACCTGGCCCTGCTGGCCGTCGCGGTGTTCCTGTTCCTGCTCCCCCGGACCGCGGTCAGCGTCGACGACTACGTCCTGGGTCCCCCGGCGGACCGGGGACGGGAGGAGGAAGCCCATGAGTTCCAGGGTCAAGGCTAAGCAGGCCAACCGGATGGTGCGCGAGCAGCTCGCGCGCGAACAACGCCGGCGCCGCACGATCATCGTTTCGATCGTCGCCGCGGCCGTGCTGGTGGTCGCCGGCCTCATCGGCTGGGGCATCTACGCCAACCAGGCGCCCCCGTCGACCTTCGCGGTGCCCACACACGTGGGAAAGGACAACACCACCGTCCCGGTCTCGTCCGGCTCGGCGACCGTCGACATCTACCTGGACTTCCTCTGCCCGGCGTGCCAGCAGTTCGAGACGAACGTGTCGGCCACGTTGGACGACATGGCGGCGAAGAAGAAGATCACGCTGGTGTACCACCCGATCGCGATCCTCGACGACAAGACCAACCCGCCCGGATACTCCACCCGGTCGGGCAGCGCCGCCGGCTGCGCGGCGGACGCCAACAAGTTCGGCGAGTACCTGAAAGCCTTGTACGCCAAGCAACCGAAGGAGGGTAGCGCCGGGCTCACCAACGACCAGCTCGTCGAGATCGGGGCGGGCGTGGGGCTGACCGACGACACGTTCGCCACGTGCGTGCGCGACGAGAAGTACGCGTCCTGGATGGCGCACAACACCGAGGTCGCGGCGGGCAGGAACATCAACGGCACGCCGACGGTACTGGTCAACGGCAAGCAGATCCAGCCGACGCTGAACGACCTGACCCGGGCGGTCGGCTGACCGTGCGCTGGCGCGCAGCGGCGGCCAACGCCGCGGCACCGCCGGGATGGCCGCGCTGCGGCTGCGCCGGCCGGGCACGGGCGCCCCGACGCCGACGCGGGAGGCACCGCCGCGCCTTCGCGTAGATCTTGGACGCTGACGCCCCCTGGAGGGGCCTCGCACCGGCGCGAGGCGCCGGCGCGGGCGCGCTATCCGCTGCCGGCCGGCGCCAGTTGGCAGGCGCCGTGGGTGTCCGGGTCGAGGCACTCCCACTGGCCCAGCTCGGCGAACGTCTCGGGCAGGCCGTCGCGGGTGACGAGCACGCCGCCGACGAGGAGCCGGTACGAGTCACCGCTGTCCAATGTGGACACCGGTTGGTCGGCCTCGCCGGGAACCCGGATCACCTGCTGCTCCGGCCCGGCCGCCTCGACGACGACCGCGTCCGGCATGGGCAGCGGGGACGCGTCGAGGCTCTCGCGCAGCCCGGCGGGCAGCGGTACCACCGTGACGCTCTTCAGCGTGGCGCGGGAGACCAGGACCAGCGCGCCGTGCCGGGTGCGGGCGTCACGGATGTGGCTCACCTCGGCGTCGAACATCAGCGGGGTCGCCTCGGGCACGTCGATGACGCCGGCCGTGAAGAACCGGTCGCTGTTGGCCTGGACGGCGAGGTAGTACAGGGCGCGCGAGCGCAGGTACGCCTCGGCGATCTGCCGGGCCCGCGCCTCCGGCAGCGCCGGGTCGAGGTTGCGCACCGGTACCGCCTCGACGGGCAGCGGGTCGGCGGGGCACGGGGTCAGCCCGTACCGCTGTTCGAGGGTGCGGCAGCGCGGCGACTGCGCCGTGCTGGCCGGCTTGCTGTCGCAGCCGGCCAGCACGAGCACGACGGCGGCCAGGCCCGCCAGGTTTTTCAGCCCAGGGACCATGCGATCAGGTTGCCGGTGGTACCCGAGCCGAACCCGCCGGAGTTTCCGTCGACCATGTACAGCGCCCCGTTGGACATGATGGGGCTGGACCAGTGGTGCAGCCCCATCCCGCCGGTCCACACCACCTTCCCGGTCGTCGGGTTGATGGCCTGCACCTGGTGCAGCTTCTGGGTGGTGGTGTGCTCGCCGGCGCCGTTGGCCGCGTACAACACCCCGTTCGCCACGAACGCCGACGAGGTCCAGCCGGTGAGCAGCGTCCACTTGAGACTCAGCGACGGGGTGCCGGCGGCGTTGACGGTGATCTGGAAGCCGGCCACGCCACCGTGTCCGGTGACGAACGCCCACACCGCGCCGGTCGCCGGGTCGGTCCACACCGCCCCCTGCGAGCGCATGTTGCCCATCGCCGGGAAGGAGAAGAGCTGCAGCTCGCCGCCGGTGTTGCCGGCCGCGCCCTTGCCGGAGAGGTTGGCCAGGTTGAGCAGCCGGATCTTGCTGTCCTTGCCCGGCTGCACGCCCAGGTGCGGGAACTTCTTCGACAGCGTGGTCGGCAGGATGAGCAGTCCGCCGCTGCCGATGTCCTGGTCGGAGTTGACCGAGGCGGACCAGTTGCTCGGGGTGTAGCTGTCGACGGGGTACCCGCCCCCGTTGCGCATGATGGTGTGCCCGTCGGCCGGCAGCGCCACCCAGCTCTGCCGCCAGACCTTGCCGGGCACGAAGGTCTTGCCGTTGTTGGTACCGCCCATCTGGAAGAACAGGTCCAGCGACGCGTCGTACGCGGGTCCGCGCGCCCACGGGTTCGCGCCGTTCGCCGCGCACGGCGAGAGTACGTCCGGGTGGTCCGAGCAGGCGAGGTTGAAGATGTGCTTCGAGGCGTTGGCGAGGTCGATGGTGGTGACTCGGCCGTGGCCCTGGTTCGAGGCGTACAGGTAGGTGTGGCCGTTCTTCGCGGTGGCGATGGTCAGCGCGGAGCTGCTCTTACCGGGCCCGGTCGACACCGGCCAGCCGCCGGTCGTCACCTCGGTCCCATCGCCGACGTTCACCTTGTGCACCTTGCCGTCGTTGGCGTTGAGGTAGATGAACTTGCGGCCGGGCTCGACCGCCGGGGTGGAGTTGGAGATGCCGCCCGGCCCGAAATTGTGCGACCAGATGGTCGCACCGGTCCGGGCGTCACTGGCGATCAGCCGCCCGTGCTCGCCTTGGACGTAGACGACGTCCTTGACGCCCTTCGGGGTGCTGACGTTGCTGAGGAACACCGGCGAGCCGTCCGGCGCGTCCGGCAGCGGTACCTTGAACAGCGGCTTGAGGCCGCTCACGTTGCCGAGGTCGACGGTGGTCTCGGCGGTGTCGTTGGCGGACTTGCCGGCGTCGTAGGCGAACTGTGGCCAGTCATACTTCGCGGCGGGCTTCGGTGCCGCGTGCGCGCTCGGCGGGGACAGCGCGGCGGCGAGAATGCCCGCGGCGGCGACGGCCAACGGGTAGCGCGTGGCTCGGAACACCGGACACCTCCGATCGGCGGCTCGCCCACGATTGCAAATGTATGCACATGCGTCAATGCAGTGCTTCCAGGGTGCGGAACTGGTACCACGTGCACTCCGCGGGAGCGCCGGGCAGTTTGGCCGAGACGAACCGACCGCCCGGCCGGGGCCACCGGCGCCGGGCGGCGGTCGCCCCCGGGCGGGCGCCGGTTAGGGTGGCGGAATGACCGAACAGGTACGCCTGCGACCCGGCGACGAGGCACCCGACTTCACGCTGCCGACCGACACCGGAGAACCGCTGTCCCTCAAGGACCTGCGCGGGCGCAAGGTCGTCCTCTACGCCTACCCGGCCGCGATGACGCCCGGCTGTACCACCCAGGCGTGCGACTTCCGGGACAACATCGCCTCCCTGCGCGGCGCCGGGTACGAGGTGATCGGCATCTCCCCGGACTCCCGGGCGCAGCTTGCCAAGTTCCGCGCTCGGGACCGGCTGACCTTCCCGCTCGTGGGCGACGAGGACAAGGCGGTCCTGCGCGCCTACGGGGCGTACGGTGACAAGCAGCTCTACGGCAAGACGGTCACCGGGGTGATCCGGTCCACGTTCGTCATCGACGAGCAGGGCCGCGTCGAGAAGGCCATGTACAACGTCAAGGCCACCGGTCACGTCGCCAAGCTGCGCCGCGAGCTGGGCCTGGACTGACCGCCCGGCATACCTGTCCCTGTTCGCCACGCCGCAGCCACTGTCCGGAGCCGACCCGCGCTACCGGGCCGCCCTGCTGGCCCGGGTCTACAAGGGGTCTACCACGGCCCCACCCAGCTCCACCCTGGGGGTCACCGTCGAGGTGACCCGGCTCGGCTAGACTTCGTCCACGACCGGCGGGAGTGGCGTAACTGGCAGCCGCGCCAGGTTTAGGTCCTGGTGTCCGAGAGGACGTAGGGGTTCGAGTCCCCTCTCCCGCACAAGACCCCGACTCACCGCTCCGGCTTCCGGGCAACCTTTGCCACCCCCCGCTTCGTACGTGGGGAGACAAGCCAGGCGCAAGGAAGGAGTCGGATGGCGGCGCCCGAGAGCTTCGAGGATTTCGTCCACAGCTGCTCGTACCGGCTGTTCCGGGGTCGGGTGCCTGCTGACCGGCGGGGACACGCACCGGGCCGAGCGGATCTCGGTCGCGTCCGAGGGCCACGACTCCGATGCGCATCTCGCCCCGAACGCCGCCACCGGCTGGACGTTCTTCTGGGTGGAACGCACCGCCCGGCCGCTGCCGGCCGACGCCAACGTCGGGCCGCAGGCGTACACCGGACCGGAGCGCCTGACGATCACGGCCTACGACGCGGCCGGCCGCCCGGTGCACTCGGTCACCGGTGGCTTCCACATCGGCGGGCGGACGCAGAACCCGCGGGACAACGCACCCGAACCGCGCGGCACGCCCACCCCCGGCATCCCCTGCTCGTAGGGCAATGCTGGACGCTGGGCGCGGGCGATCCTCGACGTCACGCTGTCCGCGACCGCGGTGTCGCCGGTGGGCGGCGCCTTCTGGCACGGCGTCGACCTCGCGCGCGGGTGGCCGCTCGTCGGCTGGATGCCCGGTCCTGCTGCTGCTGACTCCTGTCGGGCGGTGCGGCTCGGCTTCGTGGTGCTCGGCGAGCGCCCGACCCTGCTGCAACTGCTCGGCTGCGTGCTCGTGCTGGGCAGCGTCCAGCTGCCACCCTGCGTACCCGGTCGGCGGTACCATTCCGTGATGGCGATGGCCCTGTGCCCGATGACCGCACCGGAGTTGGCCGCCCGGCTGCCCGCGCTGATTGACCGCTACTCCGCCGAGTCGCACCGTGCCGGCCGGGTGAGCGCCGAAGCGGCGCCCGCCGCGATGGGCCGCCAGGTCACCGAGCTGCTTCCCGACGGTGTGGACACCGCCGACACCCTGCTTCTGGTGGCGCAGGACGCGGGCCGCCCGGTCGGCTGGATCTGGGTCAGCCTGCCCAGCGTGGCCAACGAGCGCGACGCCGCGTGGGTCTACAACGTCGAGGTGGACGCGACCGAACGCGGCAAGGGGTACGGCCGGGCGATCCTGCTGGCGGCCGAGGAGGAGCTGGTCCGGCGCGGTGTCACCCGCCTTCGCGCTCCGGCTCTACGAGGACCTCGGGTTCCGGACCACGGCCCAGCAGATGATCAAGCAGCTTACCGGTTAGGGCACGGAGATCTCGTCGCCGACCCGGATCTCCCCGGTCCTGTCCGGGATCAGGTTCATCGCGAACAACAGGGCCTGGCCGACCTTGCGGTACCGGCCGAGGGTGCGCAGCGGTTCCCGGCCCCGCTCGCCGGTTTCCTGGTCGGTCGTGGTCACGACGCACCGGTCGCACGGTTTGGGTACCCGGAAGGTCACCGCCCCGATCCGCAGCCGGCGCCCGACCCAGCCGTCCTCGGCCCACGCGGGTACGCCGTCGACCACGACGTTGGGCCGGAACCGGGTCATCGGCAGCGGCCCCTCGTCGCTGCCGCCCTCGGCGATCCAGTCGTTGAGCACGGCCAGCGAGGCCGGGTTGGCCAGCAGCACGGGGTAGCCGTCGGCCAGGCTGACCCGGTCGTCCGGCCGGCCGTAGCGCGGGTCGACCGGGCGCCGCGTCGGGTCGTCCAGATACATCAGATGGACCTCCCGGCCCAGCGTCTCGGACAGCCACGCGTCGGCCGCCGCGCCGGCGCGGCTGAGCCGCACCGGCGTCCCGAACACGGACACCTCGACCAGCTCGCCGGCCTTCGCCGGCACGTGCAGGTCGGGACGGCCCCGCGCACTCACCACCAAGTCACCATCCACATAGGACGGTTGGCACCGGGTCAGCCGCGGCTCCTCCCGCTGGGTCAGCATCCGGCCCGCGTCGTCGGTCACCAGCCAGCGGCGGTCACCGGCGAGCCCCCAGGGCTCGACCTGCGCGCCGTCGTGGTCGACGCGGTGGAAACCTTTCACCGGGTACGTGTGGACCGAGGCGAGCCGCATAGGGGCACGGTACCGGTTGCGTTCTGTATTGAAATTTACATAGAGTCGCGGTGTGCATGAACGCATGCTGGCGCTGTTCGACGGGGTGCGGCTGACCCCGGCGCATCGCCGGATCGCGCAGTGCCTGCTGGAGCGCGGCCCGGGCGCCGCGTACCTGTCCAGCGGCGAGGTCGCCGAACTGGCCCGGGTGAGCCAACCCTCGGTGACCCGGTTCGCCATGGCGCTGGGCTACGACGGCTACCCGGCGCTGCGCCGCGCCCTGCGTACCCTCGACGGGACCTGGTCCGACGGGGACCCCGGCGCCGACAACGAGCTGCAGCACGCCGTGCGGGGCGAGCGCGACGGCCTGGCCCGGCTCGCCGACCGGCTGGCCGACGGGAGCACCGACCGGGCGGCGGTCGCCGCGGCCGGCAAGCTGCTCGCCGCCACCCGCCCGCTGCCCGTGCTCGGGCTGCGCTCGGCGGCGCCCCTCGCCGGGTACTTCGGCTACTTCGCCGCGAAGGTGCACCCCGACGTCCGGGTGTTCGACCACGGCGGCAGCGTGCTGGCCGATCGGCTGGATCAGGCCCGCGCAGCCGGCGCAACGGCGCTGCTGGGCGTCGTGCTCCCCCGGTACCCCCGCGAGGTGCTGTACGCCCTGCGCGAGGCGCGCGCCGCCGGGCTCTCCGTGGTCGTGCTGACCGACTCGCCGGTCGGCCCCGCGGCGGAGGCGGCCGACGTGGCGCTGACCGCGCCGGTCGGTTCGCGGCTGGTCTTCGACCTGCACACCGGCCCGATGGCGCTGGCGATGGTGGTACTGCAGGCGATCTGTGACGCCGCGCCGGCACAGACGTTGACCCGGTTGGAAGAGTTCGAGGTGTCGGCCGCGCGGCGCGGCGTCTTCGTGGCCTGAGGAGGATCCATATGCAACCGATCCGCGCACCCAGAGGCAGCGCGCTGACCGCCCGGGGCTGGCCGCAGGAGGCGGCGCTGCGGATGCTGTGCAACAACCTCGACCCCGCCGTCGCCGAACGCCCCGCGGACCTTGTGGTCTACGGCGGCACCGGCAAGGCCGCGCGGGACTGGCCGTCGTTCCACGCCCTCGTCCGCACGCTGTCCACATTGGACGGTGATGAGACGATGCTGGTGCAGTCCGGGCGCCCGGTCGGCGTGTTCCGCACCCACGAATGGGCGCCGCGGGTGCTCATCGCCAACGCCAACCTCGTCCCCGACTGGGCCACCTGGCCGGAGTTCCGGCGGCTGGAGAGCCTCGGCCTGACCATGTACGGGCAGATGACCGCCGGCTCCTGGATCTACATCGGCACGCAGGGCATCCTGCAGGGCACCTACGAGACGTTCGCGGCCGTCGCGGCGAAGCTCGCCGCCGCCCGTGGCGGCGGGCATGAGCACAGCGGCGGTTCGCTCGCGGGCACGCTGACGCTCACCGCCGGCTGCGGCGGGATGGGCGGCGCGCAGCCGCTCGCGGTCACCATGAACGGCGGCGCCTGCCTCATCGTCGACGTGGACGCCGCGCGGCTGCACCGCCGGGTGGAGACCCGCTACCTCGGCACCGTCGCCGGCTCGCTCGACGAGGGCCTCGCCCTCGCCAGCCAGGCGAAGCGGGACCGCGCGGCCCTGTCGGTGGGCGTGGTCGGCAATGCCGCGGCGGTGGTACCGGAACTGCTGCGCCGGGGCGCGCCCGTCGACATCGTCACCGACCAGACCTCGGCCCACGACCCGCTCTCCTACGTCCCCGAGGGGGTCAGCGTCGACGACGCGCCCGGGCTGGCCGCCGCGAAACCGGAGGAGTACACCGAACGGGCCCGCGCCTCGATGGCCCGCCACGTCGAGGCGATGGTCGGCTTCCTGGACGCGGGCGCCGAGGTCTTCGACTACGGCAACTCGATCCGGGACGAGGCCCGGCAGGGCGGGTTCGCCCGAGCGTTCGCCTTCCCCGGCTTCGTCCCCGCCTATATCCGACCGCTGTTCTGCGAGGGCAAGGGCCCGTTCCGGTGGGCCGCACTGTCCGGTGAGCCGGCCGACATCGCGGCCACCGACCGGGCGATCCTGGAGCTGTTCCCGGACAACGAACCGCTGGCCCGGTGGATCCGGCTGGCCGGCGAACGCGTCGCGTTCCAAGGGCTTCCGGCCCGGATCTGCTGGCTCGGCTACGGCGAACGCGACCGGGCCGGCCTGCGCTTCAACGAGCTGGTCGCCTCGGGTGAGGTGAGCGCTCCCCTGGTCATCGGGCGTGACCACCTCGACTGCGGCTCGGTCGCCTCGCCCTACCGGGAAACCGAGGGCATGGCCGACGGCTCCGACGCGATCGCCGACTGGCCGTTGCTCAACGCGCTGGTCAACACTGCGTCCGGTGCCTCATGGGTGTCCATCCACCACGGCGGCGGGGTGGGCATCGGCCGGTCTATCCACGCCGGGCAGGTGACCGTCGCGGACGGCACGGCACTCGCGGCGCAGAAGATCGAACGGGTGCTCACCAACGATCCGGGTACGGGCGTGATCCGCCACGTCGACGCCGGGTACCCGCGCGCCGACCAGGTCGCCGCCGCGCACGGCATGCGCATCCCGATGCGGGAGGGCACATGACCAGGCTGACTGGCGCTCGCTGCGCTCGCGCGGGTCATGCGCCCGGACAGCCGCCCTGTGCCCGGCCGTCCGACTCGGTCGCTGCGCTCCCTCGCTCCCGGCCGGCCGCGGACGGCGGCACATGACCAGGCTGACTGGCGCTCGCTGCGCTCGCGCGGGTCATGCGCCCGGACCGCCGCCCTGTGCCCCCGCGCTGTGGCGCTCGCTCGCCCCGATCGGCAACTCCCCGCACGGGTACCACCGGCTGTCGTGGTCCTATCCGGACCTCGCGTGCCGGGAGTGGTTCGCCGAGGAGGCGGCCGACCGCGGGCTGACCGCGGAGACCGACGGCAACGGCAACCTGTGGGGCTGGCTCGGCGACCCGGCCGCCGGCGACGCCGTGGTGACCGGGTCGCACTTCGACTCGGTACCCGGGGGCGGCGGCTACGACGGCCCCCTGGGCATCGTCTCGGCGTTCCTGGCGCTGGACGTCCTCGCCGAGCGCGGTGTGCGCCTCCGCCGGCCGATCGGCGTCGTGGCGTTCACCGAGGAGGAGGGCTCCCGGTTCGGCGTAGCCTGCCTCGGCTCGCGGCTGCTGACCGGCGCGCTGGACCCGGAGCGGGCCGCCGCGCTGCGCGACCGCGACGGCGTGACGCCGGTCGAGGCGATGAAGTCCGGCGGGGTCGAGCCGTCCCTGCTGGGGCCGGATCCGCTGCGGTTGGGCCGGATCGGCGCGTTCGTCGAGCTGCACATCGAGCAGGGCCGGGCGCTGACCGCACCGGTCGGCGTGGCCAGCGCGATCTGGCCGCACGGCCGGTGGCGGCTGGACTTCACCGGTACCGGCAACCATGCCGGCACCACCGCCATGCACCAGCGCCACGATCCGATGCTCACGTTCGCCTACGCCGTACTCGTGGCGAACAAGGAGGCCCGGCTGCGGGGCGGGCACGCCACCGTCGGCCGGGTCGGCGTGGAACCCAACGCCACCAACGCGATCCCGTCCCGCGTCACCGCCTGGCTCGACGCGCGCGCACCAGGCCAGTCCACATTGGACGGCCTGGTGTCCGCGATCGGCACGCGGATCACCGACCGGGCGGGGCGCGACGGCACGGCGGCCACCATCGAGGCCGAGTCCGTGTCGCCGCTCACCGAGTTCCACACCGGGTTGCGCGACCGGATCGTCGCGCTGCTGGGTGGCGCGCCGGTCCTGCCCACCGGGGCGGGGCACGACGCCGGCGTGCTGGCCGGCCACGTCCCGACCGCGATGCTGTTCGTGCGCAACCCGACCGGGGTGTCCCACGCGCCGGAGGAGTACGCCACCGACGTCGACTGCGCGGCCGGCGTGGAGGCGCTCGCCGCCGTCCTGGAGGAGCTGGCGTGCCGGTGACGGGCTACCACGCGGAGTACGCCTGGCTCGGCGGCGAGGCGCCGGCGCGGGACGTGTTCATCGAGATCACGGACGGGGTCTTCACCGCCGTGACGCCGGGCGCGCCGCCCACCGGCATCCGGCTGCCCGGGCTCAGCCTGCCCGGCCTGGCCAACGCCCACTCGCACGCGTTCCACCGCGCCCTGCGCGGCCGCACCCACACCGGTGCCTGCACGTTCTGGACCTGGCGGGACCGGATGTACGAGGTCGCCGACCGGCTCGACCCCGACTCGTACCACCGCCTCGCCCGCGCGGTCTACGGCGAGATGGCGCTGGCCGGGGTCACCTGCATCGGCGAGTTCCACTACCTGCACCACGCGCCGGGCGGGGTCCGGTACGCCGACCCGAACGCGATGGGCCACGCGCTCATCGCGGCGGCCCGGGACGCGGGCGTCCGGATCACCCTGCTCGACGCCCTTTACCTGACGTCCACAGTGGACGGCCAGCCGCTCGCCGGCACCCAGCGGCGCTTCGGGGACGGGTCGGTCGGCGAGTGGGCCCGCCGGGTCGGCGAGCTGCGACCCGAGGCGCACGCTCGGCTGGGGTACGCGGCGCACTCGGTGCGAGCGGTCCCGGCACCCGTGCTGGCCGTGCTGGAGCCGGGCGAGCACCCGTTCCACGTGCACCTGTCCGAACAGCGCGCGGAGAACGAGGCGTGCCAGAAGGCGTACGGCTGCTCGCCGGCCGAGTTCCTCGACCGCAGCGGGCTGCTCGGGCCGCGCACCACGGTCGTGCACGCCACGCACCTGTCGGACGCCGACGTCGCGCGGCTCGGCGGTACGGGTACCGGCGTGTGTCTCTGTCCCACGACGGAGCGGGACCTGGCCGACGGCATCGGCCCGGCGCGGGCGCTGGCCGGCGCCGGGGCGCCGCTGTGCCTGGGCAGCGACTCGCACGCGGTCGTCGACCTCTTCGAGGAGGCCCGGGCCGTGGAGCTGGACGAGCGGCTGCGCACCGAGCGGCGCGGGCACTTCTCCGCGGCCGCCCTGCTGGACGCGGCCACGGCGGCCGGCCACACCGCGCTCGGCTGGCGCGACGCCGGCCGGATCGCCCCCGGGTGCCGCGCCGACCTGGTGACCGTCGACCTCGACAGCGTACGGACGGCCGGCACCGAACCGTTGGCCGGTGCGGTCTTCGCGGCGACCGCCGCCGACGTGACCCACGTGGTCGTCGACGGGCGCCCGGTCGTCGTCGAGGGCCGGCACCGCGACCTCGACGTGGCCAAGGAACTGCGGGAGGCGATCGCGTGACCAGCCTTCTGGTGACCAACATCGGCGAGCTGACCACGCACGGTCCACAAGGGACGGTGCAGCACGCCTCGCTCGTCATCGACGAGGGGCGGGTCGCGTGGGTCGGGGGGGCCAGCCACCAGCCGCCCACGGATGCGCGGCTCGACGTCGACGGGCGGGCGGTCATCCCCGGCTTCGTGGACAGCCACGCGCACCTGGTCTTCGCCGGCTCGCGCGCGGTCGAGTTCGCCGCGCGGATGGCCGGCGAACCCTACACCGGCGGCGGGATCCGCACCACGGTCGCCGCGACCCGGGCCGCGTCCGACGAGACGCTGCGGGCCAACGTGGACCGGCTGGTGGCCGAGGCCGGGCGGCAGGGCACGACCACCATCGAAATCAAGAGCGGGTACGGCCTGACCGTCGAGGACGAGGCCCGGTCACTGCGCATCGCCGTGGAGTTCTCGCCGGAGACCACGTTCCTCGGCGCGCACGTCGTACCGGCCGGCACCGACCCCGACGACTACGTCCGCCTGGTGTGCGGCGACATGCTCACCGCCGCCCGCCCGTACGCCCGCTGGGCCGACGTGTTCTGTGAGCGCGGCGCCTTCGACCTCGACCAGTCCCGGGAGATCCTGCGCGCCGGCAAGGCCGCGGGGCTGGGCGCGCGCGTCCACGCCAACCAGCTCACCGCCGGTGGCGGCGTCCAGCTCGCCGTGGAGCTCGACGCGGCCAGCGCCGACCACTGCACCCACCTGTCCGGCGCGGACATCAAGGCGCTGGCCGGTTCCCCGACGGTCGCGACGCTGCTGCCCGGCGCCGAGTTCTCCACCCGGTCGCCGTACCCCGACGCCCGCGCGCTGCTCGATGCCGGGGTTACCGTCGCGCTGGCCACCGACTGCAACCCCGGCTCGTCGTACACCACCTCGATGCCGTTCTGCATCGCCCTCGCGGTGCGGGAGATGCGGATGACCCCGGCCGAGGCGCTGTGGTCCGCCACGCTCGGCGGCGCCCGCGCGCTGCGCCGCGACGACATCGGGCACCTGTCGGTCGGCGCCCGCGCCGACCTGACCGTCCTCGACGCGCCGAGCTTCCTGCACCTCGCCTACCGGCCGGGGGTACCCCTGGTCCACACCGTCCTGCGCAACGGAGAACCGCTATGCACACCGTGACCATCCAGCCGACGGGCGTTGACGCCACCGACGTGGCGGCGGTCGCCCGGTCCGACGCCCGGGTGGTGCTGGCACCGTCCACTGTGGACGCGCTGGCCCGGAGCCGGGCGATCGTCGACCGCATCGAGCACGAGGGCCGGCCGGTCTACGGGGTGTCGACCGGGTTCGGCGCGCTCGCCGGCACGTTCATCGCGCCCGAGCGACGCGCCGAGCTGCAGCACGCGCTGATCCGCTCGCACGCGGCCGGCATCGGCCCGCCGATGCCCCGCGAGGTCGTGCGGGCCATGATGCTGCTGCGGGTCCGGTCGCTCGCGCTGGGCCACTCGGGGGTCCGGCCGCTGGTCGCCCAGGCCCTGGTCGACCTGCTCAACCACGACATCACGCCATGGGTACCCGAGCACGGCTCGCTCGGCGCCTCCGGTGACCTGGCTCCGCTGGCGCACTGCGCACTGGTCCTGATGGGCGAGGGCTGGGTGCTGGCCAAGGACGGCGCGCGGATCCCCGGCGCCGAAGCGCTCCACTCGGCCGGCCTGCACCCGATCACGCTCGCGAGCAAGGAAGGGCTCGCGCTCATCAACGGTACCGACGGGATGCTGGGCATGCTCCTGCTCGCCATCGCCGACGCCGCTCACCTGTTCACCGTGGCCGACGTGACCGCCGCGCTGGCCATCGAAGCTATGTTGGGGTCATCCCGGCCATTCATGGCCGACGTGCACGCGATCCGCCCGCACCCCGGGCAGGCGGTGTCCGCCGCGAACATCCACCGGCTGCTGCAGGGCTCGGCCATCATGGACAGCCACCGCGACGACATGACGCACGCGGTGCAGGACGCGTACTCGATGCGGTGCGCACCGCAGGTCGCCGGCGCGGCCCGGGACACGCTGGACTTCGCCGCCACCGTCGCCCGCCGCGAGCTGCTGTCCATTGTGGACAACCCGGTGGTACTGCCGGACGGTCGCGTGGAGTCGACCGGTAACTTCCACGGGGCGCCGCTCGGCTTCGCCGCCGACTTCCTGGCCATCGCGGCCGCCGAGGTGGGCGCGATCGCGGAGCGCCGGGTGGACCGGCTGCTCGACGTGTGCCGCTCGCGCGGGCTGCCCCCGTTCCTCACGCCCGACCCGGGGGTCAACTCCGGCCTGATGATCGCGCAGTACACGGCCGCCGGGATCGTCGCGGAGAACCGGCGGCTGGCCGGGCCGGCGAGCGTGGACTCGGTACCGACCAGCGGCATGCAGGAGGACCACGTGTCGATGGGCTGGGCGGCGGCGCAGAAGCTGCGCCGGGTCCTGGACAACCTCACCAGCCTGCTGGCGGTGGAGCTGCTCGCCGCGGTGCGCGGGCTGCAGCTACGCGCCCCGCTGACCCCGTCCCCGGCCGGCGCGGCGGCGATGGCCGCCGTGGGCGCGTTCGCCGGCCCACCCGGGCCGGACAGCTACCTCGCCCCGGTCCTGGAAGCGGCCCGGGACCTGGTCGCCAGCCCCACCCTGCGCACCGAGATCGAGGCGCGGATCGGCCCGCTCGCGTAAGCGCGCCGTCGCCCCGCGGCGCCACGAGATCCTGGACGCTCGCACCCCCTCCAGGGGTGTCAGCGTCCAAGATCTACGTTGGTGAGGCCTGCGATGAGCTCGGCCAGGGCGCGGAAGGCCTTGCCGCGGTGGCTGATCGCGTCCTTCTCGGCCGGGGACAGCTCCGCGTTCGTCCGGGTCTCCCCATCCGCCACAAATATCGGGTCGTACCCGAACCCGCCCGTGCCCCGCGGCACCCGCACCAGCCGCCCGCGCATCTCCCCATCGACCGTCCACTCGCGCCCGTCGGGCAGCGCCAGCGCGGCGGAGCACACGAAAGCCGCCCCGCGCCACGAGTCCGCCACGTCCGCGAGCTGCGCCAGGACCAGCTCCAGGTTGGCCTGGTCGTCCCCGTGCCGGCCGGACCAGCGCGCCGAGAACACCCCGGGCATGCCGTTCAGCGCGTCGACCGCGAGGCCCGAGTCGTCGGCCACGGTCGGTAACCCGGTGGCCGCCACCCCGGCCCGCGCCTTGATTGACGCGTTCTCGGCGAAGGTGCGCCCGGTCTCCGGCACCTCCGGATAGAGCGGCACGTCGTCCAGCCCGACCAGGGTGACCGAGGTCAGGATCCGCTGCAGCTCGGCCAGCTTCTTGACGTTACGGGTGGCGAGCAGGAAGGTCATCGACCCAGCGCCGAGGCCTGCGCGGCGGCCAGCGTGGCGCACCCCGCCGCGCCGAGGTCGACCAGGGCGTCCAGCTCGCGACGGTGGAACACGGCCTGCTCGCCGGTGCCCTGGACCTCCACGAACTCCCCGGTCTCCGTGCAGACGACGTTCATGTCGACGTCGGCGACCACGTCCTCCTCGTAGCACAGGTCCAGGCGCGGTTGGCCGCCGATGATGCCCACGCTCACCGCCGAGACGGATCGGTGCAGCGCGTCGGTCGGCCTGCCCCGCAACGCGTGCTGGGACGCCAGCCACGCCACCGCGTCGGCCAGTGCCACGTAGGCGCCGGTGATGGCGGCGGTGCGGGTGCCCCCGTCCGCCTGCAGCACGTCGCAGTCCAGCACAATGGAGTTTTCGCCGAGCGCGGCGAGGTCGACGCAGGCGCGCAGGCTCCGGCCGATCAGGCGGGAGATCTCATGGGTGCGTCCACCGATCTTCCCCTTCACGCTCTCCCGGTCGGAACGGGTCGTGGTGGCCCGGGGCAGCATCGCGTACTCCGCGGTCACCCAGCCCAGCCCGGAACCCTTACGCCAGCGGGGTACCCCCTCGGTGACGCTCGCCGTGCACAGCACCCGGGTCTGCCCGAACTCGACGAGCACCGACCCTTCGGGGTGCATGCTCCAGTTGCGGGTCAACGTGACGGGTCGAAGCTCGTCGCATGCGCGTCCATCGGGTCGGGCCATGGCGTCAGCCTATCCGGACCGGCGACGGCAGCGACCGCGGCCGCCGTCTCCCGCGCCACCGCAGCGTCCAGCCGGTGCCCGGCACCGCCCAGCCCGTACCACCACTCGGCCGCCGCCATACCCACCAGGTACGGCACCAGGTCGGTGGAGCGGCGCACCACCCACCGGGTACCCTTCGTCGCCAGCCAGCCCAGCTGCGCCCGGCGGGTCGGGGCCGGGGTGGACGGTTCCCGGGCCGGTCGCAGGTGCGGCGGCACGCCGAGCAGGCCCGCGTAGGCGTGCGCCACGAGCCGGTGCCCGCGCTCGCTCGGGTGCAGCCGGTCCACGCTCCACATGCGACGGTCGTACGTCTGCCGGTGCCCGGCCGCGTCGAAGTGCACCGTGCCGAACCGGACCGCTACCGCGTCGGCCACCGCGTTCACCGCCCGCATCCGGCGGGCCAGGGGCCGGGCCAGCGCTCCCGGCAGGCCGAACATCCGCCCGGCAACCCGGCGGCCCGCCGGACCAGCCGGGCCCGCAGCGGCCCGTCCCCCACCACCACGAGTACCGCCGGTACGCCCCGGGCGCGCAGCGCCGCCAGCGCCTCGACCGAGCGCTCCGGCTTCTTCTCCACCGACAGCCGTCCACAGTGGACCAGCAGCACCTCGTCCGGTCCGGCGAGAACAGCTCCAGGTCCACCCCGAGCGGTACCCGGGTGAGGTTGGGCACGCCCAGCCGCTCGAACTCTGCGGCGGCCCACGCGGTCGTGCACACCACCCGAGTGTAGTGCCGCGCGGTGCGGGAGTTGAGCGTGTCGGCCAGCGCGGCGGCCGGCCCGGACAGGACCCGTCCGGCCAGCCCGAGCAGCCCGGCCACGCTCTCGTGGGACACCATCACCGCCGGTACCCCGTGCCGGCGCGCCCAGGCCCCGGTCCAGCGCAGCGTGGTGCGGTCGGACACCTCCAGCCGGTCCGGCGCCAGCTCGGTCAGCAGCGCGGTCAACCGGCGCCGGTCGACCAGGACGCGGTACCCGCCGGAGAGCGGCACCACCGGCCCGGGCAGGGCGATCACCCGGCCCTGCCGGGTCTGTTCGTCCAGATAGGACGGTCCGGGGACGACGAGTACCGGCTCGTACCCGGCCGCGAGGTACCCCTCGCCGAGCGCCCGCATGGCGGTGCGCAGGCCGCCCGAGCGGGGTGCCACGAAGTTGGCCAGCCGCACGATCCTCACGCGGCGGCCACCGCGGGCGCGCGGACGCCGCCCAGCACGGCGGAGTAGTGGTCGACGAGCTGGTCCCCGACCGCGGCCCAGCTCCGGCCCAGGACCATTGACCGGCCCGCCGCCCCGAACGCGCGGCGAAGATCGGCGCGGCCGGCCAGGGTGGCTACGGCATCGGCGAGCGCCGGCGCCGACAGCGGTGGCACGAGGTACCCGCTGATCCCGTCGAGTACCAGGTCGAGCGGGCCGCCGGCGGCCGGCGCGACGACCGGCAGCCCGCTCGCCGCCGCCTCCTGGACGGTCTGCCCGAAGGTCTCATATGGTCCACTGTGGACGAACACGTCCAGGCTGGCGTAGAGCCGGGCGAGCTGGTTGCCTTGCCGGGGACCGAGGAACACCGCTCCGGGCAACTCCCGGCGCAGCGCCGCCTCGGCCGGCCCGCCACCGATGATGACCAGCCGGACGCCGGGCAGGGTACCGATCGGGGCCAACAGGTCCACCCGCTTCTCCGTGGCGAGCCGCCCCACGTACCCCACCAGTACCTCGCCGTGGGGTGCCAGCGCGCGGCGGACCGCGGCGCTGCGGTGCCGGGGGTGGAACCGCACCGTGTCGACGCCCCGCCGCCACAGCCACACCCGCTCGACGCCGTGCTCGTGCAGGGCGGTGGCGGAGGCGGTCGACGGCGCGAGGGTACGGTCGGCGCCGTTGTGGATGGCGCGCAGCCACCGCCAGGCCGCCGCCCCGCCGACCCCCCGCATCCGGTAGGCCGCCGCGTAGGCGGGGATGTCGGTCTGGTACACCGCGACGTGCGGCAGGCGCAGCCGCTGCGCCACGGCACTGCCCCGGGCGCCGAGGAAGAACGGGCTCGCCAGGTGCACCACGTCGGTACCGTGCCCGACGAGCGCCTCGGCGATGCGCCGGCTCGGCAGCCCCAGCCGGAAGCTCGGGTACCCCGGCATGGGCACCGACGGCACCCGTACCACCGGATAGGGCAGGCGGCCGGCCACCCGCGCGGTTCCGGAGGCCGGCTCGGGCGCGACGACCAGCGGCTGGTGCCCCCGGGTGAGGAGGTGCTCGGCGACCCGGACCACCGAGTGCGCGACGCCGTTGATGTCCGGGGGGAACGACTCGGAGATGATCGCGACCCGCATGCCCTCAAGGTGCGGCGCGCGGCGGTGCGGCAGGCCACATCGACCTGACACGCCGGCGAAGAGTGCGTTATATCTCGTACGTGTCGCCCGGCCGGACCAGCCGCACCGGCCCGGGGAAGCTGGCGGTGGCCGCGTCGAGCGTGGCGGTCGGGTTGCCCCACGCGCCGACCAGGTGGGTCAGCAGCAGCCGGCCCACGTCGGCCTTGGCCGCCGCCTCGCCCGCCTCCCGGCCGGTCAGGTGCAGATCCGGCGGGTTCTCCTCGCCATCGAGGTAGCTCGCTTCGCACAGGAACACGTCGGCGCGCTGGGCCAGCCGGATCAGCGCGTCGCACGGGGCGGTGTCGGCGGAGTAGGCGAGCACCCGGCCGCCGTGCTCGATCCGGACCCCGTACGTCTCGACCGGGTGGTTGACCCGCTCCACGGTCACCGTGAACGGGCCGACCGGGAAGGTGCCCGCGGTGAGCGTGTGGAACGCGTACACGTCGTCCAGCGGGCCCTCGTCGGGGCTGCCGTACGCGGCGGCCAGCCGCTGCGCCACCCGCGCCGGCCCGTACACCGGCAGCCGCGGGTACGGCCCGTCCGGCGCGTACCGGCGCACCACGACATAGGAACACGCGTCCAGGATGTGGTCACAGTGCAGATGCGACAGGAGGATCGCGTCCACCCGCCGCAGGTCCGCATAGCACTGCAGGGCCGACAGCGCGCCGGTGCCGAAGTCCACCAGCAGCCCGAAGCCCTCGGCCTCGACGAGGTAGGACGAGCACGCGGAATCCGCCGATGGAAAGCTGCCGGCGCAGCCGAGGACCGTCATTCTCATGTCGCCGCCTGCGTCAGGACTCCCGCCGAGGCGGCCGCCTCGGGGCCGAGGAACCGGTGGGCCAGCCGGGCGAACACCGTGGGGTCGCCGGTGGCCAGGAACCGGTGTTCCGGCGTCGGTGCGTCGTCCGGCCGGAAGAGGTCTCGCTCGTTCAGTACGCGGTACACGTCCTTGGCGGTCTCGTCGGCGCTGGACACTAGTGTGACCCCGTCCCCCATCACCAGGCCAATCACGCCGGCGAGCAGCGGGTAGTGGGTGCAGCCGAGCACCAGTGTGTCGACCGACGCGCGCTGCAATGGTTCTAGATACCCGCTGGCGAGGCCGAGTAACGCCCGCCCGGAGGTGATCCCCCGTTCGACGAAGTCGACGAACTGCGGGCAGGCCACCGGATGCACGGTGACCTGTGGAGCGGCGGCGAACGCGTCGGTGTAGGCCCCGCTGGTGACGGTCGCGGCGGTGCCGATGACGCCGACGTGTCCGTTGTGGGTGGCGGCGACGGCCCGCCGCACCGCCGGGCGGATCACCTCGACGACCGGCACGCGATAACGTTCCCGGGCGTCGGACAGGCACGCGGCGGACGCGCTGTTGCACGCGATGACCAGCAGCTTGACCCCCGACTCGACGAGCTGGTCCATACATCGCAAGGCATAGCGGCGCACGTCGGCGATCGGCTTGGGCCCGTACGGCAGGTGCGCGGTGTCTCCGAGGTAGGTGACCTGCTCGTGCGGGAGCTGGTCGAGGATGGCGCGGGCTACCGTCAGGCCGCCGACTCCGGAGTCGAAGATGCCGATCGGCGCGTCCGTCACGGTGCGCAGCCTACGCCGAGACGCGCCCCCCACCGGAGGCGTTCGCCGGTAGATGTCGCTAACGTGACAGGTGCGCGTTCGTCACCCCGCCGCGTGGCGTTACCGGTCACGTAGACGACCGTCGCATACCGTGTCAGCGAGTGCGTCAGAACGGGTAGAAACGTCTATGCAGGAAGCTCACAAATCGGCGGTCGACACGCCCATACAGTCCAGCGTGACGAACCCCACACCCGACCCGGCCGGGTTGTCGTCGGTCACCGGCGCGTTCCGCCGGCCGGCAGCTCCGCGGGGTGGGCCCAAGCTGCGCACGCTGGCGGGCCTGGCCGGGTGGGCGGCGGCGCTCGGCGTCGTCGGTCTGGTGGTGGGGATACGCGGCCTGGTCGCGATCCTCGTCGGCAAAGTCCCGCACTGGTACGAGCCGACGTTGATCACTATGGGCCTCGTCGGGATCGCGTTGGCCGCGGCGGCCTTTCTCACCGTCCAGTACCGCTACGTGCCATGGGCCATGCTCGGCGCCAGCTCAGCGGTACTCCTGACGTCGATCATCATCACCGCGCAGCTCTAGCGGTC
>WNFU01001163.1_pt1 | contig 37086 bp, 27 predicted proteins | sample 5400121 | NCBI WGS metagenome assembly WNFU01 (sample SAMN13153360, study PRJNA577476) | soil metagenome | isolation source: 100 cm soil or saprolite under grassland replicate 1 | place: USA:California | collected 2016-06-15
CGCGTCGAGCGCGAGGTCGTACCGGATGTCAGGCAGCGCCGCGTAGACGTAGGCGATGAAGAGCGACGCGGCGGCCAGGGCCGCCGCCGCCGCGCGCCACGCGTCGCGACGCGCGAGCACCTGCTCGAGCCCCGCGGCGAGCGCCACGACGAGAAGCGGGATGCCCGCGAGCAGATAGCGCGACGGCGGAGATCCGTCGGCCCACCAGTACGCGATGTCCGCGATGAAGACGAAGTACGCGCTCCAGCCGAGCAGCAGAGCGATCAGCGCCGCGCTCGATCCGCGCCGCCACAGGGGGATCGCGCCGAGCGCCGCGATGAGGAAGATCGGCGTGCGCGGGATCAGCCCGAAGACGCGATCGAACAGCAGCCCGAGCGCGCCCACGTGCGGAGCGAACGTCAGCACCTGCTGCTGGTCACGAACGATGTAGTAGCCCGCGCCCGGCATGAAGAGGCCGAACATGCGCCAGTTCAACGCGGACAGCGCGACGACGAAGACGACGAATGGCGCGGCCGCGGCGATCGCGCGCGCGGCCATGGTCGCCGGGCGGCGGTCGAGCGGACGGAGCGCGCAATACGCGACGACCAGACCGGCGCCGACCGCGATGAGGATCGCTCGCGTGCTGAGCCACGGCAGCACACCGAGCAGAGCGCTCGCGCCCGCGAGGGACCACGCGGACGCCGCGCGGCCATCGCGCAGCAGGCGCGCCGCCGACATGAACGCGAGCGCCGCGAGCAGCTCGGGGTAGATCTGCGTCGTGTAGGTGAGCACCGGATGCGCGAGGCAGCCGATCGCGGTCCCCAGGAATGCCGCGCGGTGCGCGACGCCGAGATCGCGGCAGGCGAGGTAGAGCTGCGCCGCGAGCGCGGCGCCGACGAGGCACATGAACGCCTCGACGCCCAGGCGACCGCCGATCGCGAACGGGACGGCGGACAGGATCGGCAGGCCGAGATCGCGGATCGGGAACTGCGCCTCACCGACCTGGATGATGTGGCGATCCGGCAACCGGTCCGGGTAATACGCGCGATAGGTCTCCGAGTCGTACTCGTTCTTCAGGTCGAGATCGCGATCGGCGAGGAGGCTCTGCACGATCACGAGGTAGTGCGGCTCGTCCGACGCGGTCGGCATGACCGCCCGGTGGTACGGCATGAGCGCGAGGAACGGGACCAGCAGCACGCCCGCCAGCAGCAGCGCAGCCCGCGCGTCCTGGAGGTTCGCGACGACGTGCCACATCCCCTCGAGCGCGTGCGCCGTCCAGAGGGCGATCGCGAAGAGGTAGATCGCTCCGATCTGCCCGTTGAGGAGCGCCTCCCCGCGCGACAGCGGGAAGAGGATCGCGGGCACGAGGAGATAGATGGCGAAGTGCCGTCGGAGGAACGCGGCGCGCCGCTCCGGCGAGAGCACCGTCGCGACGAGGGCCGTCCCGCACGCCGCCAGCACGAGCGCGAAGGGGACGTACCGCTGCGCGATCGCGCGCTGGGTCTCGTCCGGATCCGCGCCGACCCAGGGCTGCAGCAGCGCGAACAGCGCCCACGCGAGCGCGACGACATTCGCGATCGCGAAGGCGAGCAGGTCGCGCCTCACGCCCGCGACCTCGCTCGCAGCCCAGTCCAGAAGAGCAGCGCGACGCCCGCGATCGCGGGTATGAGACGCAGGTACGCGCCGACGTACCAGTCGGCCGTCGTCGGTTGGAACGAAGGAAGCCATCCGATCGGGCTCACGCCGAGGACCGAATCGAGCAGCGTCTGCAGACGCGCGTCGAAGGCGGTGTTGAGCGCCGCTGTTGGCACCGCGGCGAACACGATCGTCGCCGCGATGCCGAGCGCGACGAGCAACACTACGATCGCGCGCAAGATCCCGGTCCGGCACAGGACCAGGCCGTAGCCGACGAACGGCGCGACGAGCGGGAGAACGTCGACCATGTAGCGCCCGGGTGGGGCGTAGCCGCCTTCCCAGTAGCGATACAGGGAAAGCGCGGCGAGGCTCGCGCCGACGGTCGCGGCCGCGGGCAGGAGTCGCGCCCGGTCCTCACGGAGCGCGGATGGAGCCCCGAGCACCGCGAGGAAGAGCCACGGCGCGACGGCGGCGATGCCGAACGTGCGATCGAAGAGCAGCGCCGGAAGTCCGACCCAGAACTGAAAGGTGAAGGTCGACGGGAGCGCCGCCGAGGGCGTCGCTGCTCCCACCAGGTACCCCGCGTACGGGAGCGGGATGCCGTGCGTCACCGCGCTCGCGACGGCCGAGGCCAGGACGAGCCCCGCCGCTCCCAGCGCAAAACGTGCCGCGATAGCGCGGCCCTGCGCGAGAACGAACGGCGCGAGGACGACGAGGACGAGGCCGTCGCGCGGATTGAGGAATGCGGTCGCGCCGAGCAGCGCGCCGGCGAGCAGCGGGCGGCGGTGGCGCGCCGCGAACGCGTATCGGTATCCGCTCGCGATGAGCGCGGCACCGACGGCGTTCGGATACACGTGCGTCGCGAGCGACGCGGCCGGGACGAGGAACGCGGCGAGCGCCCACGTGAGGCGCGCGACGCGCGGATCGGGCACGGTCTCGCCAAGGAGGAGCCACGTTTGCGTCGCCGCCCACGCCGCGAAGATCGCGATCACGATCGTCGCGCCAAGCTCGCCGCCCACGGCCCAGCCCGGCGCGAGCAGCGCCGGCAGGGTGTAGCCCTGGATGAGCCGCGGCCCCGCGGGCACGGTCGCGACGTGCGTGGCGGTGTCGGTCGGCTGCGGCGGCACGCCGAGGATCGCCGTGAAACGTTCGGCGTCGATGCGCGCGTCGAGATCGCCGTGCTCGAGCCGCTCCGCGGCGAGCAGATAGAAGATCTGATCGCCGAGCGGGAGCGATGCCGCGACGCGCCAGGTGGCGAGACCGCCGTACGCCGCGAGACACAGCGCGAAGACGAACAGCGGCGGTGCGCCGAAGCGCACCGACCACCACGCCGCCGGTGCCAGGCGAGCCGCGAGCACGAGGACGACCACCAGGCCGATCTCGTCGCGCGGCGTCGGCCCGAGCGCGATGAGGAAGAGCCCGACGAAGATCGCTAGCGCCGACCGCGCGTCGTTCCTGAGCGCGCGCGCGGCATCGTGGCCCAACATGCCGGCGCCGATCGACAGCGCGCTGCCGGCGAACGCCGCGAGGGGGAACGCGATGCGCAGCGCCGTCGCGACGGCCGGATCCCCGAGCAGGTCGGGCCATTCCTGCGCGAGGGCGCGCCACGTCATGACGGTCAGCGCGATGCCGAACGCGGCGTGCGCGAGCGCGGTCATCGGCGCGAAGTGTGCGGCAGTCGGCGCGGATCGGGTGTGGAAGACTTTCCGGCATGACCGATCGCGCGGCAGACGTCACCGTGCGTCCGATCAGTCCGGACCAGCACGACGCGGTGATGCACTACTTCGACATGGTCGCGTATGCCGACAACCCGAACTGGTCGAAATGCTTCTGCATGGAGAAGCTCGTGGATGACTACGAGTCGCGGACGAAGCAGCAGAACCGCGCCGACCGCAGCCGCCTGATCCTCTCCGCTCGCGCGAACGGGCTGGTCGCGTACCGGCTCGGACGCGTGGTGGGCTGGTGCCACGCGGCGCCGAAGACGGAGCTCGTCGACGTTCATGGCGCGAAGGATCCCGACGTCGGCGCGATCGTGTGCTTCGTCGTCGCACCGGATCAGCGTCGTCAGGGCATCGCCACGACGCTCCTCGAGGTCGCACTGGTGCACCTGCGTGAACGCGGGATGCGCAGCGCTGAGGCATACCCCTGGCTGGGCGAGATCAAGCCCGGCCGTTGGGAATACTCGATGTATGTCGGCCCGCTCTCCATGTACCTACAGGCCGGATTCGCGATCGCCGAACGTCACGATGAGTTCGCCGTCGTGCGCCGGGCGCTGTAATCTCGTGACGTGAGCGCCACGGTCGTCGCCCTCCATCTGCACGAGCGGCACGGCGAGCATCCGCGCGCCGTCGACGAGGCCGTCGGCCGCGTCGGTGCCGGGCTCGAGGGCGACTCGCACGGGCATCGCGAACGGCGCGCCGTCCTCGTCGTCGACCGCTCGACGCACGCGGCGCTTGGTCTCCAGCCGGGGGATCTGCGCGAGCAGATCACGATCGACGGCATTCCTCACGTCACGACGCTTGCGGCGGACACCGAGCTGCGTGTCGGCGGCATCACCCTGCGTGTGAACGGCGAATGCGAGCCGTGCACGCACATCGGCGAAATGCTCGGCAAGGATGCCGTCGAGGAGTTCCGCGTATCGCTGGCCGGCCGCCGTGGTGCACTGTGCACGGTCGTCGCCGTGGACGGGCCGGTGCGCATCGGCGACCCCGTGGAGCTGCGTCCCGTGCGCGTCGCGGCGCGCTGACGCCTTATCGCGACCGTTCCGGGGCTGTTCCGCAACCCAAAATTCCCTTACAAAGCACGCAGATGACGACGTTCTCGATCGACGCGGCAGCAGTCGCATCCACCGGCGGTGGAGGCTGAGTCGCGTCTAGAGAGATGTCGAGACCGACGAAGCCTCCCGGGAGCCGGGAGGTTTTTCTTTATCCGGGAGGTCGAGTGACTGACGAGCGCGATGCCTGTGCGCTGGTCGCTGTAGTCCGCAAGGACGGGCGCCCCACGCCCCAAGTCCTCGACGCGGTCCTCGGAGGCATGGCTGCTCTCGCGCACCGCTCCGGATTGGTCGACGGCGAGGGCGACGGCGCGGGCGTGCTCACGGACATCCCGCGCGCGATCTGGACCGATGTCCTGCGCGCCGCGGGGGTCGAACCCGCGCTGGCGCGGAGCGATCGCTTCGCGGTGGGGCATCTGTTCATCCCGCCCGCCGATCACGAGGCCGACGAGGCCGCGGTGCGGCGGATCCTCGCGCGATACGGCATCGCGATCCTGGCCGAGCGCCACGAGACCACGGAGACCGGCGCGCTCGGGCGGCGCGGCCGCATCGAGGAGCCGCGCTTCTGGCAGCTCGGCGTCCTCGCGCCCGGACGCGGCGGAGCGGCGTCACGCGTCTTGTACGAGGCCGGCGCCGAGATCGAGCGCTTGACCGGCGCGACGATCGTCAGCCTCTCGCGCCACAGCGCCGTGTACAAGCTGCGCGGCGCGGGGGACCAGCTGCGCCGCTACTTCAGCGACCTCGCCGACGAACGCTTCGCGACCTCGATGGCGTTCGGTCACAACCGCTACGCGACGAACACGAGCACGAGCTTCGATCGCGTGCAACCGTTCGCGTCGTTCGCCCACAACGGAGAGATCAACACGATCGCGCGCCTGCGGGAAGAGGCGCATGCGCTGCGCCTGCCTCTGTCGCGTGGCGGGAGCGATTCGCAGGACGTCGACGCGGTGCTGCGCGGGCTGGTGCTGCGTCTTCGGCTCACACCGATCGAGGCGATCGAGCTGCTCTTCCCGCCGATCGTCAACGAGATCAAGCGCATGCCGCCGGAGCTGCAGGACATCTACGTGCAGGCGCGCGCCTCGTTCGGTCCGTTCGCGCAGGGCCCGGCCGCGATCCTCGCGCGCGTCGGGGACACGTGCATCTTCGGCGTCGACGCGCTGGGCCTGCGGCCGCTCTGGCACGTCCAGACACCGGACGAGCATGTCTTCGCGAGCGAGCGTGGGTTCGTGCCGCTCGAGCGCTACGTGTGCGACCCGTATCCGCTCGGTCCCGGCGAGCGGGTCGGCCTGCGCCGTTCCTCCGCGGGCTGGCGTTTCCTCGATCAGGACGCGATCCGTCACCGTTTCGCCGGGGACCGCAGCGCGCGCGGTGCCGCGATACCAGGCTTGCGCGAGCTGATCGAGTGCGGTGGTCCCGAGTCCGCGCCCGAGCGTGCGCTGCGTCCGGGCGCGCGCCGCGAGCCGCCCACGCGCTGGCAGGTCGCGACGCCACCGGACGAGCTCGAGGACGTCGCGCAGCGGCGCGAGCAGCAGTTCGCCGCGCTCGGTTTCGAGCCGGATGACCTGAAGATGGCGCAGTTCGCGGCGCAGACTGGGAACGAACCGATCGGCTCGCTTGGTTGGGATGGCCCGCTCGCGGCGCTCTCGCCGGCGCGGCCGAACCTCGCCGACTACCTTCACGAGACGGTCGCGGTCGTGACGAATCCAGCGATCGACCGCGAGCGCGAGATCGAGCACTTCTCGACGCGTGCCCTCCTCGGGCCGCGTCCCTCGCCGCGGTCGTCGCGGGCCGCGCGCTGGATCGAGCTGCGCATGCCGCTCCTGCTCGGCGGGCACGCGCCCGAGACCGGCGTGCGCGGCGACGAGCAACGCGCGCTCGCCCGCTCGCTCGGGACGTGGATCGTCGAAGACGTCGTCGAGCGCTTCACCGAGGTCGGCGATCGCGTCCCCGTGATCCTCGAAGCGGACCGCGATTGGGAAGAGCATCCGCGCGATGCACTGGCGCGTCTCGGCGCGCAGGCGTGCCGCGGAGTTCGCTCCGGAGCGTCGCTCGTGCTGGTGCAGGATCGCCACGTCGTCGAGGAGGGTCGCGCGTGGCTCGATCCACTGCTGGTCGTCGCGGCGGCGCATCGCGCGCTCATCGCGAAGCCGTCGGTGAATGGATCGCTCCGCCGCGAATGCGCGCTCGTCGTCTCGGCCGGGAGCCTGCGGAACCTGCACGACCTCATGGTCGCGCTCGCGCTCGGTGCCGACGCGGTGAACCCGTACCTCCTCATCGAGTACGCGATCTCGCTCGGCGATCCCGACGCGCTCCCGAATCTCCTCGAAGCGCTGCGCAAGGGCATGGAGAAGGTGATCTCGACGCTTGGCGTCCACGAGATCCGTGGCTACGGGCGGCAGCTCTCGGCGATCGGCGTCGCGCCCGAGGTCGCGCGCCTCCTCGGCATCGCGACGTTCGCCGCGAGCGACGACCGCGGACTGTCGTGGGAGCGCATCGCCGAAGAGGGCCTCGAGCGCGGCGCCATGCTGCGCGAGCGACGCGCCGTCAGGATCGAGCCCGTCTTCCGGCTCTATCCGCGCGTGTGGAAGGCCGCGCTCGCGGTCGCCAACGGCGAGTCTCCCTACGCGGCGTATGCGTCGAAGCTCGCGGAGTTCGAGCAGGCGCATCCCATCTCGCTGCGCCATCTTCTCGACTTCCGTGCTGCCCTCGACGGCGAGGTCGACCGACCGGCCTCGACGCGGGCGGGTGAGCACACCGCGCCGATGTACATCTCCTCGATGTCGTTCGGGTCGCAGGGCGAGACCGCCTACCGCGCCTACGCGGAGGCGATGGCGCGGATGGACATGCTCTGCATCAACGGCGAGGGCGGCGAGCTCCCCGATCTGATCGGAAAGTACCCGCGCAACCGCGGGCAGCAGATCGCGTCCGGCCGGTTCGGTGTCTCGGCCCTCCTGGCGAACTCGTCCGACTACCTCGAGATCAAGATCGGACAGGGCGCCAAGCCCGGCGAGGGCGGCCACCTTCCCGCGAAGAAGGTCTCGGTGAAGGTCGCGCTCGCGCGTAACGCGCAACCCGGCGTCGATCTCATCTCGCCATCGAACAACCACGACATCTATTCGATCGAGGACCTTGCGCAGGTCGTCCACGAGCTGAAGACGGTGAACCCGCGCGCTCGCGTCGCGGTCAAGGTGCCGGTGGTGCCGGACATCGGGATCATCGCGGTCGGCATCGCGAAAGCCGGCGCGGACATCGTCACGCTCTCCGGATACGACGGCGGTACCGGCGCCGCGCGCCAGCACGCCCTACGGCGCGCGGGCCTTCCGGCGGAGATCGGCGTGAGCGAAGCGCACCGTGCGCTCGTCGCGTCCGGCCTGCGGGACCACGTGGAGATCTGGTGCGACGGCGGCATGAAGAGCGCGGTCGACGTCGCGAAGATGCTGTGTCTGGGTGCCGATCGCGTCGGATTCGGCACGCTGGCGATGGTCGCGATCGGCTGCACGATCTGCCGTGGCTGCCAGCTCGACACCTGCCACGTCGGGATCGCGACGCAGATCGCGTCGCCCGTCGAGGCCGCCGAGCGCGGACTCAAGCGCTTCGAGCCCCAGGAGTTCGAGCGCGCCGTCGTCAACCTGTGCCGCTTCTTCGGCCTGATGCGCGACGAGCTCGCGCGCATCGCCGCGCTGCTCGGTGTTTCCGCGACCGAAGAGCTCGTCGGACGGACGGATCTGCTGGTCCAGGCGCGCGGCCTCGATCGCGTCGACCTCGCGCCGTTCCTCGCGCCGGCGGGCCCGTCGCGCCGCGGCGGCCGCGAGCTGCGCGTGCTCGCGATGCCGCAGGGACCGGCGGAGGTCGAGCGGCTGGGCGCGGAGCACCGGTTCATCGCGACGGACACCGCCGGCCAGCTCGCGCGCCAGCGCATTGCCGGTGCCGTCGTCATGGAGCGCGCGTCATCGTTCGGCCACGGGTCGGTCGCCGGCAACGGCTTTGGCGCGTATTCCACCGACGGCGTGTCGCTCCGCATCGCCGGGGGCGTGCAGGACGGAGCCGCGAAGACCGCGCTCGGCGGGACGTTCGCGGTGCTGAAGGCGCGCAACGCGGAGGGCCGCTGGGTGGACGGATCCGTCGGCAAGTGCTTCGGCTACGGCGCGCAGCGCGGCCGCTTCTTCGTGCAGGGCGGCGCCGACGCGCGGGCCGGCATCCGGCTCTCCGGCGCGGACGTGCTGTTCGGCGGCGATCTACGCGGCTTCGCCTTCGAGTACATGACCGGTGGCCGGGCCGTGGTGCTCGGCGATCCGGGACGCTGGATCTGCTCAGGGATGAGCGGCGGCGTGGTGTATCTGCGCCACGCGCCCGAACGTGGCCTTGACGAGCGTGCGCTGCGCGACCGCCTCGCGAAAGGCGCGAAAGTGAACATGCGTCCGCCGTCCACCGACGCTGACCGCGACGCGCTGAACGATCTGATCGGCACGTACGCGGCGATGCTCGAAGAGGGCGGTCAGACCGAGGCCGCGCGCGAGGCGCGCTCGCTGCTCGATGACGCGGCGGCGAGCTTCCGCGTGATCAGACCTGGCGTCGACATCGTCGACCAGACGATCTCCACCGAATAGCCCGACCTGTTACGGAAGTCCTGCCGCCTCATATCCCTACCGGGCTATAGGCGAGCGCGTAACGCGGGCGGATAGTCGGCCTCGTCAGCGTCGACCGCCACTGAACCGGCGCAGACGCTAGGGGAGGCGGGGATTGGCTAGCTCCAGGACCCGGACGTGGGCGATCGCCTTCAGCATCGCCCTCATGCTCATCGGACTCGTCGTCGATGCGGATCGCACCTCGGCCACCTTCACCGCGACGACCCTCAATCCGGGCAACCAGTTCGTCACGGCAACGCTCTCGCTGACGAATGACAAAGCCGCGGCGGGCGCGCTCGTGACCGTGTCGGGCCTCGTGCCCGGCGACACCGTCGCCAGGACCGTGACGCTCACCAACACCGGGACCGTCGCGTTCACCTACTCGTTCGCCGCGAGCCAGACGAACAACACGGTCCTGTGGAGCGATGCGACGAACGGCCTGCAGGTCACCGTCACGAGAGGCGGGATCACCCTGTACACCGGCGCGCTGAAGAACATGGCGACGGTGTCGGTGGCCTCGACCATCGCCGCGGGCGCGACCGACACGATCGCTTATCTGTTCAGCCTGCCGGCGACGGCGGGGAACACGTTCCAGTCGCTGACGCAGGACCTCATGATCACGTACACGGCGACCCAGCTCGCCGGTACGGCGCGGTGAGCGTTCTTCGTCGCACGGGAGGCGTCGCGGTCATCGCGGTGACCGCGGCGGCGGTCGGACTGGCGGCGCTCCTCCTGTTTGGCCGCGCGCTCGGGCTCTCGGCGTACGTCGTGATGAGCGGCTCGATGGAGCCGAATCTGCCGGTGGGCTCGCTCATCTTCGTAGCGCCGGAGCCCTCCGCGGAGATCCGTCCCGGCGACGTCGTGACCTTCACGCTCGCCGACCACGTGGTGACACATCGCGTCGTCGAGGTGCGCGCCGGCAACGGTGGTCCACTGCTCGTGACGAAGGGCGACGCGAACCTCGATCCGGACACGCAGCCGGTGCAGCTCGGTCGGACCGTCGGGACGCCGCGGCTGCTCCTTCCCGGACTCGGCTTCGCGGTCGTGTACGTGGAGTCGTATTGGCGCATCGTCGCGCTGATCACGCTCTGCTGGCTGGCACTGGCGGAGGCCGCGCGGCATGCGCGCGTCCGGCCGCTCCGCGGCTCGCCTGCGTGAGGACACGACGCTGTGCGCGCTCTCGCCGTTCTCGCGATCAGCGTCGTCGCTCTCGGTAGCGTCGCGCCAAGCGGCGCGCTGTTCAGCGCGTCGACGATCAGTCCGGGGAACTCGATCAACACCGCGTCCTCGAGCCTGTGGTTCGGGGCGACGGCCACGGGCGTCACGATCTGCGCGGGAAAGAATTTCGCCCTTGCGTGCGCACTCGGCACGTTCACCAAAGCCGGGACCACGACCGCAACGTTCACGCTTCAGACAAAAGGCGCGGCCCTCGCCTACACGGTCGCGGTGCTCGACAGCTCGGGACCCGCGCCGATCTCCTCGATCGTGAGCGTGAACTTCGTGTCGACGGGCACGGCGGCGGCAACGATCGCCGTGGGTGCGACCGACACGGTGAACGTCGTCCTGAGACTGAAGGGGAGCACGCCCAAGGGGACATACGACGGATGGATCCTGCTCACGGAGGTTGCCACCGCCACTGCGGTGGGCATCCCACTGTCGCTGACCTATCAGTGAAGTCAGCTCTCAGAGTTGATCTTCGAACTCATTCGTCGAGAAACGGCCCGAGCATTGACCATGCGGATGGAACAAATGGGTCCGCGGGATTTCATCGTCGCCGTCGGGGTGGCCGGGATCGAACCGGCGGCCTTCGCCTCCCAAAGGCGACGCGCTACCAAGCTGCGCTACACCCCGTGAACCAAACCATTATCGCGCGTCCTCTGTAGTTTCCCCCTACGCTTGACGAGCAGATCGCGAGAGGGAGTTCCGAAGGGTGTTCGGCGCCTGGGGCCGCTTTGTCTACCGCCACCGTTGGCTGGTGCTCGCCGTCTCCGGCGTGTTCCTGATCGGCTCCGGCTTCGTCGCCTCACAGGGCGGGAAGCTGCAGCAGGGCGGCTTCATCGAGACGGCCGAGTCGGGTCGCGCGTCACGCCTCGTCGAGAAAGAGCTCCCGCGCGCCGGCGGCTCTCAGTTCACGCTCCTGTTCTCGAGCGAAACGCTGGACGCGAAGAGTCCCGAGTTCCGCTCGGCGGTCGAGGACGCGCTCGCCCCCCTCAAGAAGGACCCGCGGGTCGACACGATCGTGACGCCGTACGACGGCTCGGCCCCCGATCCGACACGGCTCATCTCCAAGGACGCGCACGCGGTGATCGTGGACGTCGCGGTGAAGGACGTGATCGACGTCGCGCGCGACTACTACCCCCAGCTGCGCGCGCTCGTGCGCTCTGACCGCCTCACGGTGCAGGCGACCGGTCTGCTGGCGATCAACAACGGCTTCAACGCGGTGCTCCAGGATGACCTGCGCCGTGCGGAGGTCGTGGCGCTGCCCCTGGCGCTCGTGCTCCTCGTCATCGTGTTCGGCACGCTCGTCGCAGCGCTCGTGCCGCTCGGCGTCGGCGTGCTCGCGGTGATGAGCGGTGTCGCCGGCATGTACCTGCTCGCGCGCGTGACCGACGTCTCGGTCTACGCGCAGAACGTCGTCACGCTCATCGGCCTCGGCGTCGCGATCGACTACTCGCTGTTCGTGACGAGCCGCTTCCGCGAGGAGATGGACCGCAAGCGCACGCGTGAGGACGCACTCGCGATCGCGATGTCGACGTCCGGCCGTGCCGTGACCTTCTCCGGCATCACGGTCGCGATCGGCCTTTCGGGGATGCTCTTCTACGAAGGAACGTTCCTCCCTTCGATGGGGCTGTCCGGCGCGATCGTCGTCGCGAGCGCGGTCGTGTACGGGCTCACATTCCTTCCGGCGCTCTTGAGCCTGCTCGGGCCACGCCTCAACTGGCTGAGCCTGCCGATCTTCAAGTCCGACCCGAGCGGGCGCGGCTGGTGGCACAGCGTGGCAACGGCGGTCATGGCGCGACCGATCATCGTGCTCGTGCCGGTCGTCGCGTTCATCCTCCTCACCGGCTCGCCGTTCCTCCAGTTGCGCCTCGCGACCAGCGACGTGAGGACGCTCCCCACGCACGAGGAGTCGCGCGCCGCGTACGACCGTCTGGTCACGGATTTCCCGGGCTCCGGACAGAACCACATCACGGCCGTCGTGTACTACGCCGACGACAACGTCCTCGGGCGATCGCGCATCGCGGACCTGCAAGATCTGAATGCGCGTCTCGGCAAGCTCGACGACGTCAGTCAGGTGAACAGCGCGTTCTCGTTCGACCCGCGCGCGCTGGGCGGCCCGCCCGCTCAGACGCCGGATCTCGCGACGCTGTACTCGCTCCCGCGAACGCAGCTTCCGCCGCAGCTGCAGTCCGTGCTCGGACAGACGGTCGGAGAGCACATCGCGGTCTTCGATGTCGTGACCGGACGCCCGTTCTACAGCGACGAGGCGCGGAGTCTCGTCAAGAACATCCGGGCGCTGGCGCCGCCGTCGAACGGCGAGCTCCTCGTCACCGGATTCACGGCGATCGACTACGACACCGTGAACTTCATCGTCAGCCACACGCCGCCGGCGATCGCCTTCGTCATGGCCGCGACGATCGTCGTCCTGTTCTTGCTGCTCGGCTCAGTGGTGCTCCCGCTCAAGGCCGTCGTCATGAACCTGCTCTCGATCAGCGCGTCGTTCGGCGCGCTGGTGTGGGTCTTCCAGCAGGGGCACGGCGCGTCGCTCCTCGGGTTCGAGGCCGCTTCGATCGACCCGTCGACGCCGGTGATCATGTTCTGCACCGTCTTCGGCCTCTCGATGGACTACGAGGTGCTGCTCCTCTCGCGGGTCCAGGAGGAGTACCGCAAGACGCGCGACAACACGCGCTCGGTCGCAGAGGGCCTCGAGCGCAGCGGCCGGCTCATCACCGGCGCCGCCGCGATCATGGTCGGGGTCTTCGGCGCCTTCGGCCTCGCGGAGATCTTGCTCATCAAGGAGATCGGCCTGGGAATGGCGCTCGCGGTCGCCATCGACGCGACGCTGGTGCGCGCCCTCGTCGTGCCGGCCACGATGCGCCTCCTCGGGGATCTCAACTGGTGGGCGCCCGGGCCGCTCGCGCGCCTCCACCGACGGCTCGGCCTATCGGAATCGGTATCGAGTGCCAGCTCAGGCGCGTCCGCCGCCGCCGAGACGCCCTGATCCGCACGTAGCATTCGCGCCGTGGAAGCTCCGCAGCTCAGGCCGCTCGGCATCGGCGACATCGTCGATCGCACGTTCAACCTGTACCGGCAACGTCCGCTGCCACTCATCGCGCTCGCTGCCGCGCCGTACCTTGTACTGATCCTCGCGATCGGCGTGCTCGTGCTCGTCTTCGGGCGGTCGCTCGCGGGGTTCGCTCCGGTGCTCGACGCGGTGAACCGGAGCCCGGGCGCGCCGTTGTCGCCGGCGACGATCGGCGGTCTCGCCGATGCCGTCGTCGCGTTCATCAGCTTCGCCATCGTCGCGGTCGTGATCGCGATCGTCCTTCTGTCGGCGCAGAGCGCTGCGCTCGTCGACGCGTCCGTTTCCCAGTACCTCGGGCGGACGAAGACCGTGGGCGCGTCGTTCGCCGCGGGCGTGCGGGCGGCGCCAGGCGTGATCGGCGCCGGATTGCTCGTATTCCTCGCGTTCGTTCTTCTGTGGACGCTGCTCGTCGTGGTGTTCTTCATCAGCCGTGACGCGCTGGTCGTCGGTCTCGGCAGCATCGCGGGCGTCATCCTCAGCGTCTTCCTCTTCGCCTCGTGGGTCGTCGCGCCCTGCGTCGTCACGATCGAAGGCGCCGGGCCCATCCTGGCCCTCCGCAGATCGTGGGCGCTGGCGACCGGCAATCGCTGGCGGATCCTGGGTCTTCAGCTTCTGCTGGTCATCCTCCAGGTCGTGCTGAGCGGACTGATCTCGTTCGTATTCCTCGCCGCGTTCACGGTCGGCGATCAGGTCGTTCGCCTGGTCGTTCAGCAGCTCGTGAATTTCGCGTCGACGATCCTGTGGGTGCCGGTGGAGTGGGGCGCGACGGCCCTGCTCTACACCGACCTGCGTGTGCGTCGCGAGGGATTCGACCTGCAGCTCGCCGCGGAGGCGTTGCCGCGCGACGCCTGATCGCGACCCTCGGCCTCGCGCTCGCGCTCTGGGGCCTCTTCCCGGCCGGCGCGTCGGCGGACACGCTGACCCCTCAGGCCTACCGCCAGCGTCTCGCCGACGTCCGCGCGCTGCTCGTCCGTGCGCGCTCCGCGGCCGACCCGGATCGCGCGACCGCGCTTGACCAGGCGCGATCGCTCCTGCGCCGTACCGAGTCCGTCGCGCTGCCGGGCGGCGACACGATCGACATCGACGACCGCGCGCTCGGCGAGCGGATCACCGCTTCGACCGACGCGATCGCCGGCGCGATCGATCAGCTGGACGTCGCGATCGCGTCGACGGACCGTGCGGCCGCGCGTGGCATCGACGCCGCGCTGGCGGATCGCGCCCTCGCCGACGTCCTCCGCGATACGCAGACGCGCAACCTCTCGCCGTCGCTGGCGGACTCCATCGTCCGCGCGATCTTCAGCTTCTTCAGCGGCCTGCGCGGCCCCGGCATCGATTTCGGCCTCGTGTGGCCGCTTCTCGGCGCGATGGGCGTGGCGGTGATCCTGTTCATCATCGCCGTGCTCGGGCGCGCCCTGCCCGAACGGATCAGGAGCGAGATCGCCGTGCGCGAGGCGGCGCGGCCCGATGCGCTCGACCCCGCCCTCCATCTCCGCGCCGCCGACGAGGCGCTCGCCACCGGCCGGGCGCGCGATGCGATACACGCGCTCTACCTCTTCACCCTGACCTCGCTCGCGGCGCGCGAAGCGATCCGCTACGACCCGGCGCTCACCGATCGCGAGCTGCTCATACGAGCGGTGGGCATTCCCAACGCTGATTCGCTACGCGCCCTCGTCACGCTCTACGAGCGCAGCTGGTTCGGCCTGCGCGAGCCGAGCGCCGCGGAAGGGCGCCACGCGCGGTCTCTCGCGACGCGGGTGGCCGAGTGAGGCGTCGCCGCGTCAACCCGATCTATCTCGCCACCGCGCTGCTGGTGGTCGCGACGATCGTGTACGCCGTCGTCACCGTGGGCGCCGGAGACCAGACCAGCGCGCGGCGCACGGGATCGGTCTACGACGACGGTCCGGGCGGCGCGGCGGCGCTGCGACGCTATCTCGAGGCGATGGGCGCCGGGACGACGACGGTGCAGGGCGACGCGTTCGGGCCCGATGCGCGCCAGGCCGCGGCGCTCTTGGTGCTGGGTGTGACCGAGATCATCACGACGCAGGACGCGCACGCGATCGAGGTCTTCGTGCGCGCCGGCGGAACGGCGATCGTGGCCACCGACCTTGGCGTCCTGGAGCGGCCGCTGCTGGACGCATTCGGCTTCGGAGTCGCGGGCATCGCCGCGCCCGGATCGCATCCGCTCGCCGGGACGACCTTCGCCGATCCGGTGGCCCGTTCGTTCGCGATCGATCGTGGCGTCACGTACATGCCGGGCGCGTTCGGCCTGGTCGTGGCCACGGATGGCCGCGGGCCGGTCGTTGTCGGGCGGCGCTCCGGCCAGGGCGTGCTCTATCTCGTCGGCAGCATCAGCCCGTTCATCGCCTCGGGTCTCGGCGAGGCGGACAACGCGCGCTTCGTCCTCGGCCTCGTGCACGACGCGGTCGCGCGGCACGGGCAGATCGCTTTCGACGAGTACCACCACGGCTTCCATCCCACGACCGACGTGCTGGTGCTGCTGCAGCGGACGTGGCCGGGACGCGCCCTCGTCTTCGCGTCGGTCGCCGCGTTCCTGTATCTCGTGCTCTCGGGTCGTCGTCTCGGCGCGCCGGTGCCGCTCGACCCGCGGCCGCCGCGCTCCAGCCTCGAGTACATCCGCGGTTTCGCGGGCCTGGTGCGCCGCTCCGGCCGCGGCGAGATCGCCCGCCGCCGTTTGCGTCGCGATCTGCGGAGCGGGCTCGCGCGCAAGCTCGGCCTCGATCCGGGGACGCCCTTCGATCGGGTTCTCGTGACGCTCGCGGTGACGGACCGCCAGGCCGCGGCCGAGGCACGCGCCGTCGACGAGGCGCTGGAGCGCGGGTTGCGCGACGATCAGCTCCTCCGTAGCGTCCGCGAGGTCGAGCGTCTTGTGGGAGGGTCGCGATGAGCACCGGCCGGACGCGCGAGGTCGCCGAGGCATTCCATCGCGACGTGCATCGCATCGTCGTGGGCCAGGACGAGACGGTGCGCCTCGCTTTCATCGCGCTCGTGCTCGGAGGTCACCTCCTCATCGAGGGAGTGCCCGGTACCGCGAAGACGCTCCTCGCGCGCACCGTCGCCCATCTCATCGGGGGCACCTTCAAGCGGATCCAATTCACACCCGATCTCATGCCGAGCGACATCGTCGGTACGTCCGTGTACGAGATAACCACGAGCCAGTTCCGCATCAAGGAGGGTCCGATCTTCGCGAACGTCGTCCTCGCCGATGAGGTCAACCGCGCGCCAGCGAAAGCGCAGGCCGCCCTGCTCGAAGCGATGGAGGAGAAGCAGGTCACCCTCGAGGGCGAGGCGCGCATGCTTCCGCACCCGTTCCTCGTCCTGGCGACCCAGAACCCCGTCGAGTACGAAGGGACGTATCCGCTGCCGGAGGCCGAGCTCGACCGCTTCCTGTTCAAGGCGATCGTGCGTTATCCCGAAAACCCCGAGGAGCTGGCGATCCTGCGCGCACACGACAAAGGGCAGCCGCTCGCGCAGATCCCTTCGCTCGACGCGCTACCCGCCGGAGCGATCGATGCGTGCGCCGCGGAGGTCGGGTCCGTGATGGTCGAGGACTCGGTGCTCGAGTACGTCGCCCGGATCGTCGAGGAGTCGCGCCGCTCGCCCGATCTGCTGCTCGGCGCGAGCCCGCGCGCCGGCGTCCATCTGCTGCGCGCGGCGAAGACGGCCGCGGCGATCGAGGACCGCGATTTCGTGACGCCGGACGACGTGAAGTCACTCGCGATCCCGACGCTGCGCCATCGTCTCGTGCTGCGCGCCGAGGCGGAGATCGAAGGCCTCGACGCGGACGCGGTGTGCGGCCGCGTGCTCGCGCGCCTCGACGTGCCGCGGTGACGCGTCTCTCTAGGGCGCGCGTCGGGTCCTGCCGCTTGCTCGGGGTCGTTGCTCGCTCGAAAACGGGGTCCCTCAAACCTCATCAAAGGCCGTCCCCTCGTATCGGGACCCCGACTCTCGCTCGCAACGACCCGCTCGCCGCGTCACCCGACGCGCGCTCCCGCACGGCGCGGGTCCTGCCGAGGTCTCGCGGTCCTCGCTCGCGAGGATCCGCTCGCCCCGTCACCCGCGCCTCGCGATAGCGATGGATCGCATTCCCATTCCGCGGCCGCGTCTTCTGGCCATCGTGCTCGCGGCGGCGATACCGCTCGCGCTCGGTGTTGTGTCAGAAGCGTTCGTCTGGCTCGGCGTCGTCGCGCTCGTCGGCGCGTTCGTGCTCGCTTTCATCGATCACCGCGCGACACCGGTGCCCCAGCGAATCGCGGTGCGGCGCTTCGCCGATCCGCAGCTGTCGATCGGCGTGCCGAATCGCGTCACGCTCCGCATCGACAATCCGTTCGCGCGACCGCTGCGGGCGGTGATCGCCGATACGGTTCCCGTCTCGTTCGATGTCGATGCGCGTGCGGCCTCGATCGTCGTTGCCCCGAATGGCGACGGCGAGATCATGTATGCGGCACGGCCGCGTCACCGCGGCACGTTCTCGTTCGGTGATCTGCACCTGCGCCTGCGCGGGCCGCTCGACCTCGTCGAGCGACAGGGACGCATCGCCGCCGGGGGTCCCGCGAACGTCTACCCGGACCTGCATGAGATCCGTCGCTACGAAGTGAGCCTGCGGCGGGGCCTGGCGTACGACGCGGGGCAGCGCCGTGCGCGCATCCCCGGCGCAGGCACGATCTTCGAGCGCTTGCGCGAGTATCTTCCGGACGACGACCCGCGCTCGATCTCGTGGACCGCCACCGCGCGGCGCGGGAGGCCGATCACCGTCGAGTACGAGACCGAGCGGCAGCAGCGCATCCTCATCCTGCTCGACGCCGGACGCATGATGTCGAGCACGCTCGGCGGCCTCACCAAGCTCGACCACGCGGTGAACACGGCGCTCATGCTCAGCTACGTCGCCATCGCGAAAGGCGACGAGGTCGGGCTTCTCGGCTTCGCCGACACCGTCCGCTCGTATTCCGTTCCGCGCCGGGGCCGCAAGCAATTCCTGCGTCTCACCGAAGAGCTGCGCCGGCTCGAGGTGACGACGACCGAGCCCGATTACCGTGCGGCCTTCGAGTTCCTCCGTGCCCGCACCGCGCGCCGCGCGCTGGTCGTGCTGTTCACCGACCTAGTCGACGACGAGGCGTCGCGGGCGCTGGTCGCCGCGGTGACAAGGCTGGCGGGCAACAACCTCGTACTGTGCTGCCTCCTGGCGGACCCGCAGCTCGCGGAGGTAGCCACCCGCGTACCGGCCTCGACGGTCGAGCTCTACGAGCGCGTGGTCGCCGAGGACGTGCGCGAGGCGCGGGCGCGCGCGCTCGCGATCCTGCGCCGCCGGGGCGTCCATACGATCGACGTGCCCGCGGAGCGTCTCACCGTCGCGACGATCCAGCGGTACCTGGAGCTGAAGTCGAGGTTTCTCTGAGCGCTCTCGGTCGTCCGCGACCAAACCTTCTCGCGGCCATCTTCCTGTTGTCATTCGCGGCGCTTCTCTTTCAGTTCGCGCAGACACGCCTGTTCAGCGCGATGCTCGACTATCACCTGACGTTCCTTGTCGTGAGCGGCGCGCTCCTGGGCGTCGCTGGGGGCGGCGCGGCGGCGGCCGTGCTCGACGCTCGCGTCCATCGCCCGAGCGCCGGGTGGCTGTCGTTCGGCGCAGCGGTCTCAGCCGTCGTCGCCCTCGCGATCGAGTCACATCTCGATCCCCTCACGCTCGGTATGTTCACCGCGGCCGGCGCCGCGTACGTCCTCGGCGTGATCCCCGTGCTCCTGGCCAGCTGGGTCATCGTCCGGATGCTTCGCGAGACGCCGACGGCGAGTGGGACGTTGTACGCGGCCGACCTGGCGGGCGCCGCGGCGGGAGCGCTCTTCGGTTACCTCGCGATCGGGACGGTAGGCGGCCAGGGGTTGTATGGCGTCGTCGCGGCCGCGTCCTTGCTCGCCGCCCTCGCCTTCGTCTCTGGTTCGGGTTCGCGCGTCCTCATCTCGGGGCTCGCGCTGGCTTCGGTGACGCTCATCGTCGGGCTGTCGCTCTGGGGCGAGGCGATCGCACCGCCGCGGCCGGGGCCCTTCAAGGTCCCGGAGATGGGACGCCCGCACGAGTTCGCGCGATGGGATCCCCTTGCTCGCGTGGACATCGCTCGCATCGGTCTCGATGGCGATCCGGTCCACTACGCGTTCCTCATCGACGAACGCTACGCGGGTCCACGGCCTGCTTCGCTGCAAATGACGCTGGACATGGGTGCGCAGACGCCGATCATCGCGGCCGCGCGTGCCGACGATCTCGCCGTCTTCGACGCGAGCATCCTTGCCGCACCGTATGTCATCGCACCACGCAGTTCGGTGCTCGTGGTCGGTCCGGGGGGAGGCATCGATGTCGTCAACGCGCTCCGCCAGGGTGCGACGTTCGTGACCGCCGTCGAGGTGAACCGCACCGAGGTCGCGCTCATGCGAGGCAGCTATGCCGAGTACAGCGGTGGTCTGTACCTCGATCCGCGCGTGCACGTCTACGAGGACGAGGCGCGGTCCTTCATTCGCCGGTCGCGAGAGCAACAGGACCTCATCGCGATCACGGTCGTCGACAGCTATGCCGCGCTCTCGGCCGGCGCATACGCGTTGACCGAGAACTACCTCTACACGACGGAAGCGATGGCCGACTACCTCACCCATCTTTCGCCTGGCGGCGTCGTGGCGATCTCCCGCTGGTATCTAGAGCCTCCAGCCGAGATCGCGCGGACGGTCGGCATCGCCATCTCGGCACTGAGGCAGCTCGGCCACGATCATCCCGAGCGGTCCATCGCTGTCCTGCGATTACGCAGTCTCGGTCTGGTCATGGTGCGCGCGGAGCCATTCACGGTCGCCGACATGCAACGGCTGCGCGCGTTCGCCGACGAACACAGCTTCGCCATCGTCATGGATCCGGCAGCACCCAGCCCCCTGCTCGAGCTCGCCCGAGCAGATGCCCCTCCCACCGACGACCGTCCTTTCTTCTTCGATAGCGTGTCGTTCGGCGACATCATCGACGGCCGCGCCCGCGCGCCGTACGGGTATCTCGTACTCGTGACGACGCTCGTCCTTTCGACGGCACTCGCGTTCCTCTTGGCCCTTCTGCCGGTCTATCGGCGCGCACGTGTCGCCGGCGGGCGGATCGTTCCACCAGGTACGACCGTCGCGCTCTCGCTCGGCGCCGGCTTCATCGCCGCCGAGCTCGTCCTCCTCCAGAGACTCACCCTCTATCTCGGTCAGCCGAGCCTCGCCCTTTCGGTCGGTATCGCCTCACTCCTCGGCGGGGCCGCCTTGGGGAGCGCGGTCTCGTCGCGTGTTCCAGGCGGCATCCGATCAGCGGCGCTGGTCAGCGCGGCGATCCTGCTCGCGGTCCTTGGGGGGCTGCCGGTGCTCACCGACGCGACGCTCGCAGCCGCTCTGGAAGCGCGGGTCGCGATCGCGGCGCTGGCGGCCGGTGCGGTCGGACTACCGCTCGGCACGATCTTTCCACGCCTGATCGAGCTCGTCCGTGAGCCCGCGCTGGTCAGCTGGGTGTGGGCCGTCAACGGCAGCAGCTCCGTCGTCGGTGCGACGCTCAGCACAGCCATCGCGCTTGGCGGTGGCTTCTCCGCCTTGGGCCTCGTTGCTGTCGGCTTCTACGTGATCGCCGCTCTACCCCGGGATGGTTCGTAACGGCGCCCGTGAAGGCACGTCATGACGGTGTCTGCAGAGCCGCGTAACGTGAGTCGCAAGAGGGGAGTGGGTTGATGAGCACACTACCGAACGCTGCGCTGGTGGTCTTCTACTGCGCTACGCACCGGACGCGAGGCAGCGGCTCAACCATCACCATCCACGAGGGGCGCTGGGCGTACTGCGCGGGCGGCGCCATCGACACGCATAACTGGATCTCGATCGAGCCCACATCGGTCAGCGACCTTCACCTGCGCGAGCCCGCGGCTTTGCGGTCCGTCCTGCCACCAGTACATACGTCCACAGCAGAACCCCGCTCGTAACACCGACCGCGGCCTTCGCCGTGTCGCTCGCGCGTGTCGGCGAGAGGAATGCCTCGATCATGCCCGCGACGCCGAGCACCGGGATCACCAGAAGCATGACGCGCACCGCTTGCGCGCTCCCTAAGCGCAGCGCGTCGCGCCGCGAACGTTCGCCTGGCCGCAGGATCGCCCAAGCCAGGCGCAGGCCCGCTCCACCCGAGAGGAAGATCGCCGAAAGCTCGAGCACGCCGTGCGCCGCGATGAAGGCGAGAAGGCCGCCGCCGAGGCCGTAGCTCTGCACCACCGCGAAGGTCGTTCCCAGGCTCGCGCCGTTCGCGGCGAGGGCGTACAGGGTGAGCGCGCCCGCGGTGAGTCCGCCGGCGAAAAGCACCACGGCGACGCGGACGTTGTTCACGATGATGAGCGGACCGGCGATGGGGCGGAAGCCCTCCGGTATCTCGGTCCACAGCTGGCGCTCCGCAAGATGCCTACGCGTGTCCTCTGGCAGCGCGTTCCCCGCGATCTCCGGCATGAGCAGCCCGATCGCATACGTCGCGAGCGCGAAGGCCATGAAGACCGCGAACGCGACGCCGGTCCACGGAAGGTTCGCGCGCACGGTCGCCGGAAGCTCGCGTGCGACGAAACGCCGCAAGCGACGGCCGCTGGTCGGCGCCTCGCTGTAGACGAGCGCGTGCGCAGCGGCGACGAGGTCGTTGAGGCGCTCGGTCGCGAGGTCGCGCGCGAAATCTCGTCGCGCGATGGCGAGGTCGCCCGTGCTCACGCGGTACAGCCGGCCGAGCTCCAGCACCTCGTCGGCGGTGAGGCGGTCGACGCGCCCGCGCGCTGATGTGACGAGCTGCCCGAGGCGTGCCCAGCGCGCGCGCCGTTCCTCGACGAAGCGGTCGATCGTCACGACGAAGCGGTCGATCGTCACGGCGCGAACGTACCATGTGCCGATGGCCGTCTCGCTCGGGCGGCTCGAGGTCGAGACCGCCGATCACGTCACCCTGCGTTACGACCTCGCAGGGGGCGGCAACCGCGGTTTCGCCGCGCTCGTGGATTTCACCCTCGCCACGCTGGTCTTCGTCGGCGCCTTCTTCGCGTTCAGCACGATCGGCGGCGCGGTCGGCGCGTCTCGAGCGGGTCCCTTCTTCGGCGTCGCGTTCCTCCTCACGTTCGCGCTCGCGTGGGCCTACTTCATCCTCTTCGAGTGGCTTGGGAACGGACAGACGATCGGCAAGCGGCTCTTCGGCCTGCGCGTGATCGCCGACGACGGCGCGCCCGCGAGCTTCACCGCGGTCTTCGTCCGGAATCTCGTGCGCGTCGTGGACTTCCTGCCCGGTTTCTATGGCTTCGGGCTGCTGGCGATCGTCGTGTCATCGAAATCACAGCGACTGGGCGACCTCGCGGCCGGGACCTACGTCGTTCGCGCGCCGCGACCGCAGCTCGACTACTTCTCGCTGCGAACGATGACGCCGCTGGGCGCCGGTATGTCGGTCGAGATGCGCCCACTCCCGGGAGAGGCGCAGCGCCTCGTGCGTGAATTCGTGGCGCGCGAGTCGCGACTCGCGCCGGAGCACCGCGCGCGCCTCGCGAAGCAGATCGCGGAGCGGATCCGCCCCTTCGCACGCGACCTCGAGACGACCCTCGACGATGTCGAGTTCCTGCGGGCCGTCGCGCGCACGCTGCGCGCCACGGGCGGCGATCGCTGATGGACGCGCTGTGGTTCGCGGTGCTCGTCGTCTCCGTCGCGGTGCTCGGCATGTTCGTCGGCTCGGGACGGAGCCGCGAGGACACGCGCATGCGACGGCGATGGGACGCGACGTTCGAGCATGAGATCCGGCGGACCACGCACACCGACGCCACGGGAATGCTCGTCTGCCGAGCGTGCGGAACGAGCGCCTCCGAGCGCGCGGGCCGCTGCCCGCGCTGCGGCGCGATCCTCTGACCATCTCTGGCCCGCAGGGCCGCTGTGGGGCCGTCCGGCACTATCCGCGGCCAGTAAACTGAACACATGACCGTCACTACCCACCCCCTGGGGGAGGGGGTCGAGCGCCGCGACCTCGCGATCACCGGCATGACCTGCGCCTCATGCGTCACCAACGTGGAATCGGCGCTGCGCGGCGTCGAGGGCGTGAAGAGCGCGGACGTGAATCTCGCGACCGAGCGCGCGACCGTGCAGGTCGACCCGGCGCGCGCCGACCTGCCAGCGCTCGTCCGCGCCGTCGAGCGCGCCGGCTACGGCGCCCTGCCGCTCACGGGCGACAAGCGAGAGCGTGCCGCGGTCGAGGACCGCGAGCGCGCCGCCCGGCGGGCGCAGGTCGAGTCGCTCCGTCGTCGCGTCATCGTCGCCGCGGTCCTGGGATCGCTGGCGATGGCGCTGTCGATGGGGGACCTCATCGTGAGCGGGCTCGCCGAGCAGCCGTGGCGTGCCTTCGCGATGTTCGCGCTCGCGACGCCGGTGCAGCTCTGGGCGGCCGCGCCGTTCTACGCGAACGCCTGGGGGGCCGCCCGGCACCGGCAGACGAACATGAACACGCTCATCGTCGTCGGCACGACCGCCGCCTACGGAATCTCGGTCGTCGCCACGTTCCTGCCGCAGCTCTTCATGGCTGCCGGACTCGAGCCGACCCAGTACCTCTACTACGAGACCTCCTCCGCCATCGTCGCGCTCATCCTCGTCGGCCGCTTCCTCGAGGCGCGCGCGCGAGCTCACACCTCCGACGCGATCCGCGCGCTGCTGGCACTCGGCGCGAAGTCGGCGCGCGTGCGGCGGCCCGGCGGCGCCGAAGAGGACGTGCCGATCGATCAGCTGAAGGTCGGCGATGTCGTCATCGTGCGGCCGGGAGAGACGATCGCGACCGATGGATTGGTCATCGCGGGCAGCTCGGCCGTGAACGAGTCGATGCTCACCGGCGAGTCGCTGCCGGTCGAGAAGAAGGCCGGCGACGAGGTCGCCGGCGGCACGCTGAACCAGAGCGGGACGCTCCGCTTCCGAGCGACGCGCGTGGGAGCCGACACGGTGCTAGCGCAGATCGTGCGCCTGGTCGAGGAAGCCCAGGGCTCGAAGGCGCCGATCCAGCGACTCGTCGACCGGATCGCGTCGGTGTTCGTGCCCATCGTCATCGCCGTCGCGGCCGCGACCGGAGTGGTTTGGTGGATCTTCGGCCCGGAGCCGCACTTCGCCCGCGCGGTGACGACGTTCATTGCGGTCCTGATCATCGCGTGCCCGTGCGCGCTCGGCCTCGCGACGCCCACCGCGATCATGGTCGGCACCGGGCGCGGCGCGAGCCGCGGCATCCTCATCAAGAGCGCCGAGGCGCTCGAGATGGCGCAGAAGATCGACGTCGTCGCCTTCGACAAGACCGGAACGCTCACCGTCGGCCGTCCTGAGGTCACGGACTGGATCACCTGCGCCGGCATCGGCGAGGACGAGGTGCTGCGCCTCGTCGCGAGCGCCGAGTTGCGCTCGGAGCATCCACTGGCGAGCGCGGTGGTCGAGCACGCCACGGCGAAGGGGATCGCGCTCGCTGAGCCGTCGTCCTTCGAGGCGCTCCCCGGGCGTGGCGTGCATGCGGCAGTCGACGGGCACGACGTGTGGATCGGCAATGCTGACCTGGCGCGCGAGCATGGCTTCGCCGATCTCGGCGACGGCATGCTGTCGCACCATCAGGCCGAGGGGAAGACGACGCTCGTCGCGACCATCGACGGCGAGCCGGGCGCGATCCTCGCGCTGGCGGACGTGCCGAAGGCCGCGGCCGCGGACGCCATCGCGCAGATCAAGAGCCTTGGCGCGCGGACCCTGCTCATCTCGGGCGATACGCGGCGTACCGCGGACGCGATCGCGAAGAAGCTCGGCATCGACGACGTGCGCGCGCCGGTGCGACCGGATGAGAAGGACGCGATCGTGTCCGAGCTGCAGCGTCAGGGCCACCGCGTCGCGATGGTCGGCGACGGCGTGAACGACGCGCCCGCGCTCGCACGCGCCGACCTCGGCATCGCGATCGGCAGCGGGACCGACGTCGCGATCGCGGCGGCGGAAGTTGTCCTGGTCGGCGGCGATCCACGCGGCGTCGCGCGGGCGCTGCGCCTGGCGCGCCGGACCGTTTCGACGATCCGGCAGAACCTCTTCTGGGCGTTCTTCTACAACGTCGCGCTCATCCCGGTCGCGGCGGGCGTGCTGTACCCGTTCACCGGCGTGCTGCTGTCGCCCGTGCTCGCGGCGGCGGCGATGGCCGTATCGTCGGTGACCGTGGTGACGAACTCGCTGAGGTTGCGCACCGCCTCGATCGACTGATGCGCGCCGCGTTCCTGGCGCTCGCCGTGCTCGTCGCTGCGTGCGCGCCCGCGACGGTCACCGCGAGCCCAACACCGACGTCCCGCGCGGCAACCTCCGGACCCGCGACGGTCATCTCGACGTTCCCCGTGCCGACGAGCGAGTCCGCCAGCCCGAATACCGCGACGATCACCATGAAGGAGTTCCCGGTCGGACGGGGTCAGGGGCCGCACGACGTCGCGCCCGCGGCGGACGGTGGCGTTTGGTACACCGCGCAGCAGTCGGGTGAGCTCGGCTGGCTCGATCCAAGCACCGGTGCGACGAAGATGGTCAGTCTCGGCCCCGGCTCGACGCCGCACGGCGTGATCGTCGGTCCCGACGGCGCGCCCTGGGTCACGGCAGGCGGGCTGAACGCGATCGTCCGCGTCGATCCGAAGACGAGCGAGGTCACGACGTACAAGCTTCCCGACCCCAACGTGAATCTCAACACGGCGACCTTCGACATGAGCGGCGTGATCTGGTTCACCGGACAGAACGGGTACTACGGCCGTGTCGATCCGCGCACCCGCGAGGGGAAGGTCTTCAGAGCGCCACGTGGTGCGGGCCCGTATGGCATCACGACGACACCCGCCGGCGACGTGTATTACGCGTCGCTCGCCGGCAATCACATCGCGAAGATCGATCTCGCGAGCGGCGCGGCGGCGCCCCTCGATCCACCGACCGCGCGCCAGGGCGCGCGACGCGTGTGGTCGGATTCGCGCGGGCGGATCTGGGTCGCGGAGTGGAACGTCGGCCAGGTCGGTCTCTACGATCCGGCGACGAACGCCTGGAAGGAATGGAAGCTCCCCGGGAACGACCCGCAGGCCTACGCGGTGTTCGTCGATGACCGCGACATCGTGTGGCTCACCGAGTGGGGCGCGAACGCGATCGTCCGCTTCGATCCCGCCACCGAGAAGTTCACGCAGTTCAAGCACGCGAATCCCAATGCGAACGTAAGGCAGCTGCTTGGCCGCCCCGGTGAGGTGTGGGGCGCGATGTCCGGCCAGGACAAGCTCGTGCTGTTGCGCACCCGCTGAGCTGGCTTCCGCTCGCGCTCTTCGCGCTCGCGGTCTGGTCGATCCAGCGCGTGGTCACGAAGGTCGCGCTCGTCCGCTGGTCGACCGCCCGCTTCTATCGCTGGAACGCGCTGCTTTCGCTCATCGTCTACGTTCCGTTCGCGCTGTTCGTTCCGCCGCGCGCCGAGGCGCTTGTCGGAGCGCTCGCGCTCTCCTGTCTCATGGCACTGACGTTCTGGGTCACGACCGAGGCGACGCGCCGCGGTCCCGTGGGGATCGTCGCGCCGCTCACCGCGACGAGTCCAGCGATCACGGTCGCGCTTGCCGTCGCGCTCCTCGGCGAGCACCCGGGAGCGATCGCGCTCGTCGGTGTTGGCTGTGCCCTGCTCGCTGCTGCGCTTCTCGCGTACCGGCCCGTCGCCGATGCCGCCCTGGGCGGCTGGCTCGCTCTGGCGGTCGCGTCGCTCGTCCTGCAGGGTCTCGGGGCCTTCATCGCCAAAGTCGTCGTGACCGACGGCGGACCCACGACGCTGCTCGTGACCAGCGCGTTCGTCCAGCTACTCGTCGGCATCGCGATCGCGCGCAACGAGCCGCTGCGGCTCACCGAGCATCGACGCGGCGCCCCGCTCGTAATTACGCTGACGCTCATTGGCGCGGCAGTCGCGACGATCGGCTATCTCTCCGCGCTCACCGTCGGTCCCGCGAGCGTGATCGTTCCGCTCGTCGCGACGAGCCCCGTTGTCGGCGGACTACTCGGCATCGCGGTACTTCGCGAACGCGCATCGGCGAGGCAGCTCGTGGGGATCGCGATCGGCTTGCTCGCGATCACGTTCCTTGCTGCGGGCTAGCAAGCTTTCGCTTATTAAGTATGACGCATCATTGACAAGCTTGGCTATTCTTCTCCACTTAGCAGACAAGCGTGGGTATGTCTGCATCGTCGGGGAGGGCACAGGTGCGTGCACTCATTGGGGCGGCCGTTGTCTCGCTGGTCCTGTCATCGCTCCCGGCGCCCGTCGCCGCGGCGATGCGATCGTCTTCGACGGATGATCTAAGTCCGGCATCGATTCCCGCCGTCCCCGCGAGCGGCGCCAACGTCATCGCGCTGCCACCGGGCGAACGTGCCGCACCGCCAAGTCCGACCGTCATCTCGAGTTGCAGCGGCACGACCTACGACGACGCCGATCCGTACATCGTTTACTACGCGCCGCATCCGAACGACTACAGCGAGGTCTGGCATGCGAATTCGGGCACGCCTGACTACGCGGGCACGAACCACGGAATCGACGAGAACGGCCTGAACATCGGCGGCGCCGCGACGGCGTCGTTCCGCTTCAGCGGCACATGCGTGTCGCTTATCTATCGCGGGCAATCGAACACGGCCGTCGTTTCCGTCTCGATCGATGGAGCGTTCTTCGAGAGCTACGACACCTGCGCCAACGCCGGCTACCAGCGCACGCGCAGCTACGGCGTCGGTGGCGGCAACCACCTCATCACGATCGGATACAGCGCGATGGGCTGCGGTGGCGGGTACTGGAGCGGCCCGCCGGACGACCGCGAATGGATTCCCAACAACGCATCAGCCCTATTCGTCGACGGCTTCATCGCGCCCGGACGGGGCACATGCACCGTCTCCGGCTTCATCGCGAGTCCGCCAAGCCCGACGGTGACCGGCAACCCGAACGTAACCCTGAGCGCGTCTGGAGAATGCGGCGGCGGGCTGGGCGCGTGGTATCGGTTCGACTACCAGGACCCGGTGACCGGGGTCTGGACGCTGATCTCCGACTACTACCAGAACTACGGATCGACCACGTGGCAGACCTGCTGCGTCGCGCGCATCGAACCGCCATACATGCTTCGCGTCCGCGTCAAAGCAGCTGGCCAATTCCCGGATCCACCAGCCGGCTACGAAGCCGAGTCCACACGGACGCACACGATCACGGGCAACGAGAACCGAAGCGGTTACTACTTCGGCGCCAATCCGAACTTCGCGATCTCGCCACTCGGGGTGAACCTCGCCACCGGCATCTTGACCCTGGGCGCCCAAGACCTCGCCATGCCCGGGCGGATCCTGGGCTTCAACTTCACGCGCTTCTACAACGGCACCGACCGCACGACGGGTTCGCTGGGCATCGCCTGGACGCATTCGTTCAACTGGTCGATCGATCCCGCGCGCTACGCCGTCGGGTACATCGACATCCGCCGCGGCGACGGCTGGAAGGACACCTTCAACGGCGGCGGTGACGGCTGCTTCTACTACGTCCAGTCGCCGTATGCCGCCGCGGGCGTCGCCTGCCGCAACGTCGATCTCACCTGGACGCTGATGTTCCTCGACCAGACCAAGTACGACTTCGACGCCAATGGTCGCTTGACGAAGATCCGCGAGCCCGCCGGCAATCACATCGACCTCGCCTACACCGGCGCGAACCTCGAGCGGATCACTGACACCGCCGGCCGCGTGGTCACGCTCTCGTATGACGGCGCCGGTCGCATCACGCAGCTGACCGATCCGCTCGGTCGCCACGTCGGTTACGGATACGACAGCGCGAACCGCCTCACGACGGTGACCGATCTCGGCGGCGGCGTATGGACCTACGCCTACCAGACCGATACGCAGCGCATCGCGAGCGTCATCGACCCGAACGGCCGCAGGCGCGTGCTCAACACGTACGACGACGTGGCGAGGGTGACGCGCCAGCAGGAGCAGGACCCGCAACTGGTCACGACGTACAGCTACGGCGCGCAGACGACCATGACCAATCCGCGCGGCAACACGAGCACGTGGGCCTTCGACAGCCGCGGGCGCTGGACCAGCCAGAGCCAAGCGGGGCTCACGCAGTCGCAGATCCTTGACGGTCTCGGCAACCGCACCAGCTTCACCGACCGCCGCGGCCACACGACGAGTTGGACCTACGACGGCAAGGGCAACGTCCTGACGCGGACTGAGCCGACGGTCAGCGCCGGGACCCCGATCTGGCGCTACGACCGCGACAGCGCGAACAACATCACCCGGTTCACCGATCCGGCCAACCACGTCACCACGCGCACCTTCGACCCGGTGAAGAACGTCCTGCTCAGCGAAGTGCGGCTCTTCGACAACGCGACCACGACCTACGAGTACGGCGATCCGGCGAACCCCGGCCTGGCGACCGCCATCGTGTCGCCGCGCGGCGGCCGCCCGACCTTCAGCTACAACCCTGACGGCACGCTCAGGTTCCGCGTCGATCCCGTCGGCGCCAAGACCAGCTACACGTACGACGCCGCGGGCCGCCAGACCAAGATGGTCGACCCGGACGGAAACATCACCGGCATCGATCCGCTGCTGCACACCTGGATCACCGACTACGACGACGCCGACCGCGTGATCCGCCAGACGGATCCGCTCGGCGACGCGCTCGCGAGCGCGTACAACCTCTCCGGCGATCGGACGAGCACGACGGACCGGCGCGGCAACGTGACGACGTACGCCTACGACGGCCGCGGCCTGCTGCGCCAGGTCACCCAGAGTCCCGCGACCGGCGTGACGTACACGACGACGGTGGCGCGCGACTTCAACGGCAACGCGACGCGCATCACCCAGGCGAATGGCGTGTACACGGACTACGCGTACGACGCGCTCAACCGGATGATGTCGATGACCACGTATCCGACCACCAGTCCCGTGACGACCGCGTACGCGCTCGATGCCAACGGCAATGTCACGCTCAAAACACTTTCGGACACGGCCCAGATCTCGCTCATCTACGACAACCTGGATCGGCCGACCTCGCTGAGCACGACCAACGTCACGCAGAATTTCACCTACGACCTGCTGGGCCATCGGCTGAGCTCGGCGCAGACAGTCTCCGGCACGCTTTCGACCTGGTCGTACGGCTACGACGACGCCGGGCGCATGACCTCGGCGTCCGGCCCCAACGGCGCCGTCGGCTACAGCTACGACCTCGACGACAACCGCAGCGCGATCACCACGACCATCGCTGGCGCCAGCCACATCGTGAGCTACGACCGCCGACTCGACGGCCGGATCACCACCGTGCACGAGGGCGCGATCAACCGCATCTCCTCGTACGGCTACACCCCCGCCGGCCGGACGAGCCAGATCCAGCTGCCCAACGGCCTGACGCGCACCTACGGCTACGACCGCGCCCAGCGCCTGACGAGCGTGACCAACGTCGTCGGCGGGACGCACTTTGCCGACTTCGACTACACCCTCGACGGCGAGGGCAACCGCACCAACATCAGCGAGGAGCTCTGGGGCATCACCGCGCCATCCACCGTCGACGGCTTCTCGCTCACATACGACGGTCTCAACCGCCTGACGAGCATGGTCGGGACACGCAATGAGAACTTCACCTTCGACGGTGCCAGCAACATCACCAGCCGCAGCGGACCGACTGCGACGTACACCATCGACCAGGCCAATCGACCAACGAGCGATGGGACGAGCAGCTTCACCTGGAGCTCGACCGATCGCTTCACCAACCGCGGTGCCGACAGCTTCGGCTACGACAACCTCGACCGGCTCACCCAGGCGACCGTCGGCGGAGTGACCTCTGTGTTCAGCTACGACGCCGACGGGCTGCTGACAAATCGCGCCGGCGGCGGCGTGACCAAGGACTTCCTCTGGGATCCCGCTTCCTACCCGCAGCGTCTGCTCGCCGCCGGCTCGGACCGCGTCGTCTACGGCAACGGACCGCTCTATCTGGTTCGCGGCGCGAGCCAGGACCTGGTCGTCTTCGCCACCGACGGCCAGGGCAGCGTGCGCGCCGAGTTCGACCAGTACGCCAACCTCACCGGCTCGTGGCGCTACGCGCTGTACGGCCAGATCGCCACGGCCAATCCGAATGGCAGCGCGACCCCCTCCGTCCTCGCCTACACGGGGCAGCTACTGGATCCTACCGGCCTCTACTTCCTGCGCGCGCGCTGGTATGACCCAGTTACGGCGCGATTTCTTACGCGCGATCCCCTCTCTAGTTCCGCATTGAGCATGGCCGACGCCTTCACGTACCCGCCGAATCCGATGATCGCGGCGGATCCAAGCGGACTAAAGCAAGATGACGTTGCGGGGTCCGCGCCTGAGGAAGCTACAGAAGAGAGCGAATCCGTCGATCCAAACGTACCGATCGAGGACTGCAACAACGGAAACAAGTGTGGCAGCGGCGATGGCGGCGGACTGGGTGGAGCCGCAAGGAGCGGCGCCGAAGGAGAGGGCGTCGTTTATGTCCGCACCGACGTGAAGACTGGCGAGAAGTATGTCGGCCAGTCCCAAAGCGAGTCGAGATTCAGACAACGTCAACAGGAGCACGTTCGGGAGCATCCAGACTCAGACTTTGAATTCGAGATTCTTGGTCGCGCCAGGACCGGAGAGCAACTTGATCGAAAAGAGGAGTACTACATTCGCCAGATGGGAGGTCCGAAGAACAAGGCCAACCCAGACGGCCTGCTCGCGAACAAGCGACATCAGATGAACGACCAGCGCTATCTTGATGCAGGTGGTGATTACTAGGGGTGTCCACTAAACGGCTGCAACTGGGGGATGTGTTCACCATTCCACTCGATGAAGCGCGAGTCGGCTTTGGTCAGGTGGTGGCCAAGTACCACGATGAGGGTTACTACTTCGCAATCTTCGACCACGCGTACGGGCGGTCAGCCTTGCCTGCTATCCATGATGTCGTTTCAGGGCCGATCGCCTTTCTCGCGCTGTCATTCGATGGCAAGGTGTACGCGGGCCAGTGGCAGGTTATCGGTAGCGCGCCCGTGCGCAAGGACCTGCCGCTTCCTGCGTACAAGGAATCAGTCGGCACGCCGGATCAGATTGATGTCGTCGATTACTCAGGTCAGCGTCGGCGTCGAGCCGCGGCGCGTGAACTCGATGTGCTTCCGAATCGAAAATTCGTCGCGCCGGTCCGGCTTGAGAAGGCACTACGCGCGAGACATGGTCTTGAACCCTGGAGTGAACGCTACGACGACTTGCGCCCGAATGACGCCGCAACGACATCGCGATTCTTTCCACTTTCCTGATCTACGCGTGCCAAGTAATGACCGCGGGGCGTTGGGAGATCTCGTGGAAACGTCGAGGGCCAATGAGCGCCTGACCAAGATACGGATCGACCTCGGAACGAGCGACTCGTCTATCGAGGGAGAGTCTTTCTGGGCCGAGCCCTTTGGAGGTCAACTGTATCGCCTGCGCAACACGCCCTTCTATGCATTCGATTTGCACTTCGGCGACATCGTTCGCGCGATACAGAAGAGTCCCGGTCAGATGCCAACAATTCGCGAAGTAGTCGAGCGCAGCGGTCACAAGACACTTCGTGTGATCTTCACTGATCAAGCATCGGAGCCTGAAACTGCCAGAATCCTCGTGGAACTGAATGACCGGGCGACCAATCATGAGCGTGCACAAGGGCGCCTCTATGCCCTGGATGTTCGGCCCGAGGCCGACTATCAGGCCGTGTGCGATTACCTTTGGAACCTTGAGCAACGCGGTTTGCTCCACTACGAAACCGGGACGACGCTTAGCGCGCGCAATTAAATCTCCGTTCGGCGAGAACGTCGCACGCGACCGCAATCCGCCCCCGTCTCGCCGGCGAAGGGATTTGACACACCCCATTCCGCACGATGGAATGGACGTGTAATGGCGACCGCCGAACAGACCTTCCCGGTCGCGCGACCGCGCTACACCGGGATCCTCGAATGGATCACCACCACCGATCACAAGAAGATCGGCGCGTTGTATCTCTGGACGACCTTCAGCTTCTTCCTCGCCGGCGGCCTGATGGCGCTGGCCATCCGCACACAGCTCGCGACACCTGACGGCACGTTCCTCACGGCGCAGCAATACAACGAGGCCTTCACGATGCACGGGACGACGATGGTCTTCCTGTTCGTCGTGCCGGTGTGGACGGGGTTCGCGAACTACATCATTCCGCTGCAGCTCGGCGCGCGCGACATGGCCTTCCCGCGACTCAACGCCCTGTCGTACTGGCTCCTGCTCTCCGGCGGCATCGTCCTGTACTCGAGCTTCCTCGTCGGTCCGCCCGCGGCCGGCTGGACGAGCTACGTGCCGCTCGCGACGAAGGCGTTCAGCAAGGGCTTCGGCGTTGACCTGTGGATCCTCGGCCTCACGATCCTCGGGTTCTCGTCGATCTTCGGCGCGCTGAACATGATCGTGACGATCTTCTCGCTGCGCGCGCCGGGCATGACGTTCCACCGGCTCACGCTCTTCGCGTGGAGCGTGCTCGTCACGAGCTTCCTGCTCGTGCTCGCGATGCCGTTCCTCACCGTCGCCGGCGTGCTGCTCCTCTTCGACCGCATCGCCGGGACGAACTTCTTCTCGGTGGGCGAGGGCGCCGACCCGCTCCTGTGGCAGTACCTCTTCTGGTTCTTCGGCCACCCGGAGGTCTACATCATGATCCTGCCCGGGTTCGGGGTCGTGAGCGAGACGCTGCCGGTGTTCTCGCAAAAGCCGATCTTCGGCTACAAGATGATCGCGTACTCGTCGGTCGCGATCGGCTTCCTCTCGTTCGGCGTGTTCGTCCACCACATGTTCGTCGCGGGCATCGATCCCGCGCTGCAGGTGTTCTTCATGTCGTCGACGATGCTCATCGCCGTCCCGACCGGCGTGAAGATCTTCTCGTGGCTGGGGACGCTCTGGGGTGGCTCGCTGCGCTTCCGCACGCCCATGCTGTTCGCGCTCGGCTTCCTGGCGGTGTTCACCATCGGCGGCATCTCGGGCGTATTCCTCGGCTCGGTCCCGGTCGACATCCAGCTCTCCGACACCTACTACGTCGTCGCGCACATCCACTACGTGCTCGTCGGCGGCGCGCTCTTCACGTTCTTCGCCGCCGCGTACTACTGGATCCCGAAGATGAGCGGGCGGCTCATGAACGAGACCGTGGGGATGATCCAGTTCCTCATCTTCTTCGTCGGCTTCAACCTCGCGTTCTACCCGATGCACCAGCTCGGCATCGAAGGTATGCCGCGCCGCACGTATCACTACGTGCAGTCGCCGGAGTGGGGGACCCTGAACTTCATCTCGACGATCGGCGTGTACCTCATCGCGATCTCGGTGCTGTTCTTCATCTTCAACTTCGTCACCAGCGTCCTGCTCAAGGGCGGGAAGGTCGCGGACGACGACCCGTGGGAGGGCGACACGCTGGAGTGGGCGACGAGCTCGCCTCCGCCGCCCTACAACTTCGCGCGGATCCCGGTCGTGCACAGCGCACGCCCGCTGAAAGAAGACATCCCGCACTAGCGGGACGTCGCGAGGCCGCCTGTGACGTTCGGAGCTCGCTACCGACTCCTCGTGTACGCGACGCTGGCGCTCTCGTTCCTCGTCGTCGTCTGGGGCGGCGTCGTGCGCGTGTCCGGCTCGGGCCTGGGCTGCCCCGATTGGCCGCTCTGCCGCGGGCAGTTCCTCCCCGGCCTGGACACCGCGACGCGCATCGAGTGGTTCCACCGCTTCCTCGGTGTGGCCGGCGGCCTCAGCCTCGCCGCGCTCGTATTCGTCACGATCGCGCGCTACCGCGCGTCACGGCCGGTGCTCGCGCTCGCGATCGCCGCGGGCTTGCTGTACGTCTTCCAAGCCGTGCTGGGCGGGATCGTCGTGCTGCTCGAGCTCCCGAGCACCTGGGTGACCGCGCATCTCGCGAACGCCGAGATCCTGCTCGGCGTGCTCACGACGCTCGCGGTGTGGATGCGCTGGCCGTCCACGATCGCGCCGACCGTGCGCGCGCCCTGGGCGTCGCTCCTGCTCGCCGCGGCCGCCGGGACGTTCGTCCTGATGCTCACCGGCGCGTACGTGCGCGGCGCCGACGCGACCACCGCGTGCACCACGTGGCCGTTCTGCGACGACGGCGCGTTCCCGATGTTCGGGGCGCCCGCGATCCATATGGCGCATCGCTGGGTCGCCGGGCTCGTCGGCGTCGTGCTGCTGCTGGCGTGCTGGCAGGCCTGGCGGCACCGCCGCGACGCGCCGGGGCTGGGTCCGCTCGCGCTGCTCACCGCGGTCACGTTCCTCGCGCAGGCGGTCGTCGGAGCCGCCAATCCGCTCACCGGCTTTTCGCCACTGGCGCTCGGGGTGCATCCCGCGCTCGCGTCGGCGGTGTGGTGCCTCACGGTCGCGCTCACGGTCGTCGCCTGGCATCCCACGCTGCCCTCGCGCGCCGTCGTGTCCGACATGGTCGCGCTCACGAAGCCCGCGATCATGTCGCTGCTCCTGCTCACCGCGCTCGGCGGGATGTTCCTCGCGGCGCGCGGCGTCCCGCCGTTCGATCTGCTCGCCGCGGTGCTCGTCGGCGGCGCGTGCGCGAGCGGCGGCGCCTCCGCGTTGAACCACTATTTCGACCGCGATATCGACGAGCTCATGCGCCGCACGCGCCGTCGTCCGCTGCCGTCGCAGCGCGTGCCCAAGGAGTGGGCGGTCGGGCTCGGCGTCGCGCTGAACATCGTCGCGTTCGCCGTGCTCGCGATCTACACGAACGTGCTCGCGGCATCGCTCGCGATCGCGGGCACGCTCTTCTACATCTTCGTGTACACGCTCTGGCTCAAGCGCACGACCGTCCAGAACATCGTCATCGGCGGCGCGTCGGGCGCGATCCCGCCGCTCGTCGGCTGGGCCGCCGTCACCGGCTCGCTTGACCTCGGCGCCTGGCTGCTCTTCCTCATCGTGTTCTTCTGGACGCCCGCGCACTTCTGGGCGCTCGCGCTGCTCATCCGCGACGACTACGCGCGCGCCGGCGTGCCGATGCTCCCGGTCGTGCGCGGTGAGGACGCGACGGTGTGGAACATCCTCATGTACGCGGCCGCGCTGGTGCCGCTCTCGCTCCTGCTGTTCCTCACCGGCGGCCTCGGGGTGCTGTATCTGGTCGTCGCCATCGCGCTCGGTGCTGTGTTCGTCGGATACGCCGTGCGTCTGCTGCGCGCCGCGGCTGAACGTCGCCGCGCCGTCGCGCGCGGCGTGTACGTGTACTCGCTCCTCTACCTCGCGCTGCTCTTCGTCGCGATCATGGTGGACAGCTCATTGAGGCTTTAGCGGTCCTCGCGGCGGTCCTGACGGCCGTCGTGTACGCGCGCGGCGCGCGCCGCATGGTCCGACGCCGCTGGCCCGCGTGGCGCACCGCGGTCTTCTTCGCCGGCCTCCTTGTGGTCCTGCTCGCGCTCGTGTCAAGTATCGAGGTGCTGGCGAGCGACCTCTTCAGCGTGCACATGCTCCAGCACGTCCTGCTCACGACCGCAGCCCCGCCGCTCCTCCTGCTCGGCGCGCCGGTGCGGCCGCTGCTGCGCGGCCTACCCGACGGCGTGCGGCGCGGCGTGGTACGGCCGCTCGCGGCGAACCTGGCCGTGCGCGGCCTGTTCCATGCGCTCCGGCACCCGCTCGTCGCGGTGCTCCTGTTCGTCGGCGGCGTGTATCTCTGGCATTGGCCAGACCTGTACGACGCGGCGGTCGAGAACGAGGCGCTCCACGTCCTCGAGCAC
>WNFU01001298.1_pt1 | contig 37071 bp, 25 predicted proteins | sample 5400121 | NCBI WGS metagenome assembly WNFU01 (sample SAMN13153360, study PRJNA577476) | soil metagenome | isolation source: 100 cm soil or saprolite under grassland replicate 1 | place: USA:California | collected 2016-06-15
CGCGGATCGCCCGGACGAACCGCTCCATCTCCTCCAACAACTCCGGGTACAGGCAGGCGGCGGCGGGGGTTGGCGGGAGGTCGGGCAAGGGCGCGCCGAACGCGAGCCACGGCACGATCGCCGGGTCGGCGACCCACTCGGTGGTGCGGGCGGCGGGGTCGGCGGCCGGGTCGGCCGGACGGGCCAGCGACCACTCGACCAGTGGGCTGCCGGGGCGGATCCCGTGGCCGGGCGGCCACTGGAACAGGGCGGCGGCCAGCCACTGGCTGGCGTGCGACGCAGCGGTGTCGTCCTGCAGGTAGCCGTACAGCCGGCGTAATACCGGGTCGGCCTCGGCGGCAACCGCCAGCGACAGCAGGTCCAGGTCAGCGCTGTCGAGCCCGAGGCCCTCCTCGAGGCGCCACCAGCGCTCGTCGCCGTCGGCGGCGCGGTCCGCGTCGCGGACGGCGTCACGCAACGACCGGCAGACCGGATCGGTGGCGTAGAAGGCGGCCTCCCGGGCGGCCAGCTCTTCCTGCCCGTTGAGGATCCTGTCGACCTCGCTGTGGGAGATGGCCAGCCACTGCTCCGCCTCGGTCGGGGCTTCGGTCCACAGCTGGCGCAGCCACCGCACCCGCCGCCGGGCACGCAGCAGGATGCGCCGCTGGAACGGCCGCTCGGCGGCAGCCGTCGGCGTCGGGGCGTGGCTGGTGGCGGTCACGGCAGCGTCACCCACCAGGCGGGGGCGGACTCCACCCCAGCGGTGCGCACCCGCACGCCGTACACGCCCGCCGGGACACCCGCCGGTGCGCGGAACCGGACGCTGGTCGGGCCGTCCACCCGGAACTCTCCCGGTCCGGGCGCGCCACTGCTGGCGGCGCCGAGCGCGACCGTACCGAGCAGCACCTCGGTCGCCCCGGCGACGAAGCCAGCGCCGGCGACGGTGTAGACCCCGGCGCTCGGTGTCAGCAGCGGTGGGTTGGTGGCCGGGCCGACCTTGGCCGCGACGCTGAATGGGGTGGCGTTGGAGCGGTAGGTCGACGGGTCGCCGGCCACGGTGTTGCTTCCCACCCTGAGCTGGTAGACGCCGGCCGGCGGCGCCGCATCGCTCGGCACCGTGAGCGCCAGGTGCGAGGCGGCCGACGCCGCTGGGTCCGGATCGATCCAGGCGGTCACCTCCTGCTCGGCGCCGTCGGCCGCCTGCAGGTACACCCGGCTGCTGGTGGGCCCGCCAAGCCTCGCGCCGAGCAGTAGGAACGCGTCGCCGGCGGCGACCACGGCTGGTGTGAGGTCATAGGTGCGCACCTGCGGCGACGCCGGGGTGCTGGACGGGGTGAGCGCGCGCACCGTCGACATGGTTCCGACGACCTGGCCCTGCTCGGCGAACGGCAGCGTGGCAGGCTCGGCCGCGACCACCACCCGCTCGGTCGGCGGCGCGGGCTGGGCTTCCAAGGCCTTGGGAGTAACGAACACGACGCCGGCACGGTAGACACACGACAGCCGCAGCGGCGTGCCGAACGCCTGCCAGACCCGGCCCAGCTCGTCGGGGCTCTCGGGCTGCAGCTGGACGACGAACTCCTCCTCCACGTTGTTGGTCGGGTCGATCGGCACCGTGGCGGTCACGATGGGGTTCTCGTACAGGCAGCGCATGGCGATGCTCATCGCCCGCTGCTCCTGCCGGTAGTCGTCGGCGCTGAACGCGGTGAGCAGGTAGTACAGGTCCAGGCTGAGTGGCTGGAACGGGACCGTCAGGGCCTGGTCCATGACCGGCGAGTTGCGCTGGGTGGCGTCCTCGCGGACGTGCATCAGGTACAGGGTGAGCTGGCAGTCACCTTTGCCGCGGACGCTTTCCGGCATCGCCCCGCTGATGGTGGTGTTGAACTTGGTCACCGGGCCGCCGTTGGCGTCCCACAGCGGCCAGGTGTCATAGGAGGTGCGCAGCACCGTCAGGAGGCGGTCGGTCACCACCGACAGGTCGAGCGTGCCGAGCAGACCCACAGCCACGTCGTCGTCACCCCTGCCGCAGCCCGAAGCCGGACGGGAAGCCGCGCGACAGGCGGGCGGGAGCGCGCGCGGTCGCGTGCCGCCCGGGGCTGGATGCGGTCGGGCCTGGCGCCGCGGGCGGTGGCGGCGGCGTCACGACCACCTCGATGGTGCCGATCCGCACGCCCGACTCGCGCTCGCCCCTGGTTGTCCGGGGCGGTGCCTGCGGGGCGGGCGCGGCGGGCTGGACCGCGGCCGGCCCCGCGGCCGGCACACGGGTCCGCCGCAGGTTGGTCGCGCCGGGCTCGCTGGCGTCCACTCCCGTCCGAGCCGTGGCGTCCGCCGTCGCCCGGTGGATGGCGTCCGGCGTCCCGATACTGGCGGCATTCCGGGTCCGCTGGGCCGCACGCGGAGGCACTCCGGCGGGCCGGGGTGCCGGGCCCGGGCCTGCAATGGCAGTCGGAGTCGCGACGGCGGGCCCGCGCCCAGCCATGTCGTCGTCTGCGGCGGCAGTGGACGGCCCGGCCAGGGCCTCGTCCGTCCGCTCCCGGCGTACGGCTGCTTGCGGCTTGGGTCGGCGGGCCACAGCCAGGTCGGGCGGGGGAGCCTCCGCCGGCCTGGCGGACCCCGCGCCCGGTGCGAGCTCCCCGGCCTCGGGCCGGCGCATCAGCCAGCGGGGCGGCGCCAGCACTGGCTGCCCCGGGACGGGCAGGCGCAGGATCCGGCCGAGGTAGGAGGAGGCCATCTATGCCGGCCTCCGTTCCGCGCGGGCCATCTCCGCGTACTGCACCCGCCGCCGGCGCGGCAGCGACAGGATGTGCGGCTCTGGCCAGTGGTACACCGAGGCGAGCAGGTGGACGTCCTCGAACACGGCGGCGGCCTGGTCGGACAGCTCGCGCAGGCAGAACTGGAGCGGGTCGAAGCGCATGGCGATGGCCGCGCCGCACTCCGGGCACTCGCCGGCCAGGTCCCCGACCAGCGACGGCGCGAGCCGCTCCATGGCCCGTTCCACCCGCCGCCGCAGCGGCGCCGGCAGCCGGTCCGGCACCACGCACCTGGCCAGCAGGGCGCGCTCCGGTCGTGGCTGGCCGCGGACAGCCACCAGGTCCCCGGCGGTCGGCAGGCGGAAGCGGACCTCGCCGGCGGGCAGGCGGAACCAGCCCGGCGGCTCGTGCGGCTCCACGCCGGGCGCCGGGCGGGGCCGGTGGTGGGCCAGGTACTCGGCGGTCGAGAACGTCACCGAGACCTGCGCCTCGCATCCGGCCGCCCGACAGCGCACGGTCGCCCGCACCAGGTCACCGAACAGGGTCGCGCGGATCAGCAGCAGGAGCGCGTCGAGATCGGTGTGCGGCAGGGCCTCCCACGCCGGCGTCCCGCCGTCGGCCGGGCTGGCCACGCTGCCGGCCAAGGCGAGCGCGAGGGCGACGTCGAAGGCGGGCGCCTCGGCCAGGAGCACGTCCTCGGTTCCCCCCGGTTGCCGTACCTGGACCTCGATCCCACTGACGGGCAGACGCACGGCCGTCACGCCTCCTGGTTCGGCTCGCCGACGGTCAGGTCGTGCTCCCACCCCTCGTGCTCGAGCTTGATGTGCTCGATGGCGACGGCGTTGGTCCCCGCGTCCAGGTCCGGCAGCGCCTGGTACTCCGACACCCAGCAGCGCCACACGGTGTAGGCGTGGACAGGCTGGCCCCGCTCGTTCAGCAGCACGATGCGGATCGTCTTGCGCAGGTCCTTGAGGGACGCCTTGGCCGCGCCGGTGTCCAGCACCTGCGGCGCGTTGGCCCAGTCCTCGAAGGCGCTGTCGTGGGTGATCCCGCGTTCCAGGGTGATCGCCTCGTACTTGGTCCTGCCGAGACCCCGGCGCGACAGCGGGTTGCCGCCCTCCTTGTGCTCGATCGGGTCCGACGACCGCTTCAGCCCGGTCACCTTGCTGACCCCAGCGACCGGCGTGGTCGACTTGTCGAAGAAGACCAGGAAGCGGGAGGTGGAGTAGGGCTCGAAGCGATTCGTGTTGACACTGAACGGCTTGATCCCCGGCATGGTCACCGCACCTCCTCGGCATCAGGGCTGGGGCTGGCCGGCGAGCTGCGCGATCTTGATGATCACGAACTCGGCGGGCTTGAGCGGCCGGAACGCGACCACGATGTTCACGATCCCGTTGTCGATGTCGGCCTGTGTGGTGGTCTTCTCGTCGCACATCACCCGGAACGCCTGGCTCGGCGTGTCGCCCTGGAAGGCGCGCTGGTTGAACAGCCCGAGCATGAAGTCGTTGACGCTGGTGCGCGCGCGGTCCACAGTGGCCTGTCGTTGGGCTCGAACACCGCCCAGGTGAGGTTGGCCATCAGCGTCTGCTCGATGAACAGCGCCATGCGGCGGACCGGCACGTAGCGCCACTGCTCGAAGGCGTGGTTCGCGGTGACCAGGGTGCGGGCGCCGAAGATCACCGTGCCAGTGTCCCGGAACGTGCGCAGGCAGTTCACCCCGATCGGGTTGAGGGTCCCCTGCCGCTGGTTGGTCATGCGGCCGCGCGGGACCACCCCGGTGGTCGTGGCGATCTGGGTTTCCAGACCGGCCGGCGCCTTCCACACGCCCCGCTTCAGGTCGGTGTCGGCGAACTTGCCCGCAACGAACCCGCTGGGTGGCAACTCCATCGACGAGCTGGTGAGCGGGTCGGTGACCTGGAGGTAGGGGAAGTACAGGGCACCGTTCGGGCTCTTGGGAATGAGCGGCACGAGCGACTCAAGGGCGGGCAGCTTGCCGCTTGCGTCGTCGGCGGCGGCCTGCCGTGGCGGATCGACGATCATGAACGCGAGCTTGGACTCGGCGAACGCCAGCGCGGCACTGACGACGCCGGCGTCGGTGATCCCCGGCACGCACAGCAGGTTGAAGATCTGCACCTTGTCCAGGGAGGAGTCGGCCTCGAACGCTTCGGTGAAGTCCGCCGCGCTGAAGGTGGTAGCCAGCCCGGTCGGCAGGTTCATCTCGACCGTCGTGCCGCTGGCCACTGGCATGGTGCCACCGTAGCCCCCGCTCGCAGGCGCCACCGTGACCAGTTGAGACCTAGGGCTCTCCGCCGTGCCGAGCACCCGCTCGATGAACATGGGATTGGGGCTGTCTGGCGGCCCGGCGTCCAGCGACACCCCCCGGTAGCTCTCGATCACCCGGCCATAGGTGATGGTGATGTCCCCGACGGCCGAGTCGACATTGTCGATGGTGATGCGCATTGGGATCTGGTCGGTCGGCTCCCGGCCGATGAACCTGATTCCGTTGATGGTGACCGTAGGGGCCGGGGCGGCGACGGTAGGGGCCGGGGCGATGACCGTAGGGTCCGGGTCCGGCTGCTTCTCGATCTGCGCGCCGGTGTCGTCGTAATACCTTGGTGGCAGACCCACGACATAGGCGGTCGAACCACCGTTGAGGAAGAACTGATGGACGGCGTAGCCGAGGTTGGTGTCGAACACCCCACTGGCGAACAGGCCGCCGAACTCGCGCTCGAACTCGGAGAAGCTGAACAGCTCGACCGCGGTCCCGAAGTTGCGGGTCTTGTAGGGATGGGAGTAGCCCACGAACGCGGTGACCGAGGTGGGCGCCGCGGTGATGGTGTGCGCGTTGCTGGGGAGTTCCTCAAGGTAGAGGCCCGGGTAGGTAGGTGTGACCGGCATGGCTGCTCCTCAGGCTCGGCCGGGGTCGGCGGATGGTTACGACGCGGCCATGGCGGTGGCGGAGGCGGGCTTGACGTCCGTGGCGTCAGCGCCGCCGGTCAGGATGATCGTCCCGGGGGCCGGCACGCCGAGGGAGCCATCTGGCGGCGCCGCGGCAGTGATCATCGCCCCGAAGTTGGCGTTGGCGTCGAGCTCACTGATCTGGATCCCTGTAAGGGTCTTGGTCCAAGTGGCGGCTAGCCCGAACGCGCCAGTGGCCGCATCCGACGCGGAGACCTCCACGGTCATCACGGCAGCCGCATCAGCCACCCGGAAGGTGAGCTGGAAGGCGTTGCCAGAGCCGGCTACCTTGGGCACCTTGACCACGCCCGATGTGGTGTCGGCTGGATACGTGCCTTCCTTGGGCGCCGTCGGGGTTCCGGAGCTGGACAGCAACACCAGCCCCGCGGGGCTGCCCGTGGCGGAGCTGGTTCCGAGCACCGTGCCGAGCTTGGTCAGGTCCATGTCCGGGTAGACGTCGCGCTGGGTCAGCGTCGCGTCGAGGATCGTCTGGGTGTTGTCGCTGGGGTTCGTACGGATGCTGCTGAATGTCAGCTGGATGTCGTTGCCAGCGGCGCCCGGGTTCTTGGCGGTGACAACCACCGCAGCCACAGGTGGTGGCTGTACGTCTGGGACGATCAGCCCCTCGTCCGACAGCTCCTTGAGCAGCGGGTCAAACACCGCCTTGTGGGCGGTATACAACGCCCCACTCGCTTGGAGCTGGCCGCCGTCGAAGAACAACGCCGATAGTGGAAGGGCGACCAGGTGTCCGGCGCTATCGATGATCTCGACCGGGCCATTGCCCCGCACGCGCGTCTTTGCCATATGCCCCCTCACAGGCTGAGCTTCCCGTCGAGCCCGGACTCACTCCGACCTGTCACCAACGCATCGCCGCAGCATCAGGGTGGATCGGGCTCCGTAGGGCTGAGCGCGGATGGCTCAGGTACCTCAAGCAGCCGCAACAGCTCCAGCCAGCCAGAGAACGGTTCGGGAGCTGCGGTCCCTTCGCGGATGACCTCACCCTCCACGCCCTGGTCGGTATGGCGAAGGTCGACGACGAAGCGCATGCCACCTCCCACAATGCGGTGAGGCGACGGTAAGCGGCGGAGATCCGCGTTGCCCTAGGGGTAGTCCTAGGGATCACCCTAGGGTTTGGCGAGCCGCTTGGTGAGTTGCCCCCGGGAGGTGACCTGGAGCTTGGCGTACACGTTGCCGAGGTGGTACTCGACGGTCTTGACGCTGACGACCAGCTCACGGGCGGCCTGTCGGTTACTGAGCCCGGCGGCGACCAGCCGGGCGACCGCCAACTCCTGCGGGGTGAGCCGGGCGGTGTCGCGCTCCTTTCGCCGACCGGGCCGCAGGCCGCAGGCGGCCAGTTCCCGCTCGCAGCGCGCAAGATCAGGGCGAGCGTCGAGCCCGGCCAGCGTGCCGCGGGCGGCGCGGAGCTGCGCCGCGGCTGGGATGCGCTTGCCCGCCCGGCGCAGGAACGCGCCATAGGCCAGCTGCAGCCGCGCGTGGTCCAACGGCAGGTCGACCTGGGCGGCGTGGGCAAGACCCGTCTGGAAGGCTTGGTCGGCCCGAACGTGGTTGCCGAGGGCGGCCTCCAGGTTCCCGCGGGCGCGGGCCGCGGCGGCGATGGCCGAGTGGCGCTGCCGCCTGCCTGCCAAGGCCTCGAACGGGCCGAGCACCAGGTCGGCCCGCTCAACATCGCCGACCGCCACCAGCGCGTCGACAAGGAGATCTTGCCAGCACACGACACCGGGCTCGTCGATGCCGTCGCGATCAGGCCACTGGAGCAGCGGGTCCAGTGCGGCGATGACCGCCTCCGGCTGACCGCGGGCCCTGGCCAGGTGCGCTTGCGTAAGGGCGGCATCGATGACCACACCGAGAGTGTGGTTCCCACGAAACATCTCAATCTGCGCAGCTTGGGCGTGCAGTTCGGCGTCTTTCCACTGGCCGCGGGCCGCAGGGACCAGTGTGGCGATCGTGTGGCAGAACGGTGCCAGGTAGGTCAGGTCGGCGTCGGTGGTGATCGACAGGGCAAGGTCGCAGTGAACGACGGCGTCGTCCCAGTGGCCGAGCCGGTACTCGGCCTGGCCGAGCAGGACAGCGGCGAGCACCCGAAACGCTACCGACCGGTCATGGCCGGCGGCGAGCACGCCTGCCAGGTCGCGGCGGGCGCCCGCGAGGTCGTCGGTCCAGGTACGCAGCATGCCACGGCCAAGCAACGCGTCCAGCTCGGCGACTGAGGCGACCGCCGGGTCGGGCAGGGTAGCGACCGAGGCGAGCGCGGCGTCGGCGTGGCCGCTCAAGCCTAGGCCGTTCAGCGGGAGGAAGCGGATCAGGTCGGTGGCGGTCTGCTCGGGGGCGAGCCGCAGTGCCAGACCGGCCCAGTCGGCCGTTTCGGCGCCGCGAAGGTGCGAACCGCACACCGCGGCGAGCTGCCCGGCGATCCGGGCGCCGAGCGCCGGGTCGGTGGTGGGGCCGTAGCGCTGCCAGGCATCGCGCAGTCGTGCTTCGGCCTCTTCCAGGCGGCCGGCGACAAATGCCAGGCGTCCAAGGACATAGCTGCGCCAGCCGCTGTCGCGGAAGCTTCGCAGCTTGGCGGTCACCCCGGCCTGGTCGCTGAGCTCGCCGGCGAGCAGCTGACACTCGACAGCCTCCAACGTGAGCTGCTCGCGGTCGGCTCGGCTGAGGGCGAGCCGGGCGGCGGTGGACAGGTGGCCGGCAGCGCTCGCCCACGCGCCGGCTGTGGTGTGCCGGCGGCCCGCCCGGGCCAGGTCGGCGCCCAGCGCAGGGTCGGGGCCACTGGCCGCGCGGACACGATGGCGCAGCCGGGCCGGCTCGTCGTCGGCGAGACTGGCGGCCCGGGTGTGCAACTCGGCGCGGCGGGTGGGCCCAAGCTGCTGGTAGATGGCCGCGTGGTCTAGTGGATGGGGGAACTCCACGGTCAGAGTGGTGGGCTGCTCGACGAGCAGCCCAGCGGCAACCGCCTGCTCCAGGGCAGGCAATGGGTCATCGAGCTTCGCAAGGCTCGCGGCTTGATGCAACGGGCAGCGCGCGCCGAGGATACTGGCCGCGGCGACCAGCTCTTGGACGTCGGCGCTGCAGGCCGCCAGGCGGGCCAGCACCAGCAGCGCGTACGCGCGAGGGGCCGGCAGTGGCACGGCCGCGTCGTCGAAAGCCCCGGCCGGCAGCTGTTCGAGCAGCGCCCGGGCGTGCAGGGGATTGCCGCCGGTGTGCGCGTGCAGCCGGCCGGCCGCCCGGGCGGAGAGCGGCCGGCGGCCGAGCCGGCCGCTGAGGGCGCGCAACTCCTCAACCTCCAGCCCACCAAGCCGTAGTTGCAGCGTGTCGTCGTCGGCCAGCAGGCGGCGCAGGCCGTCTGGCAGGTGCGCTTCGGCCACCTCGCGCGTAAGCACCAGCGTGAGCACTCGGTCGACCCGCAGACGTCGCAGCGCAAAGGTGAGCGCGCGCAGCGAAGGCCGGTCGGCCCAGTGCAGGTCATCAACGACCAGCAGGACCGGGTCGGTGCGTTGCAGCTCACTGAGCAGGTCGAGCAGGATCGCACCGGCCGCCAACGGATCGACCGGGCGCTCACCAGGAACCCCGCCAGCAGCAGGGCCTGGCGGTGTGGTCGGAGCATCGGCGAGAAGTTGGGCGAGAACCCCAAACGGCAGGCCCGCCTCCACCTCTTCACCGCTTGCACGCAGCACACACCGCTCGGCCGTCCCCTCAAGGAACTGGCGGACCAACGTCGTCTTGCCGATTCCCGCCGGCCCCTCGATGAGCACCAGCCGAGGCTCGCCCGCTCGGGCCTGCTCGAGCATTTCATGAAGGCGAGCGAGCGTGGGTTGGCGGCCGACGAACGGCGCCTGCGGACGCTGGGCCGCTGCACCGCCCGACGTGTCAGCCCGCATGGCCATCGCCCCCCTTGATGGCGAGGTCCGAGCACCAAGGACAGATATTGAGAAACCAGTGCGGTTGTAGCGCCCGAGCGCTACGGCCTCGTTACGCGCGCGTTACGGCCAGAGTCCGATCCGCCAGGTCCACTCCTTGGGTTGTAACGCTGCCGGGCGACGCGGTAGACGCCTTGGAGCCTGCCGCCGATCCTGATCACGATCACGCCGGGGCCCTGGTGGCGCCTGACCCCACGCCAGTGCCAGCAGCCGTCGCCGCTGCCGCGGTTCGTCCTTGGCTCGGAACTCGCGCTGCCGTGGTGGCGTCCATACCGCTGCTCCTCAGAGGAGTTATTAATAACTGTGGTCATGTACCTGCGATTCAGTCAGCGAGCCAACGCCGACGGCACCGTGGTGCGCTACGTCGCGCTGGCGCACAACCGTCGGGTCCAGGGCAAGGTCAAGCCGGACGTGCTGATGAACCTGGGCCGGGTCGACCGCCTGGACGTTGACGGGCTGCTGCGGCTGGCCGCCTCGATCCGCAAGCACTTCGGCGAAGGTGACGGCGCTGGGCTGAGCGATGGCGCCGAGGTGGGGCTGGCGGCCGGTGCGGCGCCGATGGAGGTCACCGACGCCCGGCCGGTCGGCACGGCCTGGCTGCTGGAGGGGCTGTGGGCCAAGCTGGAGATCGGCACCTCGATCAAGCGGATCGCTGCTGGCCGGCGGTTCACCACGGCGGTGGAGCGGGTGCTGTTTGCGCTGGTCGCCAACCGCGCGATCGCGCCGATGAGCAAGCTCTCGGCGGCGGAGTGGGCCAGCGAGGACGTGGTCATCCCCGGCCTTGGCGGCATGGACGACGATCAGGCGTACCGGGCGATGGACCTGCTGGTGGAGGCCGCTACCCAGGGCCGGGTACAGGAGACGGTGTTCTTCGCCGTCGCCAACCTGCTCAACCTCGAGGTCGACGTGCTGTTCTTCGACACCACCTCCACCTATTTCGAACGCGACGACGAAGACCACGACGAGCCCGGCGAGGGTGACGGTGGGGGTCGGGAGGGCTTCCGCCGCTACGGCAAGTCCAAGGACCACCGTGACGACCTGCCCCAGATCGTGATCGGGCTGGCGGTCACCCGCACCGGCATCCCGGTGCGGTGCTGGTGCTGGCCCGGCAACACCCAAGACCAGACCCTGCTGGCCGAGGTCAACGGCGACCTGCGGGCCTGGAAGCTCGGCCGGGTGATCACCGTGGTCGACCGCGGCTTCTCCTCGGCCCCAAACCTCGCCTACCTGCGCCGCCGGGTGGGCACTACATCGCCGGGATGCGCATGCGTGACGGCAACCCCCTGGTCGAGGCCGCGCTCGCCCGGCAGGGCCGCTACCAGCAGGTCGGTGACAACCTGCGGGTCAAGGAAGTCCGCCTGGACGGCACCGACCAGCGGTTTGTCATCTGCTACAACCCCGACCAGGCGATCCGCGACAAGACCAACCGTGACGAGGCGATCGCGCGGATCCAGGCCGAGCTGGAACGGATCAAGGCCCAGCGGGAACGCGACCGCACCCGCCAGCTGAGCGACAAGGCCCGCACCAAGGCCGAGGCCGGTCATGCCCGGGCCGAGTGCGCGCTGCGCGACCATCCGACGCTGGGCCGGTGGATCCGCCAGCAGCCAAACGGGCGGCTGGTCATCGACCGCGCCAAGGTCACCGCCGAGCAATGGCTGGACGGCAAGTACCTGCTGGCCACCTCGGATCCTGACCTCAGCGCCGAGGACACGGCGCTGGGCTACAAGAACCTGCTGGAGGCTGAGCGCGGATTCCGCGACATGAAGACCGAACTGCTGCTGCGGCCGGTGTTTCACCGGCTGGAGCACCGCATCCGCGCCCACGTCCTTTTGTGCTGGCTGGCGCTGCTGCTGACCCGCGTCGCCGAGCGCACCTGCGGGCAAAGTTGGCGGCGGATCAACCGCGAAACCAGCCGCCTGCAGCAAGTCATCCTCACAGGCGAGGCCGGCACGATCGTCCAGACCACCCCATTGCGGCCCACGCACAAGGCCATCTACCAGGTACTCTCCATCGACCCGCCGCCACGGGTCGCCGCGTTGGACCCCGCCTGACCACCCTCACGCACGGCCGCAGCGGCGTAGACACACGGCCCGCTCCGGCCCTTCACCCATTCCCGCAGCTCCACCCTCAAATTCAAGCGGACATGTGACTACGAGCTGCGGAACCCGGGTGCTGCTCACGTCCCAGAATCTGGTGCCTTCAATCCGGCCTTACGCCCGTAGTCCGTCTGTTGTGCTGTCGTTCTCCGTCAAGAACTCCGTCAACGAGCCAGTCCCGTTAGCCGTGAGGGACGTGAGCACCAGACTTTCTGTCTGGTGCTCAACGCGCTGCTGCGGCGATGCACACTGGCCTGGTCGCACTGGACGGGTTCAGACTCGGCCGACGCCCGCCCCGAGGGTGCTGGTGTGAGACGCCAAGCTACATGGGTTTGCATGGCCCCTGAACAGCATCCGATCCCTTGGACAGATTCGTTGTCTATCCGGTCATGCCCGCTGGAGCTGATTGTGCCGCCTGGTAGGGCCTTCTGCGGTGCCATCGAAGAGCCGCCTGCCTTTCCGCCGGAGCTGAAGCCCCAGTGCACCCGATTTCGACCTGGTGTACTGGCTGTTCGAGCGCTTGCCTCTTTGGCGGTCGTAGCCGCTACCTTCTCTGTCCCCGTCGTCAGGAGCGGGCCGGCGTCGAGGCGGCTCGGCGCTTGGCGGTGGCCAGCAGGTGAGGCGGAGCGCAATGCTGTTCATCCATCACACTGATCCCGGGCGGTGTGAGCAGACATGTCTCCAGGGTGCAGCGAGCTGATGATCGAGGATCCTGTGCAGTTGCTCGGTCGGCTCCGGCTCAGCCGCGAGGAGTACTGCCAGCGGCTGCTGACGACGTTGATCCTCGCTGGCCCGTACCCGAGGTGGAACAGCCGAAGCCGGCCGTCGGAGCAGGGGACACGGTTTCTGCGTGGTCTGGACGCGTTGTCCTTCGGCAGGGCGATCTGGGATGAGCGTCCGCTGTTCGTGGACGAGTTCGACCTGCCGAAACGGCATGAGTGGGAGGCGGGCAACGCACCGGACTATGCGCTGCTGTGGGATGACCGGGTGTGGATGGTCGAGCTGAAGACGGAGAAGGCCAGCCACCGCCCAGCGCAGCTGCCAGGCTACTTCGAGCTCGCTGATCACCACTACCCCACCAGCCGCATCGACCTGACCTACCTGACCCCATCGATGCCGCTCACTCCGCCACCGATACGGCCCCGGATGCGCTTCGCCCACGTCACCTGGGAACAGGTCGTACCCATTGGTCGCCGAGGTCTGGGACAACGGCAACGAGCGAGAGCGACAAGTCGCCGACATGCTCATCGCCGCGCTCGAAAGCATCGGCAGCAACTGGACGACCTGGCGCGCCGAACAGCTCACCGACGAGCACCCCACCGCCCCTGCGCCCAAGCCTACCGACAGCGTGGCGGAGCGGCCTGACGTGCTCGAAGCGGCGCTCACGCTTGCCGAGGCCGCCGCTGGAGATGGTCGGCAGCGCGCGGTGAGCTAGCCGTCGGCGGACCTGGAAGACCTGCAGCAACTCCGTCTGGCCGTACGCCAGGCGATCTGCGCCACTCCTGTCGGCACCCCCAGCCGCTACGTGCTGCCCTGGCTGTGGAACGCCGCCACCAGCACCGGGCGCGCCCTCACCACGACCGGCGACGACACCGGCTACGAGCTGCGGCTCTCCCGGTACCAGTCACCGATCTGCTGACCGAAGTCCTCCCGCCGCATCCGACCGAGGAGAACCAGCGCGTCTGCGGCAGAAGAGGATGCCGCGAGTGAGCGGCGACGGCGTGGTCAACCTCGCCCTCAAGGGTGCCCGATGTCGACAGGGCCGTGGCGTTCGCCCACGACCAGGGCGCCACCGTGCTGGAGAAGGGACGCCCCTGTCACAGCGTCGGCCGCACGACACGCAGAACTCCACGACGCCGCCCTGCACCGGATCATGGTGTCAGGACTCGATGAACCTGCTCCAGGGACGGTCCCTGAACGGGGCAAGGGTCAATCTGCTGAGCCATCGTTCGCCCGGAGTCGCTTGGTCACAGTGATCCTTGCGGTCGAGGGCGAATGCGACATACCGGCCTCGACGCCGCCGACCGCTCCACCCGGGGCAACTGGCGTTGCCCTCCGATACGCCGGTAACGAGCGCACGGCGCCGTCTCCTCCTTCCGGCACACCACAGGCTCCCGGTGACAGCTGCGCACGCCCGCTCGGCCCATCAGGTCCTGAAGGCGACACGGCGACCACGAAGCCCTGGACGTGCCTCGCCGCGCAACGATGCCAGGGGCAGCCAACAAGGGCGGCTAACCCTCAGCTAACGGCGAACCATCCCCACAACACTCGTGAAACCCCCGTTACTAGATTAGAATAACGGCATTGTGTGGATGATAGCCCGATGATATCGTGTGGATGTCCGGCCGGACCAGCACCACGGTCCGGGCAATCCGTGTCTGGGTTGTCAACGCTCAGGCCGTCCCCACGCGGCAAGGAGGGCCACACCATGCCTACTCATCCCGCCCAGACCGGAGGCCACGGCCCAGGCGAGCTCGCCGACAAGGCAAGGGCCGCGGAAGTCCTCGGGCTCACCCCCCAGCGTGTGAGCCAGCTCGAAGGGCAGGCCGGCTTCCCGGCACCCTACGCGGAACTGCAGATCGGCAAGGTCTGGCTCCTCGACGACATCCTCGCCTACGAGGCGCACCGGCAGCAGCAGCCGCCACCCCGACTGCGGCTCGGTCCGGCCGACAAGCGCTGGAAGCAAGCCGAGGAACTCGTCATCGCCCGCATCAACGCGCTGCCAGGCTGGCGGGCAGCCAACGCCAACGAGGTCGGCCGTGTCCAGCCTGGCTGGGACGTCTTCGCCACCCACCAGCCGACCGGTCGCACGGTGACGGTGTCGGTCAAGTCGATCTCGACCGTGACCAGCGCACGCAAGGACTTCGCGATCGGTCGAGCCTTCGACAAACACCGGGCGCAGGTGTTCGCCTTCGTCGACGCCACGACCACCAAGCCGTGGCCGGTGTGGCTCGCCGGCTACACGCCAGTCGTGGAGCTGGCCATGGAGCGCCACCGGGAGTACCAGCGCACACACGGCAAGCCACAAGACCAGCTCAACACCTGGTCGCCCAAGATCAGCCAGCGGCTGCTCAACCGGCTCGGCGGCCCGGAAAACTGGACCCTGCTCGACGAACCAGAACCAGAACGCAAGCCACCGGTCCCGGAGGAACTCCGCCAGCTAGCACGAGATGATGCGCCCGCACCACGGGGCCGATGGTCCTGAGTACACCCTGAAGAGCGGCCGACTGCGGCCGGGTCACGCCCGGCCGCAGTCGGCCGGGATCACTCGGGTATGCGGAATCAACTCCGAGATCAGAAGCGCGAGTGGGATCACGTCGGCCTATGTGGGACATGGTGCGCATTCGGTGTCAGGAGTCATCCCGATCCTCGCGTCAGATTGTCAACTGGTGTGACACTCCGCGTTGGGTTTGGTCCCGCCAGTGTCGGCACCCCTATCTCTCAGCGCCCTCAGATCGCCAGTTGGAGCGTCAACTCGTGCTGGCCTCACGTCTGAGATCGAAGCGTGATGAGGCGGGCACCTGACGTGTCCTCGGCCAGTTGGCGGGCGAGCGAGACTTCGTAGGTCGTCACAATCACCTGTTGCAGATTGCCCTGCCCGGCAGCGCGCACGAGCGTGCCTGCGATGGTTCGTCGCAGCTTCGGGTCCAGGTGTTCGAGTGGCTCGTCCAGCCAGACAAACGGGACGCGAGTTGATGCGCCGAGGACCAGCAGGCGAGTCACGAGGAGCGCCCAGATCTTCTCGCCGCCGCTGAGGTGCTCGAACTCGAGTTCTCGTCCACCAATCTGGCGCCGGATTCGACCGTCTGGCTTGAGGATGAGGCCTTCCGTGCCAAACAGGCGCTTCCATCGCCACGCAACCTCGGTGGTGAGCGGGTCGATCCGCTCGGTGATCGCAGAGTCGGCTGTCCTTCGAAGTGTCCGCGCGGCTGTCTGGGTCAAGGCTTCCCGCCGATACGCGAGCCGAAGATTGCTCGCTGCAGTTTGTGCCTCCTGATCGTTTCGCATCTGGGTTAGCAGCTGCTGGCGGCGTGTGCGGAGTCCGGTGACTTTGGCATCGTGTGCTCGTAGGGCTTCCACAGCTGTTGCGTATTCGCGTGACGCATCTTCGAGTTCAATCGGTGCTTCATCCGGTTGGGCTGGTGGACCTTGCACCGCGTTGATCTGCTGCAGGGCGGCTCGAATCGCACTGAGCCGGGTCTTCGCCTCCTCGACCGCCTCGTTTGCCTCGGCGCTCCGTCGTGTGGCGTTGACCAACGCCGCTTGATGCTCCCGCGCCGCGGTCGCCGCCTCGTCTTCGCGAAGAGGCCGAAGGCAAGCTGGGCATCTGGCTCCTGCTTCGCTGATCAGGCGGAGGGCCTCCGCAGCTGCTGTGCGTTGCGCCTTGGCTGCCGCGAGCGTTTCAGCAGCCTCGTCGATTTCCCGGTGGAGTGCGCGCTCTGCTTCGGCGAGGTGCGCGCGTGCGGCTTGCTCCCCCTCAACCGGTCCCATCAGCGTTCGGGCTTTCGTGAGCGCCTGGTCCACTCGGCGAGCCCGGTGCGTGAGCGTGGACTGGTAGTCCATCCATCGTTGGGCGATGCGCCGCTTGCGGTCAGCGGCCTCGACCTCTCGCTCAAGTTGCTGGCGGTTCGCAGTGAGTTCTTCGAGCTGGTGGTCCAGGTCTTGCATCTCCGCCTCGAGCATCGCCGTGCTCGCGCTTACCTGCCGCTCCTCCTGCCCGAGTCGTTCCCGCGCCCGCTTGGCATCCTTTGCCGCAGCCTCGGCGTATTCCGCGGTCTGCAGCAGGTCGGCGACGCCGAAGACCCGGTACAGGTGGTCTCGAAGGTCGAACTCCTGGGCGGCGAGATGACCGCCTTCAGCCATGAAAGCAAGGCGGGACAGGATCGCCGCGTCGACGCCAAAACCGGCCGCGAGCGTGGCCTTGGTCTCTTCCTCGCCAACGATGTTGCCGTCAAGCGTGACCTCAGCCGCTGGCCGGCCGGCTATCTTCACGGTGCGGGCCACCCGTAGTTGTCGTCTGTCTGGCAGGACCGCCTCGACAGCTACCGACGTCTGCGTCGCATCCCCTCTGATCGCGGCCTTCGCGTCGACACCCGATGCGTCTCCCAAAAGGCCCCATGCCGCCGCCAGGATGATCGACGATTTGCCGATCCCATTCGCGGCCACGATGAACGTTGTGCCAGCCCCTAGCTCGAGGTCGAGGTGCTCGTACGCGCGCCAGTTTGTGAGCGTCAGCCGGGTGATCACGCTGCGCCTCCGACCAGCCGATCCAGCTGCCGGCGCAGCGCCTGCTGGTCGACTGGGCCCGATCCAGCCCGGACCGCAATACCAACCAGCGCCTCGGCCTCACGGTTACCGAGCGCCGACCAGGTCGCCTTCTTGATCGGATTTGTCGCTCGGCGGCCTTGGCTTACCACATCCGTCAGCACATCGGTTACTGCGCGGCGAGCCGAGCCAGCGATATCGAAGTCTTTGACAAGCCGATCGGCGAGCGTACCCGGGTCGTCCCACACTGGCTCGACGCCGTCGAGGTAGCCCTGGACCGCTGAGCGGAGCGGCAGAATGGGCCGGGCTGGCCGGGCTGGACCGAGCCTCCCCGTCGGTGCCTCAAAGGCCGGGCGTGTCTCGTGCGGTTCGACGATCAGGCAGGACAGGTCGGCATCCAAGGTGACGAGGGCGACAGCTGCGGTGTCGGGGTGGCGGTAGAAGGTGCGGTCTGCGCTTGCGAGCAGGTCGCCTGCGAGGGTGGCAGCGTCCGCGGGCTCGACGAGGCGGACGCGAATGCGCAGTCCGCTCACCCGCACGACAAATTCCGAAGGCGCGTCGGGGAACAGGCCGCCGGTGACGTCGGGGGTGACCACGAGGTCTTCTCGGTTGAGGAGCTGGAGTTCTGTGGTCACCCTCGCAGTAGCCGCGCTCGGACCAAGCGCCGGCGTCGGCTTGGCGACCTGGAAGGCAGCGACGGCGGGATCCTCGTCCAGCGGTGGGATCGACGCCGGGTCGGTGCCCCGGCCGCCCTCCATGAGGGCTAGGAGCTGCTCCGCCTCCCTGCGCTCCGCGGGCGTCAGATGGTCAAGGTCCGGCCGCGGCCCGCGCCCCTCGAGGTAGTCGAGGAAGGCGGCGACAACCGCGTCGAGTCGGTCTCCGTTGGCTGCAGTCATCTCTGCTCATCCTCCTTCGTCGTCTCACCGTATTCAGCCGGGAACTGCGGGTCGGTGGTGAGCGCCGCCCGGAGGCGCCGGATCGACTGTGCGTAGATCTGGCCGACGCGCTGGCCGGTCAACTTCGGGGCGAGGTCACGGCCGACATCAACTCTCGCCCGGTCTAGGTAGTGCACCTGATAAAAGATGTACTGGTCCCGCGGATCGAGCAGCGTTTGCGCCACCTCCCACAGGCGCCGCTCCTGCTGCAGCACCACGAACTCCCGGGCGGGATTGGGGGCTTCGCCTTCGATGTATCGCTCCCACCACGCTGGGGAGTCGGGGGCGTCGGTCTGCGCTTCGAGCGAGAAGACCTTGTGCTGCCCGACCTGCGATCGGCGAAGAGCATCCACCGCCCGCTTCCTGGCGATGTCCACGCCGAGCGCCTCGAACGACTCGACACCGGCCGGGTCGATAGCCAGAAGGGCGCTGAGCGCCTCTTGGACCACGTCGTCCACGGAGGTCCCACCCTGGATAATCCATTCCGGGCCGTCTCCGCCAGGGGACGGCAGGCGCCGGTGCGGGAAGAGCACCTTCTGCGCGGTGGCACGCATGGCCCACACCACCTGATCCAGCCGCCCGCGGTCGGCGAGCAACGGGTGACATGCCGGATCCTCGTTGTCCATTCCACACTCATCGTCGCAGCAGACGCGGCGATCGAAAGGGATCTGCGGCCCTGCTGTGACTTTCGTTCGAGCCAGCTCCGGCGACGGGATGGGTGACAGTCACTCGACCACCAGCAGGGAGGCGACCGTGCCGAACGCACCAGTGCCCGACCGCACGACCCTCGACGACACCGAGCACTCCGGCGAGCAGACCTGGGTCTTCGACGTCGACGGCGTGACCTACCGCCACAACGACCCGTTCATCACCGGGGGGGAAATCATGGACGTGGCCGGGATCCCGCGCAGCCAGGGACTCGTGCTGTGCCACGACGACGGCACCCAAGAGACGATCGCCGAGGACCAGCGCGTTCGTCTGGTGCCCAAGCCCCGATTCCGCAAGCGGCCACGGTTCAAGCGAGGCTGAACGTGACCGACCGACTGGACCGAGAGCTGGACCTGATACGGGGCAAGCACGGCGAGATCATCGTCGCAGCCGACCGAAGCTGGGTCCAGCTTCCCGATTGCCCGCTGGTCCCCGGGTGGAACCAGCCATCCACGGCCGTGCTCGTGGAGGTGCCACCCGCGTACCCGACCACCCCGCCCGACAACTTCTACACGGTGGCCGATCTCCGCCTGGCCGACGGCCAGCTTCCGGGGAACACCACGGGCGTCCGGGTTTTCGATGGGGCTCCCTGGCTGCAGTTCTCCTACCACGTCGAGACGACCGACTGGCGGCCCCACGCCGACCCCGCCCTCTCAGAGAACCTCGTCACCTACTTCGATGGAGCTCTTCAGCGACTTCGGGAGCCGAACTGATGGCGGTCATCCGCTTGACCGAGGATCACCTCCAGCGTGTCCGCGACCACATCTTCGCGGCTGAAGTGGAGGGATTCGCGTTCCTGCTCTGCCGATGGGAGGACTCGAACGACGGCCCGGTGTTCGTCACCGAAGAGGTGGTGCTCATCAACCATGCCGATGTCGACACGGGCGACCGAGGGTGGTCACTGACTGACGAGGCCCTTGACCGGGTTCTCAACCGCGCCGCGGTGACCGAACTGGCTCTCGTCGAGATCCACAATCACCGGCTGGGGCCGCCACGGTTCTCGCGCACCGACCGGTCTGGGCTGCTGCCGTTCGCCACCTTCGTCGTGGACTCCTTTCCGGATCGCCCGTACGCCGCGACCGTATGGGCGGGAAATCTCGTCTACGGTGAGTTCTTCGATCGGCGTGACAGTGAGATCCGTCAGGACACGATCAGAAGCATCACCGCCGTTGGCCCCCGACTTCGTCAGCTCGCATCAACGGACACCGAGGAACGGCTGCCAGAAGCTGTCTTCGATCGGCAGCTCCCGCTGTTTGGTACCGAGGGCCAACGCACGCTCGCCCGGCTGCGCGTCGGCATCGTCGGCCTCGGCGGGACCGGCTCCCACGTCGCGCAAGCCTTGGCCTACCTGGGGGTGCGCGACTTTGTCTTGGTCGACGCGGACGTTGTGGAGACCACGAACCTCAATCGTGTGGTCACCGCCAGCCCGGCCGACTTGGCGACACCGAAGACGATGGTCGCTCGCCGTCTCATCCGCACCGTTGCCCCTGACGCGACCGTGACGGCAATCGAGGAGCGCGTCGGTGCTAGCCAGGCGGCCACACTCGCTCTCACCGGCACCGACATCATCTTCGGCTGCGTCGATGACGACGGACCCCGGCTCCTGCTGAACCGGATCGCCATCGCCGCCGCCATCCCGTACTTCGACGCAGCGACCGGCGTCGAGATGGAGTCGGGCGTCCTCACCGCCGCCGGCGGCAGGGTGGCGGTCACGCTTCCCGGCGGACCTTGCCTTGCCTGTACCGACGAACTGGACATCAACGAGGTGCGATCGTACTTCCTGGAACCGGACGAGCGTCGCCGGCAGGCAGCCTTGGGGTACATCCGCGGAGCCGACGAGCCGGCACCAGCGGTCGTGTCCCTCAACGGTCTGGTCGTGCACTGTGCCCTAAACGAACTCACCGCCTTCGTCGCGGGGGTCCGCCCGCCCGCGTACCGCATCGATGCGGACCTCCTCGGTGCCCCAAACTCCGGACTCGCCGGTCCCCGTCTCACCCCACGGCGGGGCGTTCGTCGACGTCCAGGCTGCCCTGACTGCATCCCGGGCCTTGCCGTCTCTCTCAGTCCAGAACGGAGCCCACGATCGGCCGCCCCGGCCGGGAGCACGAACACATGACCGGTGCTGGAAGGCGGCCACAAGGGGCTGCGTCCGGGTCGCCGCGGACCAAGAGCTATCCGCGCTGCACGCCAGCGAATAGCGTGCCCAGCGAGAACACAGACCCCGCCTCGCTGAAGGCCACAATGATGTATGCGGCTTGGACCGGATACCAACGTCTGGTCCGTCATCGCGGTTTGTGATGAGGGCGAGGCGTTCGAGCGCATGGTCTCGGACAGGCGGATCTTGGTCGTTCTCCCGCCGGGGGTCCTCTTGGAGATGCTGCGAACCTCGGATATCGAGCGGCGACGACGAATAGTCGAGGTGCTCACGGGTGCGCCGCGACAACACCTCGCAGGTGACGCTGAGCTTGATGACTAAGAGGTTGTCCGAGCAGTGAGACGTCTTCGGCCGGAGTGGCTTCCCGCTTGGCCGAAGACCGATAAGGTGGCGTCGTTGCACGCGTTCTGGACTAGTCGGTCGGATAAGTTTCCCGCTTCCAGCGAGGCGGCGCACGCACTGGCCTTGGCAAGGGCATCCGCACCGCGGAGTGGGTCGCCACCCTGCTCAGAACCTGCGCCGCACAGTAATGGTCTGGTACGGTACGGAGATCACCGTAGCGCATCTTAAGCACATCGTCGGATGGAGCAACCCTAGGCGCGTCTGGCATTCTGCGGCCTTGGTGTGGTCAGCCCCGGAGATGTCAAATATGCCACTTGTCTTTGTCCATGGCGTTGGGACTAGGTCTGGTGGCGTGTACGACAAATGGGTGCGAGCGCGGAACCTCTTATTCCACGGGGAGATCCTGGAGCCCCTCGAACTCGGCTCGCCCGACGAGATCCTCAACCCCTATTGGGGTGAGTTTGGGGCGAAGTTCCGCTGGAACCATGCCTACTGGCAGCTCGGCGGCGAGGAGCGGCTCGGTCCGGCCGACGAGCAGCTCGTCGCCATCCTGCAGGACGCGGGCATTGAGCTTGCCGGACCTGCGGACGGCTTGATCCGGCGAGCAGCCGAGCACGACCTGCTTCAGACCATCAACGCGGTCTGGTCAGCGAGCATCGAGGAGGCCGCCACCGTCGAGGAGCGCGACGACTTGGCCGTGGCGGGGCTCGAGGTCCTCGATTACCTGGATCGGCAGTTCCCCGGCCTCGAGGGGCGCATCTCCGCGTCGGCGTTGCCGTGGGCCCAAGAGACTGATAGGGACGAAGAGTTCCTGATCCGGCTGCTCGAGGAGGCCGAGGGCGGGCAGACGAAAGAATCGGGCGGGGCCGAGTACCTGGGGAAGAAGGACCCGTCGCGGCAGCGGTTCAGCGCGCTGTGGCAGGGCCTGGAGCGGATCGGCCGCCTGCCGGCCGATCTGGCGGCCAAGCCGGCCGGTTGGCTGGTTCACACGCTCGCGCAGGACTCGATCGAGATGCTGGTCGGTGACGTGGCCTGGTACTTCGAGCAGCGCGGCCCCAAACAGAACCCAGGTCCGATCAACCAGGAGGTAATCAACAGCCTTGAAGCGGCCCGGTCGAGGAACTCCAAGCTGATTGTGGTGGCGCACAGCATGGGAGGCAACATTGTCTACGATGTGCTGTCGTGGTACCGGCCGGATATCGAGGTGGACCTGCTGGTAACTGTGGGCTCGCAGGTGGGCTATTTCGAGGAGATCGGCCTGTTCCGAAAGCAGGATCGTGAGCCCTTGCCGCACGTCAAGCCTCCCAACGTCAAGCGCTGGATCAACATCGCCGACCGATCAGACCTGCTCGGCTACTCGGTCAGCAGGATTTTCCCCGAAGTCTTGGATTACGCTTACGACACCGGCAGCGGCCTGCTGACGGCGCACTCGAGGTACTTCGAGCAATTGGTCTTCTACCGCCGCCTACGACGGCGCGTAGCCGCATCCCTGGCGCATGAGGGCGCTGATGGAACCTGAGCCTTCCTGGCAGGCGCCGGACTGGCAGCCGGACAAAGCCGAGGCTCGGACCCACGTCTTGGTCATTGGTGTCGGGGATTACCCATATCTGCCGGATCGCGCCAAGAAGATGCTCGCCTTGAGCAGCCTGGGTGCTCGGCTCACCACCAGCGTCGCCTCGACGGCACACTTCGTGCAGTGGGTGCTCGCCCCGCTGCGGAACGACGCCGCGCCGCTCGGGAGCCTGGACGTGCTGCTGTCGGCTCCCGAGGGTGTCACGCCGGGGCTGCCCGTGCCGGCGCGTGAGGCCACGGCCGACGGGCTGCGCACGGCGTTTCGCAACTGGTACAGACGCTGCAGCCAGCACCATGGGAACGTCGCCATCTTTTATTACGTGGGGCATGGCCTCACGAGCCACGCCAGACAGGTCATCACAGCACAGGAATTCGGCCGTGACGACCTTGACCTGTCCCCGCACGCGTTTGACATCAAGACGACCATCGACCTGATGCGGGACGGCTGCCCGGCCCGCGTCCAGTGTTACTTCATCGACGCCTGCCGCCCTCCGTCGAACGTCCAGCTCGACCCCCACGACTTCCAGCCGCTGCTAAGAGCTCCCCAGCACAACGTGTCGGCGCCGGGCGCCCAGTTCATTGCCTATTCCGTGTACCCGGGGACCAGCGCGAGGGGTATCGAGGGGCAGCCGACCGCCTTCACCCGCTGGCTTGTCCGCTTGCTCAACGGGGAGGGTGGCACGCAGCGCAATCGCTGCTGGGAGGTCACCACGGAGACGTTGCCAGCGGCGATCCGCCGTGTGGCCGAGTACCACGCGCTGGACGCCACGTCCGACGAGGCAAAATTCGACGTGGAGGTGACCACTGCGGCCAGGCCCGGGCTGATCGCGCTGGGTACCAAGCCGCAGACAGTGCCGTTGCGCCTCGGGCTATCGCCCGAGGACGCCTTGGCGCTCGGCCACTTGGCTCTGCGGGAAGTCGGCGCCTCCACTGACGACGACCAGCGTGGTCCCGCACCGGAGCCCTGGGAGACCAGACGGTCAATCGGCTACCATCAGTTCTGGGCCCGCTTCGCCTCACCGGCGTTTGTCGACATCGAGGGAGAGCTCTTTACCGTGGACAGCCCCATGCGCTGCGAGACGTTCGAGGTGGCCTCCCGGTGAGTTCCCTGTCGCTGCGTATCGCGCCGCTCCCCGGAGGAGTGAGCGGGTTCCCTATGGCCGTCCGGGTCCGGCGGCCTGATCTTGAGGTCGTCGCCGTGGAAGCCGTCGTCGTGGGCGCGGAGCCGAGCATGCCGATCCCGGTACCGCCCGGCGAATACTTCGTCGAAGCAGCGATCCCGGGCAGACCGGCGGTCACTACCAGCGTGCGCGTCGACGAGGACGCCGAGGGCGTCATCGACCTGGCTCGCCGGCTGCCCGCTGATCCAGGCCGAGCACTGTCGATCGCGGTCGGCGCCTCGCCCGAGCCGATCCGCCCGTCCACGCTCACCCGGTTCTGGGTGCGGTCGAACGGTGCATGGCACCGCCTGGACCGCCGGTCCGGGGTGGAGGGCGTGGTGGGCTGGCAGGGCCCGTGTCTGGTCCAGCAGGGCTTCAGGTTCACGGTCCTGTCACCATCCTGGCCGGAGTCGGCCTGGCCCGATCTCAAGTGGCTACGGGTGGGCGCTGAAGTGGGAGGCAGCCGCCTGCTCGCCTCCCAGGCGATGCTCGCGCACATGCGGCACCTCGACCACACCGCCGCTCGCGTGCTGCTCGAGCATGTCTACCAGACCCTTCACCGGGAGCACTCCCCGTCGCTGCTCGCGGCGGTTGGCTACACGTTCGCCCGGACCGACAGCTGGCGGCTGCGCGAGCTGGTACCGGAACTGCAAAAGCTGGGCAGGATGGTTCGCCTGCCGGACCTCAAGATCCTCGAGGCCTGGACCCTCTTGCAAGGCAAGAGGAGTCCGATGGCCATCCTGGAGGCGGGCGCTTTGCTGCGGCGGGCGATCGGTGAGGGGCTGCCGCTGTATACCGAAGGTCTCGACTATCTCGCCCGAGCGCTGCGACTATACCGGGTGTTCCGGGAGGGCGAGGCGGAGCCCTGGGTCGCGACGTCTCTACGCCGAGTGGAGGCATACAACCTGGCTGCCGATTGGTCCGAGACGCTTACGGTGTTCACCGGCCTGCATCCGGACAGGCCACGAACTCTTCCGCCGTGGCTGGCAGAGGTGGGCAAGCGTAAGCCGCGCAGGGCTGGGTTGGCCGATCTGATGCGGGCGAGAGTCGAGGCGCTCCGGGATGGGCTCGTTGTCGCCGCCGCCGATGTCCTAGCCCTGCTGTTCCAGCGGCCGCAGCGGGCTAAGCGGCAGCTCCCGTCCTGACTTAACGCCTGTAGGGTGCGCAAACTCGTGCGTGCCCCTGAACTGCCAGTTTGCGGGATGTGCGGCTCGGCATGGCGGCGACCCAGTGGAACCCTCCTACCGCTCTGGCGACAGCAGCGAGAGCCACTCCATGTTGGTAACCTCGCGATCAGCACATCAAGCGCCGCTTCGGCAGCGATGATCAGTCCGAGCGCAACCATGCTCACCGGCAGGCGCTGGAGGTCGGCCCAAGTGACCATCCCGTTCACCCGATCTCGTACCAGGACAAACAGGAAGGGCTGGTGCGTGAGCGCGGCGAGGATATCGGTGAGGGGAAGCGCGCCGCTCACCACCAACTCCACATCGATGGGTCGACTGAGTCCCAGCGCTGATCCTTCACCCGCCTCCGCAGCGGCGAGCGTCACGTAGCGTCGGATGGGATCGCCTCGTAGAGGCGGGGCGTCGAAGCTGGTGCCCGAAGACCGTCGGCTGTTGGGCAGCGCTCCACTCGGGCCCACGTACCACAGCTCTGTCGTGGCGAGATCCGCCACGGTGATGGCGCGCTCGGCGACGCCGAGCAGAGACGCGAGTGGCCCAGTCACGATGGTCCCTTCGGTGAGCGGTGGGCGACAGTGGGATCAGCGGGTGGTGGGACCAGAAGCGTGCGGTAGGGCTCGCCTGAGATGCTCGCCTTGGCCATCGCGTCGAAGCACTCGAGGATAAGTCGCTTCGTGCGGTACTCGCCGTGCGCGGTCTCGTCGTTGCGTCGGACAATCGGGAACGTGTCCAGGATGTAATGCACGGCGTCGCGTTCCGTCCCATAGAGATGGAAGACGAAGGCGTCGAGCTCCGCCCGTAGCAGCGCCCGGCGCTCGTCGTTCCACTGGAACGGCGGACCCGGGTAGTTGAGATCAGCGGCGAACCCTTGCAGGTCCCACGAGGTATAAGTGAGCTCGAGGATTCGAGGGATCAGCCAGTCTGTTACGGGTAGCTGTAATCGCCCAGCCTCTTGCTGAAATGCCATGGGGGATGGCGCTGCGATTTGCTCAAAGGTTCCCTGAGGAATGCTTGGTTGTGTCAAGGATCCTCGGATCAGATAGTCAAACGCAAACGAGTTGTATAGGCAGAGAAGGGCCGCTAATCGCAGAGCCTCCGGACCGAGGGTCAGAATCCAGCCGTATGAAGCGGCTCCCCAGGGGAGGATCGCCGCAATTACTGTTCTCTCGTCAGTGTTCCTTGCTACTCGTCGGAATCCGAGCAGTCCTGTCCGACAGCGGGGGTCTCGTCGTGCCAGGCGGGCATTGGTCTCCGCTTCAGGGACCCAGAATTGGGGCTCGACGAGGAAGGTTGGGTCCTTCAGCTGCTCTGTCGTCACTTCGGTAAGAATGCCCCGGGGTTGTGATGCGAAGCGATGATTGAACTGATGCCCGAGTCGACCCTCGTACATCGGTAGCCATATCCGCCCCTCGGGCGATCGGTACACGTTGCCGTCGAGGATGGCGCCTGCGGCTTCGCAGTCGGCGGCTGACCGGAACAGCGCCGAGTCGTTCGTCATATCGAACAGTCGCGAGAACGAGATGGCCCAGGGGTTCCGCTCGGGCGGACCTTCCGTAATCAGGACTGGCGCGCGTCGGTAGACGGCTTTGGTGAGCTCGGCGTCTCGTGAGGACCGGAACACGGGGCAGGTGCGGGTATTGGGGTTGAGCAGGGCGAGATCCTCGGCGGAGAGGGTGAAGCGCCGTTCGGGATCGGCCAAGTCGCTAGTCCGGTGCGCGAAGAACACGAACTCGGCGCCCTCCTTCGCTGGCCGCTCCGATCCTGCGATAGTGAGCAGGCAAAACTTGAATCGGCCGTGCCCAACCCCAGGGAAGAGTCCGACGGCGTTCTCGAAATCGAACAGGCTGATCAGCGATCGCTCCTCGACCAGATCGGCGAAGAAGTGCTTGGTGGTGTCGTCGGTCGCGATGCCAGTTGGCACGATGATGCCGCACCGGCCGGTTGTGCCAAGTAGTGCCCGCATGTTCTCGGCAAACACAGCGAAAGTGTTGACATCTCCTCGCCCGCACAGAGGGTAACGCCCGGACGAGCGAAGGAGATGGCTCTCGCCGTCCGCTTGGCGGAGGGCGGCGAGGTACTCGGTGTGGAGGGTGGGATCGTCTTTGGCCAGCTCGACGATCATGCGCTTACGCGTCGCACCGCTGGCGGCAGCGATGTCGGGATGGCGTGTGGCGAAGAACTCCTTCTCCGACAGCTTCACCCGGTCCCACGGTGGATTGCCGAGGACCACGTCGAAGCCGCCGCTCCAGCCCGTATTCCGGTTCTCCGGCTCCTCGCCTTCAGGTGGTGTACGGAAGACATGCGGGAAGGCGAGATGCGGGTGGAGGAATCGATACCGGTCGCGAGCATCGACGATGGTGCTCAGAACAGTGGGGCGGACTGCTGGGTTGGCGCGGAGCTGGTCAATGACTCCCTGCGTGAGGATGGGCGTGCCGATCCGCTTGGGGATAACGAAGGCGGTGCACCAGGCGTCGGCAAGCAGGCCGGCATGCTCCGCCTCGGCCGAGGCCTGCAGCGCCGCGTAGCGGCGTTGCTTCTCCTCGATGTCGGCGAACTCGTCGTCGCCAAGCGCGTCAAGGTCGTTGATCGCCCTAGCGAGAGGTCCTGTCAGGTTCTCGACGTGGTCGACGGCGAGCAGGCCTTGACCCTTGGCTTCGGCACGATTTCGCTTCTTCAGCTCGGCGACGACCTTGCGGTCGTCGCCTTCAAGCGGCTTGAAGGCCTCGTCGGGGATGCCACTTGCGAGAAGGGCGGGGGTGGCGCCAAGAAGGCTGTTGCCCCACAGGATGTGGTGGTCGAGGAAGGAGAGAGGCCTGCCCGGCTCCAGCGCCTCCATCCACAGGCTCACCTTGCAAAGCTCCACGGCCATCGAGTTCACGTCGACCCCGTAGATGCAACGGCCGATCACATCCCGCAGCGCTCTTCGGACCGCCTCAGGAGCTGGTTCGTCATCACCGGTGCGTACTGCGGCTAGCCGCTTGGCAATACGGTGGGCGGCCGCGATGAGGAAGTGGCCACTGCCGCAGGCCGGGTCGAGTACCTTGAGGGCGAGGATCGCCGACTCCGGTTCGAGGGTGGTGGCCGCCTCGTCGAGCACGAGGTCAAGTGCCGAGTCGAGCAAGCTGACGATCAGACTGGTTGGCGTGTAGTAGCTCCCCGTCGTCTTTCGTTCGTTGCCGGCGGCTGTGGCGAGGGTAAAGGTGGCAGCGTCGACGTTGAGCTCGGGGTGCTGCTCGAGCAGGCCCTCGTAGACGCTGCCGAGCTCTTCGGCGCCGAGGTTGCGGTAGTCGACCGGTCGGAGCACCTTGCCGTCCCGATCCTGGATCCAGGCAAGCGCGAACACGGCGGCCAGCAGGTGGCGGTTGGCCAGTTCGGCGCCGTCAAGGTCCGGGCAGGCCTCTGGTGACCACAGGAAGCTCCCGAGGGCGGGCAGGCCAAGGGCGGGCACGCCAGCTGGGCTGCCAAGACCACGCAGTACCACCCGCAACCCCTGCCAGAGGTCCGGGTGGGGGCCGCCGCGGCGCCGGCCGGCGAGGCCGCGGAGCCGCGCGAGCGAGTAGTGCTCGGCGTAGCGGCGCCGCGCCGACTCGGGCGCGGCAGGGTCGTGGACGAGGCCCCGGTCCTCGGCGACGAACAGGAACAATAGCCGATAGACGCTGCGCAGAAGCTGCCGGTAGTAGTCCTGGGTCGAGAGGGCACCAGAACGGAGCCGCTCCCGCAGCCTGGTGTTGGCGGGATGGGCCAGGAAGCCGCCGCCAAGCCCCGCGATCGCGGTCTCAACCCCACCTCGGAGTGTGTCGAGGGCGCGAATGCCGGCTGCTGCTGCCTCAGCCGACCAGCGCTCCAGCCAGCACGAGGCGGGGTCGCCCTCGACGCGGGACTGGTGGCACAGCAGCCACAGCACGACGAAGTCGTCGAAGACCTCGTCGGCCAGGATTGTCTCAAGGTCGAACTCGACGAACGCCTGGCGGGTCAGGCTCGCGTTGTCGCGCAGCAGCCGCAGCCGACGCCCGTTGGACACCATCCCCCACAGCCGCTCCTCGGAGCGGTTCAGCAGCTCCTGTACGAGCGCGTGTGGGCTGGCCCCGGCCGCCCCGCGTACCCCGTGGGTCCTGTGGTCAAGGTCGACCTTCGCGCCGACCAGGTGGATCGGCACTGACGCCCATTCGTGGGACACCGGGTAGGCTTTGCCGTCCACCTCGACCGTCCGGGCGGCTTGGAGGCGGCCGAAGCCGAGCTCGGCGAACAGCACCAGCAGCCACCGTTCGCGGGTGAGCGAGGTCGCGGTCGCCTCTGACTCGGACACCACGGCGAGGGCCTCGGCGAATCCCTTCCACGCTGCGGTCAGGCGGTTCCACGAACGGGTCACCATCTCCCCCACCCGCTCGCCGCGGGCCAGGTGGTAATCCTCCGCGCGCAGCCCCGGAAGTGTCGCATCCCCTGCGACCACTCGGGTCAGCAGCTCCCCTGACAGCAGCCCACCCTCGGCGCGGATGGTGGTGAACGTCCCCGCCCGGCCGCGGCTCACGGTCTGCCTCCGGGGAGCAGCACGTACACGCCGAGCACGTCAGGTGGCAGCTGTGGTTCGACCCGGTAGCTGGCCGAGCGCAGCCGGATGCTCTCGCGGACTCGACGGTGGCTGTTCAGCAGCGCCTCCGCCCGCGCCCTGGCCTGGTCGTCGAGGGCCGGGCGCCAGGTGGGCGCGGCGGCAAGCATCGTGGTGACGAATTCTTGGGCTTGCTCGGGCGAGACGTTGCCGGCCGGCCGTGCGGCCAGCAGCCCGTGGGCGTGATCGGATGGGAGCCAGGTGGGCGAGCGGGGGTCGCCGGTGAAGGCGAGCACGCCGGCGTCCTCGGCCAGCAGCTGGCGGGTGAGCCCGCGCTGCTGGCTGTAGAGGTCGAAGCGGTAGCGCATCAGTAGCAGGACGGTCAGCCGTCCGACCGCGGCGGTCCGCATGGCCCCGGCCCGCCGTGCGGGGCTGTCGTGCAGTCCGTCAAGCGCGGCGTCCAGCACGTAGGCGGCGAGGCCGTTGACGAACGGGTGGGTGCGGGTGAGCAGCACCTCCCCTGGCGACGGGGTGCCCTCGAAGCGGGCGACCAGCTCGCTGTGCCCGCCGACGGCGTCGCGCAACGCCGCGGGTGCCTCGTGGAGGCGGATGCGGGCCGGGTCTCGGCCGGTGCAGGTGCCGCGGTGGGCGATGACCGCGTCGGTGACGAACTGGCGGACGTCGTCGACCGAGCCGATGGCGGCCCGGACCGCGGCCAGTTCGCGCGCGACCTGGTCGGTTTTGATGCCCTCCTGCGCAAATACAGTGCGGCTGCGCCGCTCGCGTTCGGCGGCCGATTCCCAGTCTTGTAGCACGCGCATCTGCCCGGGTGCCATGCCCTCGAACGACAGCTGCCGCTTGTTGTCGAGCGTGCCGTCGCGCGACAGGAGGCCCTCCACGATGGCCTCCACCACGGCGTTGGGGTCGCCGGGCACTGGGACGGAGATGCCAAGCGAGGAGCGGATGGTCTTGTGCTTGCGTAGCAGCACCTTGAGGACCAGCTCGTCGATGCGGTTGTCGGTGCCGTAGTAGGTGACCACCCGCACCTCGGGGCGCGGCTGGCCGAAGCGGTCGACCCGCCCCTCCCGCTGCTCGTGCCGGGTCGGGTTCCAGGACAGGTCGTAGTGGACGACGGCGTCGAAATCGTCCTGGAGGTTGATGCCCTCGGACAGGCAGTCGGTGGCCACCAGCACCCGCCGAGCATGGCTGGCGAGGTCGGCGACGATGGCCGGCCGTTCCGAGGAGGGGATGCGGCCGCTGACGGCCACCACCTCGACCCCGCTGGCGAGTCGGCGGCGTAGCTCGGCGGCCACGTAGTCAGCGGTGGCGATGTAGCGGCAAAACACGATCGGGCGGTAGCCGTCGCGGAGTAGCTCGCCGAGGATGTTGACCAGCCGAAGGAGCTTGGCATCAGCCTCGCCGCGGAGCGCATCGGCTTGGCGTGCCATGTCGAGCAGCCGTCGCCGTAGCCCCGTGCCGTTCCCGTCGGTGTCCGGGTCGATGTCGGCGCCGGGGGTGACGTCGAGGATCTCGGCGTCGTCCTCGTCGCCGAGGTCCAGCACCAGCTCGCGGCCCACCGCGTCGGCTTCTTCGGCGCTGGTGGTCTCGGCGACCTTGGCGCGGTTGCGGAGGGTCTCTGTGGCTGCGGCGGGGCTGGAGGCCAGCGAGCGGAGCAGCGCGAGGGCCGACCACCAGCGCACCCGCTGGTGGTGGCGCCCTCCGGCCTGGTCGCGGATGCTCTCGCTGGCAAACGCGATGACCCGTTCGAATAGCCGCCGATAGGTGGGGCTGAGCGCGTAGGTCTCCTCCCGCTCCAGCCGCTCAGGAAACGGCGTGTCATCGAGGAAGACGCGCAGGTCGGCCCGACGGCGCTGGACAAAGTGCTGCGCCAGCCGCCGCCGCTGGGCGGCGTTGGCGTCCCCGCCGAGATCCTCGGGAAGCGCGGCGAAGGCGGGGTCGAGGAAGCCGAGCAGGGAGCGGAACGCCTGCTCCTTGCCGGAGTGGGGGGTGGCGGTGACGAGCAGGAGGTGGCGGTCGGGGTTGCGGGCCAGCTCGCTGACCAGTTCGTGGCGCTGGTGGCGGCCGCTGCGGGCGGAGGGGTCGAATGCGCAGGTGTGCGCCTCGTCGACGATGATGAGCTCGGGTGCGGTGCGCAGGAACTCGCCTCGACGGCGATCGGCCTTGATGAACTCGGTGGACACGACCGTGAGGTCGTGGCGGTCAAACAGCGTCTCCCCCACCCGGCAGCCCCGCTCCAGGCGACTGGCTGTGGCGGGCAGCACGAGCTCGGCGTCCAGGTGGATCTTGTCGGCCATCTCGGTCTGCCATTGGACGGCAAGATGCGGCGGGCACAAGACGGTCAGCCGGTGGGCCTGCCCGGTAGCCAGCAGCTCGGCTGCGACCAGCAGGGCGCTGGCGGTCTTGCCGGTGCCGACGTCATCGGCGATCAGCAGCCGGACCGGGTCCAGCCGCAACGCCATGAGCAGCGGGACCAGCTGGTAGGGGCGGGGCTCGAAGGCGAGCTGGCCGAATGAGCGGAACGGCCCGGCGCTCGCCCGAAACCCCAGCCGCAGCGCGTCGCGCAGCAGGCGAGCCGAGCGGTCGTCGCCGAGCTTGGCTGGGTCGGGCAGCTCAAAGCGGGCCGAGACGACCGGCTCAAGCGCGGTGAGCACCCCCGCTGCGTCCGCGTCGGCGCCGCCCAAGGGCCGCAGCAGCAGCAGCTCGTCGTCGGAGTCGGGCAGGACCACCCACTCCCGCCCGCGGGCGCGGACCAGACTGCCGACCGTGAAACTCACCGGCCGGCCTCGCCGAACACGTCCGGCCGCGCGGCGAGCAGGCGCTGCCAGTCGTCGTCGTGGCGGAAGCGGAGCACCGACCAGCCGAGGCTGCGCAGCTTCCTGTCGACCTCCTGGTCGCGTCGTTTGGCCTCCTCGTAGTCGTGCGGGGGGCCGTCGACGAACACCACGCAATAAGCGTCCTCGTAGATGAAGTCCGCGGCGATGAACTCCTCGTCGAAGCGGTGCTGCGCGTCGGTGGGCAGCCGGTAGCCGCCATCGGCGACCAGCGTTAGCCACCGGCGTTCCAGCTCTGAGCCGGCCAGCCGGCCCAGACGTTCCAGCTGCTCGGCTCGTGTGCGGAGGCCCGGCGAGGTGGCGACCGTCGCGCCGGCAAACGCCAGCAGCTGGTCGAGGATCAGACGCCGATCGAGCAGCCTGTGGTCAGGCTGGTTGCCGTAGCTGAGCAGGCAGTCGTAGCAGGCGGCCTCGCACGGCTCGGCGACCCCCTGGTCAACGTCTTCGCCGGTGGCCGGGTCGAAGTGGCACAGGTCGATCGCGGTCCGGGCGACCTGTGCCAGGGCGTCGGGGTCGTCCAGCAGGCGGCGCAGCACCCCGGCGCCGCCCTCCGCGGCCTCGTAGAACAGCAGTTGGCGGCGATCGTCGAACGCGGGGAGGGGTTCGGCGGCCAGTTCGCTGTCCTCAAGCTGGAAGGTGGCCTGGATGGCGGTCTTGAGCGCCGCCTGCAGGGAGGCCATCAGGGCGATGCGCTGCCGCTCATCGGCAGGGAGCTCGTCGGGTTCCACCAGCAGGCAGTTGCGGGTGTCCTCCACGAAGGGGATCACCCGCTGCTGGCGGGCGCTCATCGGGTCGCCATCGTCGTCATCGGCGGCGGTCGCGTCCGGTCGGGATGCCCAGTAGCCCCGTTCAAGGTCCAGCACGAAGCCGACGTCGCCGTCGCTGCGGCGTCGTCGCCAACCCAGGTTGATGCGCCAGACGGTCGCGGCGTGGCCGTAGGCCAGCGCGGCGAGGTGCCCGCCCTCCCCTTCGGCGTCCCCGCGCACAGGCCCGTCGCTGAAGCGGATGGCGCTGCGCAGGTCGTAGCCTTGGCGTTGGCGTTCCTCCTCATCGGAGTTGATCCGGTCGCGTCGCTTGGTGACGACGTTTTGGAGCCGGAGCAGCTGCCGCATGGCCACCGGCAGCGGGGTTTGGCAGCGTTCGCACAGGTCGGGGCCCACGTCGCTGCGCAGCGGGTGTAGGTAGCCGCAGGCGGTGCAGATCTTGGCTGAGCGCAACAGCGCCCGTTCGTCGCTGCTGTCGGCCAGGTCAGCGACCGGGAGGATCACCCGGTTGACCTGGTAGCGGGAGCCCTCGTGGTAGATGAGGCTGCGGGGGCCGAACTCGCTGATGGCCAGGAACCGGGGGCGGGAGAGGAACTCGTCGGTCCCGCGGACGCCTTGGCGGCCGGGGATGAAGGCGGACAGGGGCAGACGCGGGAACGAGTAGCCGGGCAGGAACCCCTCGGCGGCGAAGTAGCGGTAGCTGTAGAAGTCAGACTGGCTGCGCCGGTCGGTGTCGGCGCGCAGCAGCTCCATCTGCGCCTCGGCCTCCCGCCGCAGCCGCTGCGCCTGCTTGCGGTCCTCCTGGGTGCGGGAGGCGTCGTTGATGATGCGGGTCTGCGCCTCGGCCTGCCGTAGCGCCGCGCGGTACAGGTCGCGCCACCGGTCGGTGGCCTGCTCGAAGCGGTTGGCGACCGTGCGCATGGACTCCTCAAGCCACGACTGCTGCCACCAGCCGCCCTTGGCGAGCTCCCCGGCCTCGACCAGGTCACCCACCACGGCGTGTGCCCGGTCGACCGCCGCCCGGCGGGGTTGGTCACGGCCGATGGCGTCTTGGACATGTGGTTGCAGCGCAAGGCTGGGCTGGTCCCCGACCACGTCGAGCACGTCGGTCAGCGACGAGCGCAGGCTGAGATTGGTCGCCGACAGCCACAGCGCCTGCACGTGCGAGCGGACAAGGTCCTCGTTGGCGAGGTCCAACCGGGGTGGGGTGACCTGCCCGGAGACCATGCGTTCCTGCCGGCGGAAGAAGTACTGGTCGTGGGGGGACCCGGTCGAGCAGTAGGTGAACACCAGCGCCGGCTGGCCGCTGCGGCCCGCCCGGCCCGAGCGTTGCGCGTAGTTGGCCGGCGTCGGGGGGACGTTGCGGAGGTTGACGACGTTGAGCTCGGCGATGTCGACGCCAAGCTCCATCGTCGGCGAGCAGAACAGCACCGGCAGCGTGCCCGCGCGGAACCGGCCTTCGCGGTCCTCGCGGGCCTCGTAGGGTACTTGGGCGGTGTGCTCACGCGCCTCAAGACCCTGGCCGTCGGCGGCGACCGTCTCGTACAACTCCTTGAAGAACGCGTTGGGCCGCCGGCCACCCTCCGGCGGCCGGGGCGTGCGGATCGGGTCGACGACCACGGTGCCGTCGCCGGCCTGCCAGCGCAGCGCGGCAGCTGGGATCTGGTAGCCGTGCACCTGCTCAGCACCGTCCGCCTCGCGAACCCGTTCGACCAGTCCGGCCTCCCGCAGCCCCTCGAGCAGGTCGCGGATGATCCGCTCGGTCTCGGCCACGTTCAGGCGCCCCGTGAAATCCGGGAAGGTCGTGGGCCGGCGCAGGTACTGCCCGAACCCACCGCGGCCCGACACGTACACCGCACCGCCGTAGTCACCCGGTCGTGACGAACGGGGGTACAGCACCGGGGCGTGCTCCAGCCGCTCCTGCTCGTCCAGCGCCCACGGTGGCCGCAGCCGCTGGCTTGAGTTCTGCCGCAACCGCTCCTGCCAGACCTCGTCGAGGTAGTCGACCTTGATGGTCAGCTCCCGGCGCATGTAGTCCAGCAGGGTGCGGGCGACCACCGCGCGCTGCGCAGCCGACCCACCGGCCAGTGCCGGGTGCAGGCCTGCCCAGACATCCTCGGCGGCGCACAACTCCTCCAGTGAGGCGTAGTCGATGCGCAGCAGGCCGGTCTGCTCCAGGTTGGGTGAGGTGACCCGCCAGCCGCGCCGCAGGTCCAGGTACAGCCGGTAGCCGATCACATCACGCAGCGCCCGCTGGGTTTCGGTGAGCGCGTTGAACCGCACCGCTGGGTCGGCGGCATACAGGGCCAGCGGTAGGTCCAGCGCGGCGAACACCCATTGGGTGAGCTCGTCGTGGCCGATGCCCGGCTCGCCCGCCTCGGTGACTGCCCGGTACAGTGCCGAGCGCAGCAGGCCGATCTCGACGAAGTCGTTGAAGTGCCCGGCCTGCAGGGAGGCGTCCTGCCGGTTGTCGGTGAAGCTCAAAAGCTTGCGGGCCTCCGGCTTAAGCGCCTGGTCGTGGCGGAGCGTCCGTACGGCGGACAGTGCCAGGATCGTGGTGGCGGTGCTGCGCCCCCCGGAGCCGAGGGTGGCGAGCTTGGCATGGTCGGAAGTTTGGCGGCTGCCGTAGGTGACCCCACAGGCCAGGCAGAAGCGGAACGGGGCCGGCACCAGCTGCCCGTGGGCGCCGCGGCCGCCGAGGGTGCCGTCGGGTGCGACGGTGACGGTTCGCGGGAGGTACTTCCGCCGGTCGGATTTGATGCGCCGACCGGTGGCGGTTTCCTCAACCCAGTCTTCCGGCAGCCGGTCCAGCAGCACCGCGGGGTCATCGGTCCACGGCCGTACGGTCGACAGGTACAGGTAGGCAGCCTGCTCAGCAGCGTCGACGCTCCGCTCCCCGAAGGCCCGCTCCTCCAGGCGGCCCAGCTGACCCCCATCGTCAAGCCGGTAGACGCAGTAGTACTCCTGCCCGCACTCGCGGCAAAACACCAGCGGCAGCAGCACCCGGCTACGATCCCCGGGCACGAACGTCTGCGCCTTGACGGTGATGTAGCGGTCGGCCTCAAGCTCAGGGGATGCGTAGACGGTGTCGCCTCGGCTGATGAACTGGTGCAGGCGAAAGGCGAACACCGGAAACGGCGTGCCGGGCTGCTCGACTCGATTGCCGATCAGCAGCTGCTCTTGGATGGCGTGCACGCAGCGGGCCGCATCCAGCCCGGTCAGCGCGGCGAGCTCACCGGCGGCGCCGTCCGGCCCGGCGATCGTGCATGGCCGTGCGCGCACCAGCCGGCCGCTGCCGGGTTCCTCGGCAAGCCCGAACGTCGACTCGATCCAGCTGGACAGCGGGTCGGCGACGAAGGCCCCCGAATCGGTCGGGAGCTGCCGATCAGCCAGCTGGACCCGGTCGCGAAGCGCCGCGGCGGTTGTCGAATCGGCAAGGTCAAGCGGTGCGGTCGCCCGGCGAAGCGTCTCCCCAATCACCTGCTCGGGGGCGACCGGTGCGCCGAACAGCAGGGTCGCCACCCGGGCGACCTCGACCTGCTGCTCGGCGAACGACCCGCCGCTGGCCATGGTGGCCGAGGTCCCGACCAGCTGCAGCTCTGGCCCGCCGCAGGCAACGCGCGCACGACGGGCAAGCAGCGCCACGTCAGCGCCTTGGCGACCACGGTAGGTGTGCAGCTCATCGAAGACCAGGAACCGCAGTCCCCGCGCCGCCCGGATGAGCGGCTGCTCGTCGACGCGGGTCAGGATCAGCTCGAGCATCACGTAGTTAGTGAGCAGGATGTCGGGCGGGTCCGCGATGATCTCGTTCTTTTCCTGGTCGCTTTCCTGCCCGGTGTAGCGGCGGAAGGTGACCGGGGGGCGCCCGTTGGGGAA
>WNFU01002945.1_pt1 | contig 37024 bp, 38 predicted proteins | sample 5400121 | NCBI WGS metagenome assembly WNFU01 (sample SAMN13153360, study PRJNA577476) | soil metagenome | isolation source: 100 cm soil or saprolite under grassland replicate 1 | place: USA:California | collected 2016-06-15
GAGGACGGGAAGGCCGTCCACAGGGCGAAGGGGGCCAGGTGATCGGACATTCACACATCCGGGAGGTATGCGGAATTGCAGAACGCCGAAACGGTGCTGGGTGTCCTCCGTGAACGCGGTAGGCGAGGCCTGCCGTGCAATGAACTGTACCGGCAACTGTTCAACCCCAGCCTGTACCTGATGGCCTACGGGAACATCTACTCCAACCAAGGGGCGATGACACCCGGGGCCGACGGAGAAACCCCGGACGGCATGTCCATGGCGCGGATCGGACGCATCATCGACGCGATGCGCTACGAACGCTACCGGTTCAAGCCAGCCAGACGGACCTACATCCCGAAGAAGAACGGAGGAAAACGTCCACTGGGCCTGCCGTCCTGGTCGGACAAACTCGTTGGCGAAGTGATCCGTCTCCTGCTGGAGGCGTACTACGAGCCACGGTTCTCCGACAACTCCCACGGTTTCCGTCCCCGCCGTGGCTGCCACACCGCGCTGCGCGACGTGGCCGATCACTGGACAGGGACGACCTGGTTCGTTGAAGGCGACATATCCGACTGCTTCGGGAGTCTTGACCACGACGTCATGCTCTCCATGCTGGCGGAGAAGATCAACGATAACCGGTTCCTGCGGCTCATCAAACAGATGCTCAAAGCCGGGTACCTGGAGGACTGGGTGTGGAACGCGACGTTCAGCGGTGCACCGCAAGGCGGCGTGGTCTCACCCGTCCTGTCCAACATCTATCTGGACCGGATGGACACGTTCGTCGAAACAGTTCTCATACCAGAATACACCCGGGGTGTACGCAGAAGAAGGAACCGCGAGTACCAAAGAGTGCAGACCGCGCTCAGGAGAGCTCGCGCACACCAAGACCGCGCCCAAGCGCGGTCACAGCGCACTCGACTGCGGGGTCTGCCGTGCGGGGATCCACAAGATCCAGGCTACCGGCGGCTCCGCTACTCCCGGTACGCCGATGACCACATCCTCGGGTTCACCGGACCGAAGGCCGAAGCCGAACAGATCAAAACCCGCCTCGCCACGTTCTTGCGTGACGAACTCAAGCTGGAACTCAACGAGGAAAAGACCCTGATCACGCACGCCCGCACCCAGGCGGCAACCTACCTCGGCTACGAAGTCACCGTCCAACACAGCCGGACCCGCCCAGTGGTCAACGGCGTGGTCCGGCTGCGTGTCCCCCGGGCGGCGATCAAGGCCAAATGCGCCCCGTATCTCAAGCACGGAAAACCCGCGCATCGCACCGACCTGCTGAACTTCAACGACCACACGATCGTCAGCATCTACGGCGCGGAATACCGGGGCATCGTCCAGTACTACCTGTTAGCCGCAGACGTCTACCGACTGAACCGGCTGCAATGGGTCGCCGAGACCTCGATGCTCAAAACCCTGGCCGCCAAGCACCGGTCCACGGTGACGAAAATGGCCACCAAGTACAAGGCCAAAACAGCGACACTACACGGGCCACGCACATGCTTCGAGGCCAGAATCGAACGAGCACACAGGAAACCACTGGTCGCCAGGTTCGGAGGCATCCCCCTGAAACGGCAGAAGAAAGCAGTCCTGACCGACCGCCCACCAGCCCCAAGGACCCGCCGTAAAGAGCTGATCGACCGGCTCCAGGCAGGCCGCTGCGAATGGTGCGACAAACGGGCGAACGTGGAAGTCCACCAAGTCCGCAAACTCACCGACCTCGCCAAGACGGGGCGACCGCAACCCGCGTGGGCTCAAATCATGGCCACCATGCGCAGGAAGACCCTCATCGTCTGCACCACCTGCCACCAAGCCATCCACGCGAAACAACCAACCGCGACACCCACGGAGTAGTCACCAGAGAGCTACGTGCCGGGAAACTGGCCCGCGTGGTTCGGACCGGCGGTCGCTGGAAAAGGACCTACCACAGCCTCCGAGCGCCTGAACGCGCTGGTGCACCAGCAACGCCAGGAGACCGCGCAGCTCGATGCTGCCGAGCAGGAGCGCGAGCAACACCGGCCGGACCGTCATGTGGTGGCGCTGGCGTCGCCGGCTCAGATCGGTGACCTGCTTGTGCACCTGCGCGAGCAGTGGCATCTGCTGGTCAAGACCGACAACCTGCTCGGTCCCCGGCACGCTAGCCGCGGCGTCGTGGACCAGATCGCGGTCATGGAGGAGCTGCTGCGCGTCACCCGGGACGCCACCCGGCGCGAGGTCGCCCAGCTCGCCGCGCAGTACGCCGAGTCGGCCGCCTGGCTGCACGAAGATGCCGGCGATCTACCCAGGGCACGGTACTGGACCAGCCGCGCGATGGAGTGGGCGCACGAGGCCCAAGACCCCTTGATGCTGGCCTGGACGCTGTTCCGCCGCAGCCAACAAGCGCTGACCGAAGGCGACGCCGGCCAAGCCCTCGGGCTGGTCCGGGCCGGCCACCGTGACAGCGCCAGGCTGCCAAATCCGATGCGGGCCGCCATGTTCCAGCAGGAGGCGCAGGGCCTCGCCCTGGACGGCGACGAATCGACCTCACAGCAGCTCATCGACACCGCACACGACTGGGCCGCCACCGACGACACCGGCGATGCCCGCCAAGGCCACGGCTCGTTCTGCACCGCCAGCTACCTTCAGATCCAGCGGGCCAAGTGCTGGCAGCTACTCGACCAACCCCGGCGCGCGATCTCGACCTACGAGGCCGCGCTGGCAGAGCTGCCGGCCGTCTACCACCGCGACCGCGGCGTCGCCCTGGCCGGCCTGGCGACCGCCTACGGGGCCGATGACGAGCCAGACCACGCCGCGTCCGTGGCGGCCGAGGCGCTGCACATCGCCCGCGCTGCGGGATCGAGCCGCACCGAGACCATGGTCGCCGCCCTGGGGCAGACGCTCATACCGCATCGCCGCAGGCCGCCCGTGGCAGCGCTGCTCGCCCAACTCTCCCAACCCACGCCCGCCTGATGGCCGGCCAGATCGAGCTGGACGCCATGCGCCGGGCAATCGCCCTCTCGGCGCTTGGCCTCGGTACCACCAGTCCCAACCCGCCGGTGGGCTGCGTCATCCTGGACCGCGCCGGCCGAGTCGTCGGGCAGGGCTACCACCAACGCAAGGGCGAGCCGCACGCTGAGGCTCACGCCCTGGTTGCGGCTGGCGACCGTGCCGAGGGCGGGACCGCCGTCGTCACCCTGGAGCCCTGCAACCACCAGGGCCGCACGCCAGCCTGCCGCCAGGGGCTCATCGATGCCGGGGTCGCCCGGGTCGTCATCGCGATCATCGACCCCACATCGCGCGGCGAAGGTGGTGCCGCAGCGCTGCGCGCCGCCGGAATCGACGTCGAGGTCGGCGTGCTGACCGACGAAGCACGACTGGTGCTCGGACCCTGGCTGGATGCCTTGACAACTGGCCGCCCGCACGTCACCTGGGCATACGTTGTGGACGATGACGATCCCGCCGGCCCGCTGGGACACAGCTCGCCCAGCGTCGCCGATCACGCCAGCCTCCTGCGCGGCCGGACCGATGCTGTCATCTTCGAGGACGGCCACGTCGAGGAAGGCGTCCCAAACAGCCATGGCGCCGGCATCCTGATGCTCGACCCGAAGCCGCTGAGCGCCGGGCCGGCCGCTGTGCTCGTTTCTCTGCACGCTGGTGGTGTTCGGACATTGCTGTTGAGCGGCGGGCATCGGCTCGTGGCGTCGTTCCTACACGCTCGACTCGTCGATCAGGCGGTTGTGTACGCCGTCTCCGAGCCCACTGCCTCGCCGCCCGACCCGGCAATACCGGCAACGTCGAGGCAGTTCGCACCAGAAGGGTTCGGAATTACGCGCGTCGAACACTTTGGCGACGCGGTTGCCGCTGTCTGTAGCGAGATCAAGCCCGCACACCGCAGGTGACGGGTAGAGAGGGTTGGCTGTGCGGCTTCTTGAGCCGGCATGGAGGCTCCGGTATCCCTCGTCGGGGGTGCCGCGGGGCAGATGCTCCGGTTGCTGTACGCCGACTCGGGGACCGTCGAGGACCTGCTCGCTGCGATCGGCGCACTGCGGGAGTGGGCGTCCACCCGCTTCGTCGCCGGCCGGGCGCAGGTCACCGAGTACCTGCAGCCGACCGAGGCGTTCCCGCAGCGGCGGCACATCCAGGTCCTGTTCGCCCGCTTCTTCGCCAGCCTCTACCGCGCCGTGCTCGACTGGTGCGACCTCGCCGAGACCGAGGTGTCCGGCCGGGACCGCACCGCGAACCGGGGCCTGGACCAGCGCACCCGCGCCCTGCTGGAGGAGATGCTGGCATTGCCGACGGCGTGAGCTGACAGTTGTCGCGCCGACCCCGGACATGCGTGCCGGCGCTCAGTGGAGAACGCTGGACCGCACGTTGAGGTTCGTCTCGTGTCGGGTCGGTGGCACGCCGGTGGCCAGCAGGAACTGCGATTGGGGCTTGTGAGATGGCGGATCGGGTGAGGTTCGGGGTCGTGGGGACCGGTTACTGGGCGCGGGTGGTGCACGCCGCGGGGGTGGCCTCGCATCCTGACACCGACCTGGCGGGGGTGTGGGGTCGGGACCCGGCGAAGACGGCGGCGGTGGCGGCCGAGTACGGCACGGATGCCTTCGCCGATTACGACGCCTTCCTGGATGCGGTCGACGCGGTGACGTTCAGCGTGCCGCCGCGGGTGCAGGCCGAACTCGCGCCGCGTGCCGCCGCAGCCGGGCGGCACCTGCTGCTGGAGAAGCCGCTGGCCATGGGCACGGCCGCCGCCGACCGCATCGTTGAGGCGGTGGAGCGCGCCGGCGTGGCGTCTGTGGTGTTCTTCATCGAGCGGTACATCCCGGAACGCGAGGCCTGGCTGCAGGCCATGCGTGCCGAAGGAGGCTGCCTGGGCGCCGACGCGTTCTGGCTGGCGTCCCTGCGGACGCCGGGCAACCCGTTCGCCGGCTCGCCCTGGCGGGAGGTGGAGGGAGCGTTGTGGGACGTCGGCCCGCACGTACTGTCGGCGCTGCTGACGGTGCTCGGACCGGTGGAAGAGGTCGTGGGTGCGCGGGGCCCCGGCGATCTGGTGACGCTGGTACTCAGCCACCACTCGGGTGCGAGCAGCACGGTGCGGCTGAGCCTGACGATGCCGCCCGCGGCCATCCGGTCCGGCCTGGAGTTCTACCGCGAGGACGGGTGGCACGCCCGACCCGCCGGGTCGTACGAGGCCATCGACGCCTACCACGTCGCGGCCGGGGAGTTGGTTGCCCTGGCGCGGACCGGCGCGACCGAGCACCGCTGCGACGTCCGGTTCGGCCGAGACGTGGTGGCCGTGCTGGAACGGGCGCAGCGCGCCGTGACCCGGCGCAGCGAGTAGTGGCGTCTACTCGGGGCGCCAGGGGATCCCGACTCTGATGCCGGCTCATTGCCGGGCGTACGTGTCGAGCGCGCCGAGCACCCGGTCGCGCATCGTGTCGCTGCCGGTGTGCCCGGAGTCGGTGACGGCGATGAGTTCCGCGTCCGGCCAGGCGCGGGCGAGTTCCCACGCGGTGTCCAGCGGCCCGCTCAGGTCGAGGCGACCGTGGATCAGGACACCCGGGATGCCGGCCAGGCGGCCGGCGTCGCGCAGCAGGGCGCCTTCTTCCAGCCACGCGCCGTGGGCGAAGTAATGCGCGCAGATTCGGACGAGCGCCAGCAGCGCGGCCGGCGGGCGGTCACTGTAGGGGTTCGGCTTCCCGTTCGGCTCCAGCGAGACCACCGCGTCCTCCCACGCGCACCAGTCGTTCGCGGCGCGGGCCCGCACGAGCGGGTCGGGGTCTTCCATCAGCCGCGCATAGGCGGCGACGAGGTCGCCGGCGCGGTCCGCCTCCGGGACACCGGCCCGGAACCGCTCCCATTCGGCGGGGAAGAACCGGGCGACGCCCCGGTAGAGCCAGTCGATCTCAGAACGTCGGGTGGTGGTGACGCCGGAGATCACGATCTCCGACACCCGCTGCGGGTACCGCTCGGCGTAGGCGAGGATCAGCGTGGATCCCCAGGAACCACCGGACAGCAACCAGCGGTCGATGCCCAGGTGTCCGCGCAACCGCTCCATGTCGGCGAGCAGATGCCCGGTGGTGTTGCGGCTCATGTCCGTGGCGGGATCACTCGCGTGGGGGGTGCTCCGACCGCACCCGCGCTGGTCGAACAGCACCACCCGGTACCGGTCCGGATCGAAGGCTCGGCGCATTCCCGTCGAGCACCCCGATCCCGGGCCGCCGTGCACGACGAGCGCCGGCTTGCCGCCCGGGTTGCCGCAGACCTCCCAGTACACGAGGTTCTCATCGCCGACATCGAGCATCCCCTGCTCATACGGCTCGATCGGCGGGTACGACCCGACCATGCCCCGTCCCCTCCGTCGCCCGGTATGACGACGATCGCCACGTACTGTTCATCCGGAATCGCCGTCGCGGCCGGACGCGACCAGCGTGCCGACGTTCACGTCGACACCGTAGCCACCCGGCCGGCCGCCTCGCCGGGCTGCCCGCCCGTCAGCCGTGCGCGTGCAGCTTCGCCACGTCGGCGGCGAGCCTCTTGACGTCCTCGCGCAGCGCGTCGATGGCCTTCCGGATGCGCTGGATGTTGTCCGGATGCGTCTGCGGGTCCGCGGCGTCGTTCCTGTCGTCGCCGTACAGGACCATCCCGAACTTGTTGTCGAAGTACTTGCGGGTCTCGTCATCCATGATCGTCACGTCCTCTTCACCGGCCCCGAGGCCGAGCTGCTTGGCAAGTTGGGTGGCGTCGTCCGGGGTGCCCATGAACTCCAGGTGCATCGGGTCCGGCCGCCCGACGTAGTCGCCGCCGACCCCGACGGACCCGCCCCACCGGAACCCGTACCGGTGCGCGATCTGCGGCGTGTCCGGCGGCATCGAGCCGCGCCCGAACGACCCCAGCGGGTTCTGCGGCGCCTCCACGTCGAAGGCGACCCCGTAGGAGTGGTTGGACCAGGCCTCGATGTTTCCGGCGAACGCCGCCGCCTCCCGGCCGACGATCGGCCGGGTCTGGCCGGACCAGTTGCCCGGCCTCGGGTCGATGCGCCGGCCGCGCGACCGCTCGATCTCGCCGATCAGCGCCACGAACAGCGGCCACACCTCGACCCGCACGAACCCCAGGAAGACCGCACCTGACGGCATGGCCGGCGACCTGAGCATCCGGTCCATCGGCGGTTCGGGCCGGTCCGAGAACGTGGCCCAGCCGCGGTCCACCCCGGTCGACGACGTGTTGATGTGAATCATGTACACACCCCCCGACATCCCGGAGGGTTGCTGCGCGGGCTTGATACACCGGATGAGCGGTCTCCGCGGCGCCGCCGGCCGGGTAGTGGCGGATCCAGGCGGTGTGGGCGACGGGGACAGGGCGCCGCCCGGGTTCACCGCGGAGAACCTGCGCGACCTGGTGTCCGAGCTGCGCAAGCGGCTGGAGCCGGACCGGCCGCGCGGCGAGGCGTCACGGCTGCTGGAGACCGTGCCCGGGATCGGGTACCGGCCGGTTGCCTGTCCCGGAACCGGGCCCGCCGGACCGGGGACTGTCGGTCGCTAGCACGTCGACCAGGACCACCGAGATGTTGTCGTGCCCGCCGGCGTCGTTGGCCGCGTCCACCAGCGCCTGGCAGGTCCGGTCGGCGTCGCGGCCGGCGGCCAGCAGCGCGGCGACCCGACCCTCGGCAAGCATCTTGGTCAGGCCGTCGGAGCACAGCAGCAGCCGATCGCCGCCGGCCAGGTCGAAGCGGCGCAGCTCGGGCCGGATGTTCGGCATCCCGATCGCCTGGGTGAGGCTTTGCGCGAACGGGTGCCGGGTCGCCTGCTCCCGGTCGAGCACGCCGCCGTCAACCAGCGCCGCGGCGAAGGAGTGGTCCTCGGTCAGACGACGCAGCCGGCCGTCCCGGTAGAGGTACCCGCGGCTGTCGCCGGCGTGGGCCAGGTGGGCGGTGGAGGCGGTGATGAGCAACAGCACCAGGGTGGTGCCCATGCCGGTCAGGTCCGCGCTGGTGGCCGCCTCGGCGAGCACGACGTCGTTCAGTTCGAGCACCGCCTGCCCGACGCCGGCATCAACGGCGTCGCCCTCAACGGCGTCGGCATCAACCGCGGCGGCCTCAACGGCGTCGGCGCCGGCCCGACCTGCCCGCTCGAGCGCGTCGCGGACCAGCCGGGGCAGGTGCTCTATCGCGATCCGGGCCGCCACGTCGCCGGCCGGGTGGCCGCCCATCCCGTCGGCCACCGCGAACAGCCCGAGCTCGGCGTCCACCAGGCAGGCGTCCTCGTTCCGCGACCGGACCCGGCCCAGGTCGGTACGCATCGCGGCCCGCAGCGCCGGCCGGTGTCCGGAGCGGAACAGCCTCATGGGCCGGAGCCTATGCCGCCGTTGGCTGCGGCTCCGGCCGGCCGCCGCGGCGGGCGTCCCGCTCCACCCGCAGCCACACCGTGAAGCCCCAGAGCACGAACGCCGCGTACAGGGCGTACAGCAGCGCGGACGGGTAGAACCGGAAGTGGATGAGCTCGGGCACGCCGACCGCGTCCACCGCGATCCAGCACAGCCAGAACTCCACCCAGCCACGGGCCATCGCGTACGTGGCCAGCATCGAGCCGACGAAGATCCACGCGTCGGCCAGGTAGTACCACCACGGCGCCGGGAAGCCCGCGCCGACCGTCCGGAAGACGGTGTAGCAGCCGACGATGCCGGCCACCGCCGCCAGCGCGCAGGCCGCCCGCTCCCGCCCGGTGGCCCACCGCGGCGTCACCGCCGGACCGGAGCCGCCACCGCTGCCGGACCGCCGGAGCGCCGCCCAGCGCCACCAGCCGTACCCGCTGGCCGCGATGAAGAAGACCTGCCGGCCGGCCTGCCCCCACAGCGTGGCGCCCTGCGGGTTGCCGAACGCGACACCGGCGAACACGGTGAACAGCAGCACGTTGCCGACGATGCCCACCGGCCACGCCCACACCCGGCGGCGCATCCCGCCCACCGCCGAGGCGAAACCGAACCCGTTGCCGATGATCTCCCGCCACAGGATCGGATGCCCGGCCACGACGAGCTGGGCGCCGAAAAGCCAGTGCAGCATGACGTCCCCTCGCAGGTTCGCGGTCCATCGGTGCAACGCGACGGCGGGCGGCGGTCATTTCAGGCGTGGCTGGTGAGCGGGCCGCCGTGGTAGGTGACCATGTCGGTGAGCGCGGCCACGACGTCGATCGGCGCGCCGGGCGGGGCGCCGTCCAGCTCGGCGTACGCGCGGTGCAGGTTGCCGACGATCCGTTCGGCGTCCAGCCAGCCGGCGTACCCGCCCAGGTCGGCCTGCCGGCCGGCGTCCAGCGGGGACAGCCCGGCGGCCCGGCCCGCGGCCGCGGTGTCCTGCACGAACCGCAGGTAGCCGACGATCTCCTCGATCAGCTCCGGGCCGCACACCGGGCCGTGGCCGGGCACGATGGTACGGGCGCCGAGCGGGGCGACCACCCGCGACAGCGCCTCGATCGCGCCGGCCACCGAGCCCTGCAGAAGGAACGGGGTGCCGCCGTTGAACAGCAGGTCGCCGCAGAACAGCACCGACCGCTCCGGCACCCAGACGATCGAGTCGTTGGTGGTGTGCGCCGGCGTGCCGACGTACCGGACCTCGCAGCGCAGGTCGTCCACCCAGACGGTGACGGCGTCGGTGTAGGTGAGGAACGGCGGCGCCAGTTCGACGTCGCCCCAGTCCACCTCGGTCCAGAACGGCGCCGACCGCGGCCGGCCGAACTCCAGCACCGCCGGCCGGACGGCCTCGTGGCCGACGATGGTGGCGCCGCCGAACAGGTAGTTGCCGAACGTGTGGTCGCCGTGGTGGTGGGTGTTCAGCAGGGTCCGCACCGGCTGGTCGGTGACGGTGGCGATGTGCTCCAGGTACGCCCGGGTCCGCCGTTCGGTCGCGCAGGCGTCCACGCTGACCACGCCACGCCGCCCGACCAGGAACCCGGCGTTGTTCAGCCACCAGGTCCCGTCCGGCTGCAGGTACGCGTAGATGCCGTCACTGACCTCGTCCACCCGCGGCGTGCCAACGCCCACCTGCGCCTCCTCGGATCGGGTACGGGCGCTACCGCGCTCGGATCGGGTACGGCCCTATCGCGGCGTGACCAGCAGCGACTGCGCGCCGGTGCCGATGCGGCCGTCCTGGTCGTACAGCGTGGTCGAGGCGACCGCCACCCCGCCCGGGTCCACCTGGGTGCGCGCGTCGAGGCACACCCACTCACCCCGGGGCGGCCGGACCAGGTGAATCGAGAGGTCCACGTTTACGAACGACCAGCGGCCCCAGTCGAGCACCCAGCTCACGCCGTTCCCCGAGTCGGCCACGGCCGCCACCCGCTGCACCGGCGAGGGCTCCTCCCCCTCGACCACCGGACCGCGCAGCCGGGCCCACACCGTGGCCGGCCCGGGCCGCACCGTGCTGCCGCCGGCCACCCGCCACTCCAGCGCCCGGGCGTACCCCTCGTCGAAGTCCGGCACCGGGCCGGCGATCGCCGACTCCGGCAGCGGCGGCGGCGGGTCGGAACCGGCCGCCACCAGCCCGGCCTGCGGCTGGGCGCGCAGCCGCCAGCCCCGGGCCCGCAGCACCGGCCGGCCCTCGCTGGTCAGCTCGGCCTCCAGCAGTTGCACCCGCCGGCCGCCGCGCAGCACCCGGGCGGACACGTCGACGTCGGCCACCGGCACCGGGCCGATGAACTCCGCGGTCAGCCGGGACAGCAGCGTGTCGGCCGCCGGCTCGCATCCCTCCAGCGCCCGGACCAGCAGCGCGACCGGCGGCCCGCCGTGCTGGAACCGCGCGTCCCACGGCCCGACCGTGGCCTTGGTCGAGGCGTACCGGTCCGCCCCGAGCGGCAGGTAGAAGGGTTCCGACACACTCCGAGCCTACGGTGCCGGCGGCGGGTCGGCCGGCGGGTCGGCCGGTGGCGTAGCGGGCGGGTCGGCCGCCAGCGGGGCAGACAGGTCGGCCGGCGGCCACCCCTCCCGCGGGTGCAGCCACACCTCCACCAGGACCACCTTGAGGGTGGCCGCGATCGGCAGCGCCAGCAGCGCGCCGGCGAACCCGAGCAGGCTGCCGCCGATCAGGGTGCTGATGATCACCGCGGCCGGGGACAGGTCCACCGCCTGCTTCATCACCCGCGGCGCCAGCAAGTAGTTCTCGAACTGCTGGTACACCACGAAGTAGGCCAGCACCACGATGCCCTTCACCGGCGAGTCGAGCAGGCCGATGATCACCGCGGGTGCCGCGCCGAGGTAGGAGCCGACCTGCGGGATCAGGTCCGCCACGCCGGCCCACATGCCGAGCGGCGCGGCGAACGGCACCCGGATGATCAGCAGCGCCGCCATGGCCAGCACCGCGCAGACCGCCGAGGTGATCAGGTTGCCGGAGACGTAGCCGCCGATCTTGCTGACCGACTGGTCCAGCAGTCGCTCGCCCTGCTCCCGGCGGGCCGGCGGGAACAGCAGCGCGGCCGAGTGTCGCAGGCTCGGCAGCGAGACCAGGAAGTAGATCGACAGCGTCGCCACCGTGAACAGGTTGAAGAGGGCCGAGCCGACCCGGCCGGCGACCCCGAGGATGGTGTCGAACGAGCTGGCGATCTTCGACGGCAGGTCGGCCACGAAGTCCTTCGCCGTCGCGGCCACGTTGTGCTCGCGTACGTACCGGCCGATCGCGTCGTCCCGCCGGCCGAGCCGGTCGGCGTAGTCGGGCAGGTGCTGCGCGAGGTCGGAGATCTGGCGGACCAGCGGCGGCCCGAGCAGCGCCACGAAGAGCGCGACGAAAAGCAGCACCACCAGGAAGATCACCGCGACGGCCGCGCCGCGCGGCATCCGCAGCCGTTGCAGCCAGCGCACGGCCGGGTCCAGCCCGACCGCGATCACCAGCGAGATGACCACCATCACCAGGATGTTGCGCACCTGCTCCGCGGCGGCCAGCACGGTCAGCGTCAGCGCCACCGCGACGGCCGCCTCGGCCCAGTACCTCACCGGCGGCCAGTGCCGCCGCCAGTCGTCGGGGGTGCGCTCCGGCTCGGGCTCCATGACGGGCAAGTCTGCCGCGCCCGCCGGCCGACCGGCCGGCCGGGGCAGGACGCGCGCAGTGGGAGGCCCCGGGATGCAGGGGGGGTGGGCATCCCGGGGCCTCCGGCGGGAGCGGGTGGCTCCACTGGCACCATCCCGGCCTGGTTGCCGGGAACTCCAACACAGGATCCCGCCGCCGGCTCGAACCGGACTCGACCGGCGCTGGAGGTCTCGCCGTTCTGGGCCCCCACCGCGGCAGGGGCGCGCCGCCGCGGGACGGGCGGCCCCGCCGCGGCGCAGGCCGCCCGGCCGCGCCGGCTGAGCGCCGTCAGGGCTCGTAGCGGGGCAGGCCGCGCCGGCTGAGCGCCGTCAGGGCTCGTAGCGGGGCAGGCCGAGCTTGTGCCGGATCGCCTGCTGCACGGTGATCGTGTCCGGCCGGGCGTCCACGCTGAAGATGAACTCCTTGCGGGCGAACAGCTCCAGCACCGGGTTGGTCTTCTCGTGGTAGTCCCGCAGCCGGGCCGCCAGCGCCTCCTCGGTGTCGTCCTCGCGGCTGACCAGCTTGCCGCCGCACACGTCGCAGCGGTCCTCGGCCTCCGGCCGGTGCGCGATCAGGTTGTAGTCGGCGCCGCACTGGGAACACAGCCGGCGCGCCATCACCCGGCGGTGCACCTCCTCGTCCGGCAGGTCCAGGTGGATCACGCCGTCGATGTCGTAGCTCTCCAGGAAGAACTCCGCCTGCCGGCGGTTGCGCGGGAACCCGTCCACGATGAACCCGTAGTTCCAGTCGTGGTCGGTGAGCCGCCCCCGCACCACGGACTCGACCAGGTCGTCGTCCACCAGCGCGCCCGCGGCCATGATGCGGCGGACCTGGGCGCCCAGCTTGGTGTGGTTCTGCACGTTCCAGCGGAGGATGTCGCCGACGCTGATCTGGGTGAGGTCGAAGTCCCGGGCCAACATCACACCCTGGGTGCCCTTGCCGCTGCCCTGGACCCCCATGATCACGTACTTGCGCATGCGCTACAGCCTAGGGTCGACCGGCTCCGACTCCAGCGCAAGGACGGCGAACACGCATTCGTGTACCCGCCACAGCGGTTCGGCCGCCGCGGCGCGCTCGGCCGCCTCCAGCCCGAGGGCGTACTCCCGCAGCGCCAGGGACCGCTTGTGGCCGAGGTTGCGGGAGCGCAGCCGGACCAGGTTGGCCGGCTCGGTGTAGTCCGGGCCGTAGATGATCCGCAGGTACTCCCGGCCGCGCACCTTCAACCCCGGCTGGGCCAGCCCGCGGGCGGTCCGGGTCAGGTTGGCCGCCGGTTTGACCACCATGCCCTCGCCGCCGGCCGCGACCAGTTGCTCCCACCAGGCGGTGCCGGCCGCGACCGAGGCCGGGTCGGTGGTGTCGACGGCGATCCGGCCGGTGGGCGCGACCAGCTCCGGGTCGGCGGCCACCAGCCGGTCGGCCACGTCGAGGTGCCAGGCGTGCGGGCGGTCGGCGTACGTGGCGCCGGCGCCCGGCAGGTGGGATCCGCTGGCCAGCAGCTGGAACGGGGCGACGCGGACGCCCGACAGCCCGTCGGTGGGCCAGCAGTGGCGGCGGTACGCGGCGCTGAACGCCTCGGCGTTGGCGGCTCGGGCGGTGGTGCGCCGCAGCAGGTCGCCGACGTCCCGGCCCGCTGCCGCGGCCGCGGACAGCGCGGCCACCGCGGCGGGCAGCGCGGACCGGGCCGCGGCGCCGGTGGCGGCGTACTGCCCGCGCAGCAGGTCCTCCGCCTTGGCGTTCCACGGCAGCAGTTCGGCGTCCAGGGCCAGCCAGGAGGCGTCCAGCTCGGCGAGGAGCGGGGCCGCGGCGGCGCCCAGCCGGGCCAGCAGCTCCTCGGTGAGGGCGGGGCCGAAGAACGGCCGGCCGGTCCGGGTGTACACCGCACCGGTGGCCCCGCCGGGGGCGCCGAACCGGGCCTGCGCCGCGGCGGCGTCCCGGCAGACGACGAGCACCGCGCGCGAGCCCATGTGCTTCTCCTCGCACACCACCGCCGGCACGCCCTCGGCGCGGTAGTACGCGAACGCCTGGTCGGGGTGCTCGAGCAGGTCGGGCCGCGCCGAGGTGGCGACCGGGGCCATCGTCGGCGGCAGGTACACCAGCCAGCGCGGGTCCAGCGCGAACCGGCTCATCACCTCCAGCGCCGCGGCCGCGTTCTCGGCCCGGACGCTGACCCGGCCGTGATGCGCCGTCTGCACCGCCCGGTTGCCGGTCACGTCGGCGATGTCCAGCACATCGGGGTCGCGGCGGGTCGGGGTCTCGGTGCCGGCCCCGGTGCCAGCCTCGGCGCCGCCCTCGGCAGCCAAGGTGCCGCCCTCCGCGGCGATCTCCGTGCCTGCCTCGGCGCCAGCCACGGTGCCGGCCACGGTGCCGGCTACGCCGGTCGCCGCGGCGGCCGGCGTAGCCGGGAACGGCCTGACCGGCTGGTAGTACACCGCCGCGGCCGGCACGCCGACCACCTCCCGCTCGGGGTATCGGAGCGCGGAGAGCCGGCCGCCGAAGACGCAGCCGGTGTCCACCGCACCCGGCCGGAGGCCCGGCCGTGGTACCGCTCGACCAGCCCGGCGTGCGCCACCACCAGCCGGCCGCCGTCCAGCACGTAGTGCGAGATCAGCCGGTCGCAGAATGCCTCCACCTGGGCGCGGAACTCCGGCGGCTGTCCGGCGAGCTGTGCCAGCGACTCGGCCAGCCCGTGGCTGCGGGTGACCTTCCTGCCCCGCAGCGCCCGCAGCAGCTTCGCCTCGTGGTTGCCGGCCACCGCGAGCGCGTCGCCGGCCGCCACCATGCCCATGGCCAGCCGCAGTACGCCAGGGGTGTCCGGGCCGCGGTCCACCAGGTCGCCGAGGAACACCGCGGTACGCCCGGCCGGGTGGCGCGCCCCGACCGGCCGGCCGGCGTCGTCGCGGTGCAGCAGGTAGCCGAGGGCGGTGAGCAGGGCTTCCAGCTCCGCCCGGCAGCCGTGCACGTCGCCGATCACGTCGAACGGGCCGGTACGGTCCCGCAGGTCTGTCCACAGCCGCTGCCGGGAGATCGTGGCGGCGTCCACTTCGGACGGTGACCGCAGCATGTGGACAGTGCGGAAACCCTCTCGCTGCAGCCCCTTCAGGCCGCGGCGTAGCTGGTCGGACTGCCGCCGGACGACTTCCGCGCCGAATGGCCGGTCCGGGCGCGCGGCGTTCCGCTCGATGCACAGCCGCTCGGGCAGGTCGAACACGATGGCCACCGGGAGCACGTCGTGCTCGCGGGCGAGCGCGACCAGGGGGCGCCGCGCCTGCGGCTGCACGCTGGTCGCGTCCACCACGGTCAGCCGCCCCGCGGCCAGCCGCTTGCCGGCGATGTAGTGCAGCACGTCGAAGGCGTCCGCGGTGGCCGCCTGGTCGTTCTCGTCGTCGGAGACCAACGCCCGGCAGGCGTCCGAGGAAAGCACCTCGGTGGGCCGGAAGTGCCTGCGGGCGAACGTGGACTTGCCCGACCCGGACACGCCGACCAGCACCACCAGCGACAGCGCCGGCACCTCGAGCGTCACGCCGCGCCCCGGTCGAACACCGCGAGCTGGGTGGGCGGGCCGACCTGCGGGTCGTCCACCCCGACCGGCAGGAACCGGACGGCGTAGCCGCGCTCGGCAGCCACCCGCCGCGCCCACCCGCGGAACTCGGCGCGGGTCCACTCGAAGCGGTGGTCGCGGTGCCGCAGGGTACCGGCCGGCAGGCTGGTCAGCCGGACGTTGTGCTCGGCGTTCGGCGTGGTCACCACCACCGTGCGCGGCGCCGCGTCGCCGAAGACGGTGCGCTCCAGCGCGGCGAGCCGCGGCGGGTCGACGTGCTCGATCACCTCCATGAGCACCGCGGCGTCGAGCCCGGCGAGGCGCCGGTCGCGGTAGGTCAGCGCGGTCTGGAACAGCCGCAGCCGCTCCCGCCGCCGCTCCGGCATCCGGTCCAGGTTCAGCCGCCGGGCGGCCTGCTCCAGGGCGCGGACGGACACGTCGACGGCGGTGATCTCGGTGAAGGTCTGGTCGGCGAGCAGGTCGGCCAGCAGCGCGCCGTCACCGCAGCCGAGGTCGGCGACGCGGTGCGCGCCGGCGGCCTGGAGAACGGCCAGGACGGCGCGGCGGCGCTGCTCGGCCAGCGGCACCGGCTGGTCCGGCTGCGCGCCGGCCAGCGGGGCGTCGGTGGCGTTGTCCAGGTCGGCGGCGTCGGCGTCGTCCACCTCGGCCAGCCGCGCGATGGCGCTGCGGTACAGCACGGACTGGTGGGCCAGGTACCGCCGGGTGATCAGTTCCCGGTGCGGGTGGCCGGCCAGCCAGCCGCCACCCGCGCGGATCAGCTTGTCCACCTCGTCGGGGCTGACCCAGTAGTGCTTCGCGTCGTCGAGCACCGGCAGCAGGACGTAGAGGTGGTTGAGCGCGTCGGCCAGGCGCATCGTGCCGGACAGGCGCAGGTCCACGTACGGGGACTCGCCCCAGGCCGGCACCGCGGGGTCCAGCGGGATCGGGCGCGCATCGACGGTCCAGCCGAGCGGCTCGAACAGCAGCGCGGCCAGTGCACTGCCGCCGCGGCAGGGCAGCGCCGGGAGGTGGATCTCCAGCGGCAGCGCCAGATCCGGCAGGTCCGGGCGGGCTTCGCAGCGGCCCGCCATCGCCGTCCGGAACACCCGGGACAGCGCCACGGCGAGCAGGCTGGACGCCGCGTACGGGCGGTCGTTGACGTACTGCCCGAGCGTGAACCCCTCCACGGTGGGCCCCTTGCGCCCGCGTACCAGCGCGATCGGATCGACCTCGAGGAGGAGAGCCGCGGTACAGCGATGTTCGGCGACGTCGGGGTAGAAGACGTGCGCGGTGCCGGTGGAGACGGGGAACGGCTGCACCCGGTCGGGATGCTTGTGCAGGAGATACCCCAGGTCGGTCGCCGGCCGGTGGGTGGTGCTGATTGTCACGAGCACGGCGGACATCATCGCCCACCGGGCTGACCGCTTGCACCACCGTTTCGCGCCCCGAGGACAGGCCGGGCCATCGGCGTCAGGCCATCGCCCGCCCCGGCTGACTGTGCATCAGGATCCACCGGCGCGCGGTGATAGGGGCGGCTACTCCTAGTGTAAGCTCTGTGACGTTCAGTAACCAGTCGTGGGGGACGGCCGTTACGGATGCCCAGGATTCTGGTGGTCGATGACGAGCCGGACCAGCGGTTCCTGCTCCGCAGGATCTTCGAGCGAGCCGGGCATGAGGTGATCGACGCCGGTGACGGCGCCGCCGCGTTGCGGGTCGTGCACGAGTCGCCACCGGATCTGGTGGTGACCGACATGATGATGCCGATCACGGACGGGACCGAGCTCATCCGGCGGTTGCGGGATGACCCGGCGACGGAAGGCATTCCGATCCTGGCGGCGAGCGGCGACACCCACCTCGCCGCCGCGGCCGACGCGATCGTCCCCAAGCCGTACCTGTGGCAACACCTACTCGTGGTCGCGGACGGCTTGCTGAAAGGTGGTCAGGTATGACGCGGCTACCGACGAACGTTCCCGGCCTGGATCTGGTGCTCAACGGCGGCCTGGAGCAGGGCGCGGTCGAGGTCGTGGCAGGCGCGCCGGGCACCGGCAAGACGATCATTGCCCAGCAGATCTGCTTCGCCAACGCGGTCACCGGCCTCCTCGGCTGGAGCGCCCTGCGCACCCAGGACCCGCGAGACCCCGCCGGCCCACGCACCGGGAAAGCCGCCGCACCGTCCTGAAACCGGCCCGCGCGGCGATCCCATGGCTCCGGCCCGATCGGGCGGGTGCCGCCGGGCTCTGGAAGGGCCTCCACCAGCGTCATGGTTAACCTGTGAGGTTGTGACCTCAGGTGCGTTCGTCGTCGGCGCGGACTGGACCGAGCCTGGCCTGTTCACCGTTGCCCCCGGCGTACACCGGATACCGCTGCCGCTGCCGACGGACGGCCTGCGCGCGGTGAACGTGTACGTGGTCGAGGACGGCAACGGGCTGGTACTGATCGACTCCGGCTGGGCGCTGGAGGTGGCCCGCCACCACCTCGAGGCAGCGCTCATCGGGCTGGACGCCGGGCTCCCCGACGTGCGCCGCTTCCTGGTGACGCACTTGCACCGCGACCACTACACCCAGGCGCTGGCCATCCGCCGCGAGCTCGGCACGCCGGTGGCGCTCGGCGCGGACGAGAAGCCGTCGCTGACCCGGCTGGACGCCGGCGGCGAGCCGCTGTCCGCGCAGCGGGACCGCCTGGTGGTGGCCGGCGCGCAGCCGGTGCTGGACCGGTTACTGGCGATGATGCCGCTGGCGGAGCACCGCGCCAGGACGGAGGAGTACCCGGACGAGTGGATCGCGGACGGCACCGTCTTCGAGCTGACCGGCCGCACGCTGACCGCCGTGCACACCCCTGGCCACACCCGCGGGCACGTGGTGTTCGTGGACAACGAGGCCGGGCTGCTGTTCGCCGGCGACCACGTCCTCCCGCACATCACCCCGTCGATCGGCTTCGAGCCGGTGCCGCCGGAGCTGGCGCTGCGCGACTTCCTCGGCTCGCTGGAGGCCGTCCGCCGGATGCCGGACCGGCGGCTGCTGCCCGCGCACGGCCCGGTCACCGACAGCGCGCACACCCGGATCGACCAGCTCCTGGAGCACCACCGCACCCGGCTGGAGGACTGCGCGGTCGCCGTCGGCCAGGGTGCCGGCACCGCGTACCAGGTCGCCGGGATGCTCGCCTGGACCCGCCGGTTCCGCCCGCTGGACCAGCTCGACACGTTCAACCAGATGCTCGCCGTCATCGAGACCGCCGAGCACCTGGACCTGCTCACCGTGCAGGGCCGGCTGCGCAGCGCGGACCTCGACGGGGTGCGCCACTACGAGGTGGCGTGACCGCGTCACCAGGGGGCGCTGCACCGGTCTGGGTCGTCGCCGGTGCGCCGGGCGCCGGTAAGTCCACCGTGGCGGCGCTGCTGGCCGAACGGCTCCGCCCGGCGCCGGCGCTGCTGGACAAGGACACGCTGTTCGGTGGGTTCGCCGGCGAGGTGCTGGCCGCGCACGGCCGTCCGCACGGCGAGCGGGAGGGCGACTGGTACGACCGGCACGTCAAGGTGCACGAGTACGCCGCGATGACCGCCGCGGCCGCCCAGATCCGCGCGCACGGCTGCCCGGTACTGCTGGTGGCACCGTTCACCGGGCAGATCCGCGACGCCGCCGCCTGGCGGTCCTGGGTGGCCGACCTCGGCGGCGAGCCGGTCCGGCTGGTGTGGGTACGCACCGACGTACCTACCCTGCGCCGTCGGCTGGAACTGCGGGCCCGCGGGCGGGACGCCGGCAAGCTGGCCGGGTTCGAGGAGTTCGTGGCCAGGACCCGGCCGGACCGGCCGCCGGCCGTGCCGCACCTGGAGATCGACAACGCCGACGGGGCGGCGCCGCTGGCCGGTCAGATTGCGGCCGCGTTCCGTTCCGTCCCGGGTTGACATCGGCCCACGCCGTGCGCGGCACGTGCCCTATGCTGCCAGCTTGGTCCGGGTCCCTTCGAAGGAGAAGCCCATGCATGGTCGTGTCCGTGTGCTGAACGCGCTGCTCGCAGCCCTCTGCCTCGGTGGGCTGGCCGCGTGTGCTCCGGCCGACAAGCCCGCCGCCCAGTCCTCGCCGAGCACGTCGGCGAGCGCGGCGAACGACTGCGCCAAGGACAAGTTGCACCTGTACAGCAGCGGCAAGCTGACCGTGGGCACCGACAAGCCGGCGTTCGAGCCGTGGTTCAAGGACGATGACCCGACCAACGGGCAGGGCTTCGAGTCGGCGGTGGCGTACGCGGTGGCCGACAAGCTGGGCTTCGCCAAGAGCGACGTCACCTGGGTGACCGTGCCGTTCAACTCCTCCTACGCGCCGGGCGCCAAGAAGTTCGACTTCGACATCAACCAGGTCTCCATCACCGACGCCCGCAAGAAGGCGGTCGACTTCTCCGACGGCTACTACACGGTGACCCAGGCCGTGATCGTGCTGAACGGCTCGAAGTTCGCCAACGCCAAGTCGGTGGCCGACCTGAAGGACGCGAAGCTGGGCGCGCAGGTGGGTACCACGAGCCTGGACGCCATCACCAAGGCGGTCGCCCCGAGCAAGCAGCCCGCGGTGTTCAACGACACCAACGACGCCAAGAACGCGCTGAAGAACAAGCAGGTGGACGGCATCGTCACCGACCTGCCGACCGCGTTCTACCTGTCCGCGGCCGAGATCGACGGCTCCAAGATCGTCGGGCAGTTCCCGTCGCAGGGCCAGGCGGAGGAGTTCGGCCTGTTGTTCCAGAAGGGCAACGCGCTCGTCTCCTGCGTGAACCAGGCGCTGAGCACGCTGAAGTCCAACGGTGAGCTGCAGAAGATCACCGACCAGTGGCTGGCCCAGGCTGGCGCGCCCAACCTGACGTGACCGGGCCCCGAGTGGGCGGCGAGCACGGCCGGGCTGGCCGGTGACCACGCAGTACCAGCGCAGCGAACGGCAGGCCCGGCGGCTGGCCTACCGCCGCCGCCGGGCCACGACCGCCATCACCGTCGCGACGGCCTCCACCGTGGTGGTGGCCGTCGCGGCGGCGTTCGCGTTCACCCACGCGCCGGGCTGGCCCCGGGTGCGGGAGACCTTCTTCTCCGGGGCCGACTTCCGCGCCTCGTTCCCGGACGTGCTCGCCGGGTTCTGGCTGAACGTCGAGATCTTCATGATCGCCGAGGTCTGCGTCCTGGTGATCGGCCTGACCGTGGCGGTGACCCGGTCGGTGCGCACCCCGGCGCTGTTCCCCATCCGGGCGCTCGCCATCGCCTACGTGGACGTGTTCCGCGGCGTCCCGCTGCTGCTGGTGGTGTTCCTGGTCGGCTTCGGCGTGCCCGCGCTGAACCTGACCGGGGTGACCAGCGACCCGGTGGTGCTGGGGACCGTGGCGCTGATCCTGTCCTACTCGGCGTACGTCGCGGAGGTGTACCGGGCCGGCATCGAGTCGATCCACCCCAGCCAGCGGGCGGCCGCCCGCGCGCTGGGCCTCAGACACCATCAGGCGATGCGGTACGTGGTGCTGCCGCAGGCCGTACGCCGGGTCGTACCGCCGCTGCTGAACGACTTCGTGTCGCTGCAGAAGGACTCCGCGCTGGTGGCCGTGCTCGGCCCGCTGGAGGCGGTGCGCCAGGCGCAGATCTACGCCTCCGGGAAGTTCAACTTCACCAGCTACATGGTGGCCGCGCTGCTGTTCATCGCGCTCACCATCCCGCTGGCCCGGCTGACCGACCGGATCGCGCTGCGGACCGCCCGCCGGCAGGGCCCGGGAGGCATGGCATGAGCACCAAGCCCGAGGTGCCGGCAGTGGGGACCGCCGCGCCGGTGCTGCGGATCGACGGGCTGCGCAAGCAGTACGGCGACCACGTCGTACTGTCCGATGTGGACCTGTCGGTGACCGCGCACCAGGTGGTGGCGCTGATCGGGGCGTCCGGCTCGGGCAAGTCGACGCTGCTGCGCTGCGTGGACCTGCTGGAGGAGGTGGACGACGGCGTCATCCTGCTGGACGGCGAGGACATCACCGACCCGCGGGTGAACCCCGACCGGGTGCGGCAGCGCATCGGCATCGTGTTCCAGGCGTTCAACCTGTTCCCGCACCTGTCCGTGCTGGACAACATCACGCTCGCCCCCCGGAAGGTGCACGGCACCGGTCGGCGGCAGGCCGAGGCCCACGCGATGGTGCTGCTGGAGCGCTTCGGGCTGGCCGGCAAGGCGAGGGACTACCCGGACCGGCTGTCCGGCGGCCAGCAGCAGCGCGCCGCGATCATCCGCTGCCTCGCCACCAGGCCGCGGCTGCTGCTGCTCGACGAGGTCACCAGCGCGCTCGACCCCGAACTGGTCACCGAGGTGCTGGAGCTGATCGGGGAGCTGAAGTCCGAGGGCATGACCATGGTGCTGGCCACCCACGAGATGAGCTTCGCGCGCTCGGTGGCCGACCAGGTGTGCTTCCTGGACGGCGGGACGGTCGTTGAGCGGGGCGACCCGGAGCAGGTCTTCGAGCAGCCCCGCCAGCAACGGACCAAGGAGTTCCTGCGACGCATCCAGCAGGCGGGCCGCCTGCCGTAGCACCGGTCAGGACTTGACGAGCTTGCCGTCCGCGGTGGTCTAGCTGCCGGCCTCGACCACGTTGTCCGCCTGGTCGGTGGCCGGCTCGACCGGGGCGGTCTTCTGACGGCCACCGTTGGACCGCGGCAGCGGGGCGAGCACCCGGCCGACCCGGTCCACCAGCACCGTCACCTCGTAGCCCACCTGCTCCAGGTCGGCCTCCCGCACCGCGAGCGTCGCCACGCAGGCCCGGTCGTCGATGCGGATGACCAGCAGGTAGCCGATGTCCATCTCCACCGCGATCTGCAGCACGCCGCCGGAGCCGAACAGCTCCGCGGCGCCTTGCGACAGCCCGGCCAGCCCGGAGGTGACCGCGCCGAGCTGCGTCGCCCGGGCCGGCGTCAGCCCGGACGTGGCGGCCAACACCAGCCCGTCCGCGGACAGCGCCACCGCGTGCGTCAGGCCGGCCACCCGGGACCGGAAGTCCTCCAGCAGCCAGCCGATCTGCTCCTGCACGGTCGAGCTGGCCGTCACTGCTTGACCTCCCCCTCAGGCGCCATCCCGGCGTCGGACCTGGTGACCGTACCGCGTTGCCGGGCGGCGGCCGCGTCCGCCCCGCGACCCAGCTCCACCCCCCGGCGCAGCGATGACAGTGACTGCCGCACCTCGCGTGGCCGGTCCGGGCTCGGTGGCCGCGGCGCCGGCTCGTCGGCCTCCGCACGCATGTTGCCGGGGAACAGCAGCGCGCCGGGCACCCTCCTGGGCAGCACCGCGGCCGGCTCCGGCAGCTCGGAGAGGCCGTCGCCGTCCATGTCTGTGTGCGCGGCGACCTCGTCGTAGCGCGGCAGCGGCATCGGGCTGCGCGCGCCGTCGGAGCCGCCGGCGGCCCAGTACTGCATCCGGCTCGGCCGCAGCGGCCGGTCCACCAGCGGACGGGCCGGCACGTGCGCGGCGGCCGGCAGCAGCTCCTCCTCGGCCGGGACCAGCTCCGGCGCGAGCAGCACCGGGGCCGGCAGCCACACCTCGGCGCGGGTGCCCTGGGGCAGCCGCAGCAGGGTCGCCTGCACGCCGAGCCGGGCCGCCAGCAGGCCGACCACGAACAGCCCGAGCCTGCGGTCGGCGGCCACCTCGACCGACGCCGCCTGGCGCAGGCGCCGGTTGAGCTCCTCCAGCTCGTTGTTCACCACGCCGATGCCCAGGTCGTCAACCTGGAGCACCGCGCCGCCGTCCGGGGCGCGCCGAGCGCGCACCGTCACCCGGGTGCTGGGCGGGGAGAACTGGCTCGCGTTCTCCAGCAGCTCGGCCAGCAGGTGGGCCAGGTCGTCGGTGGCCGTGCCCACCACGTAGATGTCCGGCTCGACGGCGTCGGTGTCGATGCGGGTGTACTGCTCCACCTCCGACTGCGCGGCGCGCACCACGTCCAGCAGCGACGCCGGCTCGCCGCGCTGCCGGGGCAGCCGGGCGCCGGCCAGCACCAGCAGGCTCTCGTCGTTGCGGCGCATCCGGGTGGCCAGGTGGTCCAGCCGGAACAGCTCGGCCAGCCGGTCCGGGTCCTCCTCGCTCGCCTCCATCCGGTCGAGCTGGGTGAGCAGCCGGTTCACCATCGCGCGCGAGCGCCGGGACAGGTTGACCACCATGCCGGCCACCTGCCGGCGCAGCGTCGCCTGCTCCATCGCGATCCGGACCGCCTCGCCGTGCATCGCGTCGAACGCCGAGCCGAGGTGGCCGAGCTCGTTGTCCGGCCGCGCGGCGGGCGCGGTCGGGCCGACCAGGTCCGCGGCGTCGGTGGTGGAGTGCAGCGCGTCGGTGTTGCGCAGCCGCTGCACCGCGGCCGGCAGCCGCTCGTACGCGGTGGCCAGCGCCTCGGCCCGCAGCCGGGACAGCGGGCGGACGATGTTGCGGGCCAGCAGGATGGACACGCCCAGCGCGACCAGCAGCGCGAGCAGCACCAACGCCGAGTCGACGACCGCCTGCCGGACGGCCCGGTCGCTGGTGGTCACCGCGAGGTCCACCACGTCCTTGGACAGCATGGCCTCGGCGGCCTTCATCCGGTCCAGCTTCGCGGTCATCGCCCTGGACCACGACGCCGCGTCGATGCTGAGCACGTTCGGGTCGCCGCGGGCCAGCGCGCTCTCCAGCCGCGTCGCCTCCGCGACCTTCGGGCCGGACAGCGTGGTGGCCGCCACCTCGCGCTGGGTGCGGGTGGCCAGCGCGATGAACTGCTTGTACCCGCCGTACTGGTTGGAAAGCGCGTTGAAGTAGGACCGGTACTGGCCTGGCCCGAACGCCTTCTGCCGCAGGAAGCCGTCGACCAGCGCCAGCTCCTGCGCGGCGTCCTCCTTCACCCGGCTGAACGCGGCCAGCGCGCGGACCCGCAGCACCAGCTCGCCGTTCTGGCTGCCGGCGGAGACGTCCTCGCCGAGGGTGAGCAGCTTCTCGATGACGTCGGTGTAGCGGAGCTGGCTCTCCGGCACGCCGAGCTTGCGGCTGAGCACGTCCTGCCGGGTGCCGGAGAGCTGGACGAGCTGCTCGCCGAGCTGGCCGAGCCCGGTGGCCACCGCGGGCGGGATGCTGCCCAGGTCGGCCTCTGCGGTGCGCAGCCGGGTCAGCGTCGCGTCGGTACGGGTGACCTGCCGGGTGACCGCGGTCCGCGCGCCGGCGGAGTTCGCCGACAGCCAGATCGCCGCGGCGTCCCGTTCCTGCTGCAGCTCGTCCACCAGGTCCGACATCACCGTGCCGAACCGGGCCAGCCGTTCCACCGACTGCGCCGAGCTGGCCGACCGGACCGAACCGGCCACCGCGACCCCGGCCAGGCTGACGATCACCACGACCGGTAACAGCAGAACCAGGAAGACCTTGGTACGTATCTTGGCGTCGCCGAGCAGCCGGTGGCGCCGCGGCGGCTCCGGTCCGTCGACCGGCCCGGCGTCCGGCAGCCCTCCGGGGGTCCGCTGCATGCCGGGCCGGCTGTCAGGCGGCGAACCGGGCGTCGACTCGTTGACGATCAGGTCACCACGTCTGGGCAGCTGATCGGGTCGGGTCACCATCCGTCTCCCAACCTCGTCATCCCCTTTGCCGTTCGGGGCAGGCTACCCTCGGTTTCCGCATGGATGAGCGGATTAAACCAGGATTGTCAGAACGCACAATACTGGCTACAGTGCGCAGCCGCTCCCGACCGGTACGCTGCCCGGATTCCACCGAACGAGGGAGGAGCCGCATGGGACGCTCCAGCCGCGCCGGTCTCGCCGCAACCCTTGCCCTGCTGCTGATCGGCGCCGCCGGATGCGCGGCCATGGACAACGCCGCGGACAGCGCCGCGGCCGGCAGTTGCGCCAAGGACAAGCTGCGGCTGGTCACCGGCGGTCAGCTCACCATCGGCACCGACAAGCCTGCGTACGAGCCCTGGTACAAGAACGACGACCCGGCCGGCGGGCAGGGCTTCGAGGCCGCGGTGGCGTACGCGGTCGCCGAGGACCTGGGCTTCCGCCGGGACGAGGTCAAGTGGACCGTGGTGGCGTTCAACGACTCCTACAAGCCGGGCCGGAAGAAGTTCGACTTCGACATCAACCAGATCTCGATCACCCCGGAGCGGGCCAGGGATGTCACGTTCTCCGACGGGTACTACACCGTGAACCAGGCGGTGGTGGCGCTGAACACCTCGCCGATCGCCAACCTGTCCTCCATCGCCGACCTGCGCTCGGCCAAGCTGGGCACCCAGGTGGGCACCACCGCGGTGACGTTCATCAACCGGGTGGTCAGGCCGACGGTCCGGCCGGTCACCTACGCCGACACCGACCAGGCCAAGAAGGCCATGGCGGCCGGCCAGGTGGACGGCATCGTGACCGACCTGCCGACGGCGTTCTACCTGACCTCCGCCGAGATCGAGAACTCCCGGATCGTCGGCCAGTTCGAGCCGCAGGGCGGGTCCACCGAGCAGTTCGGTTTGCTGTTCGAGAAGAACAACCCGCTGGTGAACTGCGTCAACCAGGCGCTCACCGAGCTGCGTAGCACCGGCGAGCTGCAGCGGCTGGAGGACACCTGGCTGGCCGAGTCCGCGGGCGCCCCCCGCCTGGGCTGAGGCTCAGCCTGGCGGGCGCCAGCGGGTGACCGCGGCGAGCAGGTCGGCCGCCCAGCGGTTCAGCGTGGCGGCGCCCTCCGCGGCGGTCGCGCCGGCCGGGTCGCCCAGCACCCCGTTGTCGCTGACGGCCCTCGTGCCGCCGGCGCGCAGCGCGTCGAGCAACTCGGCCAGCGGCCGGGTGTTCCCGGCCGGCCGCCCGGGGCGGACGGACGCCGGGCGCACGGCCAGCATCGCGGCCGTCTCGGTCCGGCCGGCGTGGCTGTCGCCGGCAGGGCCGGTGGGCAGCCAGGCCAGTACCCGGCGGCCCTCGTACCGCAGCGTCGCGACGGCCCGGCGCAGCGGCTCGGCGTTGCCACCGTGCCCGCAGACCAGCACCACCCCGGCGAACGCGTCGGCGGAGCGCACCAGCTCGACCAGCAGCAGCTCGGTGGCGGCCTGCCCGATGGACAGCGTGCCGGGGAAGCCGGCGTGCTCGCCGCTCGACCCGTACGGCACCGGCGGCGCGGCCAGCACCCACGGCAGTGCCCGCGCCAGCCGCTCGGCGAGGGCGGCCGCGATCGCGGTGTCCACGTCCAGCGGCAGGTGCGGGCCGTGCTGCTCGGTGGATCCGACCGGGACGGCGAGCACAGTGCCGGCGGCCCGTGCGGCCACCTCCGGCCAGGTCAGCTCGGCGAGGTGGGTCGCGCCGGGGTGGCTGCCTGGGGCTGCTGGGCCCGCTGGTTCGCTCACCGGGGCTGGCGTGCCCGCCGGTTCGCTCGTGGGCTCCCTCACATGCGCTGCACCCCGCGGCGGCCCGGCCAGTCGGCGAGGTCGGGGCGCAGCGCCGCGGCACTGCGTTGCCGCCAGCAGCCGGTCCACACCCCGACGCCGTAGCAGAGGTCGTCGGCCACCCGCAGCGCCAGCCAGGGCAGCGGGCCGACCGGCGGGCGGGTGTGGCGCCACTCGGCCAGGTTTGGCAGCAGTGCCGCGGCCAGCACCCGGCGGGCCCGGCGGCTGCCGAGCGCGGCCACCGCGGCGGCCGGCCACCAGGTGCGCAGCAGCCCGTCGGCCAGCATCCGACCGGCGTGCAGGTGCCCGCTGGCCGCCAGCCGCAGCGCCTCCCGCGGCGGTACGCCGGTGCCGGCCAGCTTGCGCGGGAGCAGCGCCGCGGTGGCGGCCGCGGTCGCGGCGCCGGCGACCGGGTGCCCGGCGGCGGCCAGCCCCCAGGCGGCGGCGCTCCACCGGGACACCCGCACCGGCGCCACCGCCATGCCGTGCCGGGCCGCCAGCGGCGCCGCCGAGGTGCCGTAGCTGAACCGCTGCCGCAGCCACGCCGCGAGACCTCCGCGCGGCGGGTGCCAGACGGTGGACGCCGGCTCGTACCGCACCACGCCGCCGGCCGCGATCAGCCGCCACACCAGGTCCACGTCCTCGCCGAACCGCAGCCGCTCGTCGAACCCGCCCGCGGCCGCCAGGGCGGTACGCCGGACGACCAGCGCGGCGGTCGGTACATAGCCGGTGCGGCTGCCCGGGCGCACCGGGCCGGGCAGCGGACCGAGGTCGAGGGAGGACCGCGCCGACTCGTACCGGGCAAGCACCGAGCCGCCCGGGGGGCTGGCGATCCGCGGGGCCACCGCGACCACAGCCGGGTCGGCGAAGTGGGCCAGCAGCGGGGCCAGCCAGCCCGGCTCCGGTCGGCAGTCCGCGTCCACGAACGCCACCAGGTCGGTGCCGGCCCGGGGCCAACCGGCGTTGCGCGCGGCGGCCGGCCCGCGGGCCGCCCCGTGCCGGACATCCGCGTCGGGCACCGGCACCGGCGACCCGTCGTCCACCACCACGACCGCCTTGACCTCGGCCAGCACGGCGCGCAGCGGCCGCGGGTCGGCGCCGTGTACGGGAACGACCGCGGTCACATCGGCCGGCCCGTACCGTCCACCCGGGAACGTCGGGTGCGCGATGCCGGCGTCGACGATCCGGCGGGCCAGCCGCTGCTCCGCCCCCACCGCCACCGGCTCCCCGGCCGCCCACCCGTCCACCACCGCCGCGCCCGCCGCGGACAGCCGCAGCACCCGCAGCGGGGAGCCACCGAGCAGGGTCCGCCCGCGGTCGAAGCGCCGCACGGTGCTGTCCAGGCGCAGCCGCGCCCCCGCGGGCAGGTCGGCTGCTCCGGGGCCTTGGCGGGGCGCCTGCGGAGGGTGCGGCGAACTCATCCGAGGAACCCGCCGTCGGCGTGCAGCACCGAGCCGGTCACCGCCGACGACGCCGGGCCACACAGCCAGCACACCGCGGCGGCCACCTCGGCCGGCTCCAGCATGTGGTCCTGGTCGCGGGCCAGGTCGGACACGTCGGTCAGCCCGTACAGCGCCGCCGTCGCGTCCAGCATGGCGGTACGGGTCGAGCCCGGGGACACCGCGGCTGCGGTCACCCCGGTGCCGCGCAGGTCGGCCGCCAGCCCGCGGACCAGGCCGACCACTGCGTGCTTGGCGGCGGTGTAGCCGGCCAGCCGCCACAGCCCACCGTGCCCGGCCGCGGAGGCCAGCGCGATGAACCGCCCGGACCGCGGCCGCGGCCGGTGCAGCAGCGCGGGTACGGCCGCCCGGGCGAGGTTGAGCGTGCCGCGCACGCCCACCTGGAACAGCGCGTCCCACTCGCCGTCATCGGTCTCCCACAGCGGCCGCCCGCCGGCGATCACCGCGGCCCCCGCCACCGCGGCGTCCAGCCCGCCGAACTCCCGTTCGGAGAGCTTGACGGCGGCGGCCACGGCGGCGGCGTCCCGCACGTCGGCGACCACCGGACGTATCGCGTCCGGCCACCGGTCCGCCAGCGCGTACAGCTCCTCCCGGCTCGCCATCGGGTACGGGACCATCGGGTGGTCGGCGCAGGCGTCCACCGCGACCACCCGCCAGCCGTCCGCGGCAAGCTGGGCCACCACGGCGGCCCCGATCCCGCGTGCCGCCCCGGTCACCACCGCCACGCGCCCGTTCGTCAAGATCTCACCCCGGGCCGGCCAACTCGACCGGGTCGGTCAGCCGCACGTGCCCGCCAGCGGGCTGGTGTCGCAGGCCCGTTCCGGCCGGCGGCCGAGCCGCACGAACACCGGCCCGGTCCGGTGCGAGTGGTCCTGGCCCGACTTCGGTACCGCGCCCACGCCGGCCAGCGCCAGCTCGCCGTTCCCCTTGACGCACTCCGGGTCCGGTCCGTCCAGCGGCAGCCCGGTGAAGAACTTCGCCGCCATGCAGCCGCCCTGGCAGGAGTCGTACGCCGAGCAGGACCGGCACGCCCCGCCGGTCTGCGGTGAGCGCAGTTCGGCGAACAGCGCCGAGTCGCGCCACACCCCGGCGAACCCGCCAGGCGCGCGCACGTTCCCGGCCCGGAACCGTTCGTGGATCGCGAACGGGCAGGCGTAGACGTCCCCGACCGGATCGATCAGGCAGACCACCCGGCCGGCGCCGCACAGGTTCAGACCGGGCAGCGGGGTGGAGCCCAGCGCGTTCAGGTGGAAGAACGAGTCGCCGGTGAGCACGTTCTCCCCGTGCGCGACCAGCCAGTCGTAGAGCTGCCGCTGCTGGGCGGCGGTCGGGTGCAGCTCTGCCCAGGTGTCGGCGCCGCGCCCGGACGGCCGCAGCCGGGTGATCCGCAGTTGCGCGCCGTGCCCGTCGGCCAGCGCGGCGAAGTCGTCGAGCTGGTCCACGTTGTGCCGGGTCATCACCACGCTGAGCTTGAACCCGCGGAACCCGGCGTCGGCCAGGTGCCGCATCGCCCGCCGCGCCGTTGCGTACGAGCCGGGGCCGCGCACCGCGTCGTTCACCTCGGCGGTCGCCCCGTCCAGCGAGATCTGTACGTCGACGTAGTCGGACCGGGCCAACCAGCGCGCCCGCTCGGCGTCCAGCTTCACGCCGTTGGTGGAGAACTTCACCCCCACCTGGTGCGCGGTGGCATACTCCACCAGCTCCCAGAAGTCCGGCCGCACGGTGGGCTCGCCGCCACCGATGTTCACGTAGAACACCTGCATCCGCTGCAGTTCGTCCACCACGGCGCGGCACTCCACAGTGGACAGTTCGCGCGGGTCGCGCCGCCCGGACGAGGACAGGCAGTGCACGCAGGCCAGGTTGCAGGCGTAGGTGAGCTCCCAGGTCAGGCAGATCGGCGCGTCGAGCCCGGCATGGAAGTGCTCCACGAGCTTCATGGCCCGGCCTCCGCGCGCGGCTCGATGGTGCCGGCCTCCGCACGCGGCTCGATGGTGCCGGCCTCGGCCAGGCCGGCCAGCGCGGCGAGGTAGGCGCGGTGCCGGTCCTCGGGCACGCCCGCGTCGGCCAGCGTGGAGTGCACGTCGTCGTGCGACTCCAGGGTGCGCACAACGCGGACCAGTTCGGGCGTCTTCAGGAACGACAGCCGGCGGGTGCCGAAATCGTAGGCCAGCGCACCGAACGGCTCCGGCCGCAGCGCAACCCGCGGCGAGCAGCGGTACGGCCGGCAGGGGTCGAACACCCCGCCGTCCTCAGTAGACCCCGCACATGCCGTCGATGGAGACCTCCTCGACCAGCAGATCCTCCTCCACCAGCGGCGGCTCGGCGGTCTCGACGGACTCGGTCACCGTGCCCTGCGGGTCAGCCATGGGATGCCCCTCTGGTCGGATCGGTTGGGTACGGAGGACGATAATGGCACTCGGTGCCAATATGGAAGACCTCAAGAGCAGAGCCGGCCGCCGCCGGGTGACCTCCCGCGGCGAACTCGAGCACGTCGCGTTCGAGCTGTTCGGCCGGCACGGGTTCGAGCGCACCAGGGTGGGCGACATCGCGGCGGCGGCCGGAATCGGGCGGCGCACCTTCTTCCGCTACTTCGGGTCGAAGAACGACGTGCCGTGGGGCGACTTCGACGGGATGCTGCTCCGGATGCGGGAGCGGCTGGCCGGCTGCCCGCCGGAGCGGCCGCTGATGGAGGCGGTCCGCGAGGCACTGCTGGACTTCAACCGGGTGCCCGCGGCTGAGCTGCCCTGGCACCGGCGCCGGATGGAGCTGATCCTGCGTACCCCGGCGCTGCAGGCGTACTCCACCCTGCGGTACGCGGACTGGCGCGCGGCGCTGGCCGGGTTCGTGGCCGAGCGGCTGCGGCGGCCGGCCGAGTCCCTGGTACCGCAGACGATCGCGCATGCCACGCTGGGCGTCGCACTGGCCGCGTACGAGCAGTGGCTGCGGGACGCCGACGCCGCGCTGCCGGACCTGCTGGACGCGGCCATGCACGAACTGGCCGCCAGCTTCACCCGCGTGTAGTGCCGCTCGTCGCTCGCTGGTGCGTTGACCAGACCGCGCCGCACACCGGCGACGCCTAGATCCGCACCATGAACTGCCCCTCCGGGCGTTCCCGATCCGACCCCCGGCGCTAACCCTTGGTTGCGACCGGGCCCGGTCCCAGGGCCCCGTGGAGGAGATCGCGATGGCCACGATCCTTCGTCAGGGCTCCCGTGGTGCCGAGGTACGGCACCTGCAGGAGCTGCTGCACCAGCACGGGTACTACGGGGGCGCCATCGACGGCGACTTCGGGTGGCGTACCCATGTCGCGGTGACGAAGTACCAGACCGACGCCGGGCTGCGTGCCGACGGCGCGGTCGGCGACGACACCTTGCGCAGCCTGAACAGCACCAGCGGCCCCCAGACCGGCCTGCGCGACGGCGAGCACGTGAGTGACTACACACAGAACGCGTACGGCACGATGCACAGCTCGATGGCGCCGCGCGACCGCCTCGACCATCTCATGGCGGCCGCGATCCAGGAGCTGACCGAGCTCGGCGTGCCCCGGCCGACGTACGACTTCGACGCCGGCCTGTCGGGCAGCAACACGCTGGCCGAGTTCCGGTCCAGCGGGCAGTGGCACGTGGCGGTCAACCCGGACCAGTTCCAGGAGGCGTACGTCGACCAGCTCAACGAGCAGCAGCTCGGCCACGTCGCCAACACCATCTACCACGAGAGCCGGCACGCCGAGCTGACGTTCCGGGAGGCCCGGGCGCAGGCCGGGCTCGGGCAGACCGCGGCCCAACTCGTGGCCTCGATGCACATCCCGCAGAACATCGCCGACGCGGCGGTGGCCAACCCGATCAACCAGTCCACTGTGGACGGTGCCACCGACGAGGCGCTGCAGGGGTACGACAGCTTCTACGGCACCGGTGCCGCGACCACCCAGGGCGTGTACCAGAGCGGCGACTATGAGCAGTACCGCCGGCTGCCGGAGGAGAACGACGCGTTCGAGACCGGCCGCAACGTCGAGGACCATTGGCGAGCATACGGAGGCGTCCGCGGATCGGTCCGCAACGGCGACCGCGGCGACGACGTGAGCTACCTGCAGCGCGCCCTGACCCACCTCGGCTTCTACCACGGCACCGTGGACGGCGACTTCGGCCACCGCACCGAGACGGCGGTGCAGGAGTTCCAGCAGCACCACTCGTTGAGTGTGGACGGTGTGTGCGGCGAGAAGACCTGGGAGATGCTGGCCCGGGTGTACTCCGAGTAACACTTCCCGGAGGGCTCCGCTCGGACGGCACCGCGACACCGCGGCGCAGTCGCCGGGGCCCTCGTCCGGCGCAGTCGCCTTCTGGCTCGGTGCGGCAGGACACAGCGGCCGGTGCGGCAGGCAACATCGGTACGGCGGCAGCATCGGTACGGCGGCAGCATCGGCGCGGCGGCAGCATCGGCGCGGCGGGCAACATCGGTACGTCGGATCTCGTTCGGCTTGGCAGACGAGGCAGCGACGGGAGTTGGCACCGAGGCCGGTTTGGCTTTCGGTATGGCGGGACACCTCGGTTCGGCAGGACGCCTCGGTACGACGGGCAACATCGGTACGTCGGATCTCGTTCGGCTTGGCAGACGAGGCAGCGACGGGAGCCGGCACCGGGGCCGGTTTGGCCTTCGGAGTCGCCTTTCGGCCCCCCTCTTTCCGTACCGGCTGGGTGACCACCGTCCGAGGTGCCGCGGTCCTCTCAAGTCGGGGACGCTGGCCGGGTACGGCTGGAAGCCGGTGGAGGTTCCCGTTGGCAAGCTCGCGGCCGGTGAGGCGCGCCAGCGCCGAGCCGGCCGGGAGCGCGGCAGCCGGACGCCCGGAACCACAGTGCCAGGGTGACCGACCACAGGCGTCCGAGGTAGGCAACCACCCACCCAACGACATTCGCAACCACAGCATTTCGGTGACCATTCCAACCGAAACAAATACCCAGCCCCGACGGGTCTTTTCTCTTGCGCCGGACCATTCCGATATGAGATCATAGAACACATGTTCGACAGTGAGGCCGACCGGGACATGGCGACCCTGGCCACCACCGACCTCGACATCGAGGCCCTGTATGTGGCCGACCCCGACGCCCATCCGGTGGACCGCGGCTACACCGAACTCGACCTCCTCGCCGCCTGCGAACAACAAGTGGGCTTCCTACACGCCATGCAGTTCCGCGCGCTGGCCCGGTTCGCCGCAGTGCGGCCCAGCGACAAGGGCAACCTCTTCTCCGAGTTCGCCCCCGATGAGGTCGCGCTGGCGTTGGGCTGGACCCGGGCGGTGGCCGGGATGCGGCTGAGCCTCGCGCTGACCCTCACCGACCGGCTGCCCGCGACCCTGGCCGCCCTCGAACGCGGCGAGGTCGATCTGCGGCGGGTGCAGAAGCTCGCCGAGCTGACCGACCCGCTGCCGGCGGCGGTGGCCCGGGCGGTGGAGGCGGCGGTGCTGCCCCAGGCGAAGGAGCAGAACACCAGCGAACTGGCCCGCGCCGCCCGCAAGGCCATCGCCCGACTGGACCCCGACGGCGCCCAGGCCCGGCATGAGGACCGCAAACAGGACCGGCGGGTCGTGCTGTACCCGATGGACGACGCCATGGCCGAACTCCGGGCGTACCTCCCCGCCGCCGACGCCACCCGCGTCTACCGCAAGGTCGACCAGGCCGCCCACGCCGCGACCGCCCCCGGCGACGGGCGGACCATGGACCAACGCCGCGCCGACGCCCTCACCGACCTCATCCTTAACCCGACGGCCAACACCAGCAGCACCACCACCAGCACCGGCAGCAGCACCGGCGGCGGCGGCACCAGCAGCATCGGCGGCGGCAGCACCGGCGGCGGCGGGAGCGGCACCTGCGGCGGCGGGAACGGCACCTGCGGCGGCGGGAGCGGCACCTGCGGCGGCGGGAGGAACGGGGTGCTGGTGCAGGTCACCATGCCCGCCACCATGCTGATGGGCCTGACCGAACACGGCGCCGAACTCGCCGGGTACGGACCCATCCCCGCCCCGGTGGCCCGGGAACTCGCCGCCGACGGCACCTGGCGACGACTGCTCACCGACCCGGTGTCCGGGCACCTCCTCGACTACGGCCGCACCACCTACCGGCCACCCGCCGCGCTCGCCGACTTCATCCGCGCCCGCGACCGGCACTGTATCTTCCCGGGCTGCATGCGAGCCGCCACCACCTGCGACATCGACCATCGCAAACCGTATCCGGAAGGCGCTACCAGCGCGTGCAACCTGGCCTGCCTGTGCCGTCATCATCACCGGCTCAAACACGAAGCGGGATGGTCGCTCGACAAGCAGGGCGATCGATATGTATGGACCACGCCGACCGGCCAGCGGTTCGAGAGCGCGCCGGAGCCGATCGCCGAGCCGATCGCCGAGCCGGTTCCCGAGCCGATTCCACCGGCACAATCCCAGCCCACAATCGAGCCGGCAACCGACCCGCCGCCATTCTGACGCGGCAGTTTCAGAATCCCTACTGGGCGTACACGGCGAACTCCCAGAGCGAATAGCCGTACCGGGTGCCGCGCTGCGTCCCGTACATCCGGACGTACCGCGCCTGGGTCGGCGTGAATCCGATGACGTCCACCCCGCCGTCGCCGGCAGCGGTGGAGAATACCGTCCGCCAGTCCGACCCGGTGTTCCCGACTTCGATCCGGTAAGCGCGCCCGTAGGCGGCCTCCCAGTTCAGCACCACCCGGCCGACCTGCCGCACCGAGCCGAGGTCCACCCGTAGGTACTGCGGGTCGCTCCACCAGCTCCCCCACCGGGTACCCAGGTCGCCGTCCACCGCGTTCCGCGCCGGCAGCGAGTAGAACAGCCCCGACTCGACGCTGCTCGCCGTCGCCGGCCGCCCCGCCGCCAGGTTGGCCACGTTGTCGCCGCGCCCCGCGGGGAACTCGATCACCTGCTGGAACGTGGGCCGGTTCTGCCAGTGCGTCCGGTCCTGGGTGATGCCGCCCATCGGCTGGTGGATGATCGCGTCGTGGCAGAACTGGTCGCCGGCCGCACAGTCGGCGTCGCCGGGGTACACCTCGGTGGCCGGCGCCGCCACCGCCTGCTGCAGCGTGTCGAGCAGCACCGCCCGGCAGGCCGCGATCCCGCCGCCGCCGGCCGACCCGCAGAACCGTTGCGGCAGCGGCCCCTGCACCGGGTCGCCAAGCACCGACCGCAGGTCCTTGCTCGCGTACCCGCCCCACCCGTGCTGGAACGCCGACCCGACGTGCGAGGGTCGCTCGTCCACCGGCTGCACCGCGGTCAGCGACCCGTACAGCGACGCACCGAGCGACGGTCCGAAGGCCGCCTGCACGAACCGCGGCCACCACGCGTCCAGGTACCGGATCGCCTGGCTGTTGTCGTACGTCGTCGCGCCGGGGCCGGCCGACCGCCGCAAGGCCCCGGCCGCCACCCACGCGGTCAGCCCATCGACCGCGGCCTGCAGCGCCGGATCGGTGACGGGCGCCGTGCCGATCACGCGCAGCATCAGCGGCAGCACCTTGTCGCCGACCAGGTCGGTCAGCGCCGCCCGCTCCATCGCCGCGGTCAGGCTCGCCCGGGTCGCCGTGCCGCCGCCGGCGAGTAGCCGCCGGATCCCGTCGTCCAGCGGCTGCGACCGGAACACCGCGTTGAAGCTGAAGTTGCCGTCCGCGGCGTTGTAGCCCGGCGCCTGCTTGTTGTTCCAGCTCGTCAGGTAGTCCTGGTCCACGACCTGGGGGTGCTGCGAGATCGGCGTGTACTGCGCGGCGTTGGTGTCCGGGTTCCACCCCGCCCACTCGTACGCCGGGTCCGCCTTCGTCGGCAGGTTGGCGTCCGCGCCGGCCGGCCGCACCGGGTTGTCGCCGGAGGCCAGGTACGCGATGTGGTGCGCGTCGGCGTAGAAGAAGTTGAAGGCGAACCCGACCCGGTACGCGACCTGCTGGAAGGTCTGCGATGAGTTCACCCGGTCCGGGTCGCCGAACATCGAGAAGCCGGCCGCCGCGTCGACCTCCCGCTGGTAGGTACTACGCAGCCGGGTGAACGCGACCGGGCGGCCGGCCACCGCCCCGCGGTGCGACACCAGCCCGTACTTCGTCCGCTGCATCCTCAGCGTGTACGACCCGGCCGCGGTGGAGTCGGCAAGAGTGGGGCTCCACGAGTTGGTCGCCGACAGCGTCTCCATCGCCAGGCACTGCCCGTGGAAGAGGTAGTGGTCGGAGGACGGGGTAGGCGCCGCCCCGGACGGGTCGCACAGGTCCACCGCGTAGCTGTCGGTCAGGTCGGAAGCGGCGGACGTGGCGCTCCACGCGTAGTCCTGCCCGCGGCCGAGCAGCACCGAGAAGTTCAGCCCGGCGAACGCCACCCCGCGCGCCGACACCCCGGGGCCCTGCAGTTCCTCGGCGATCCACAACTGCGGCGCGAAGTAGCCGGTCTGCGGCCCGAACACGGCCACCGGGTGCCCGCTCGCGGTGTGCGCCCCGGACACCTGAGTGTCGTCAAGTGACTTGGCCCCACCGTCGGCGTGAATGTTGGCCCCGGGGTGGGTGGTGGTCAGGGGTTGAAGAGGGGCTCGCCGTCGTTGCCGCGGAGCAGGAAGGTGAACCGGTGGAGGTCCTGCTGGAGCTGGTTGAGTCCGTAGGTGGGGTGGCCGAGGTAGTGGGTCAGTGAGGTGTCGA
>WNFU01001545.1_pt1 | contig 36962 bp, 29 predicted proteins | sample 5400121 | NCBI WGS metagenome assembly WNFU01 (sample SAMN13153360, study PRJNA577476) | soil metagenome | isolation source: 100 cm soil or saprolite under grassland replicate 1 | place: USA:California | collected 2016-06-15
CGCTCACAGGTGCAGATGATCTTCCAGGACCCGTTCGGGTCGCTCAACCCGGTGAAGACGATCCGTCACCACATCGAGCGGCCCCTCCGAATCCACCGCATCGTCCCGGCCGCGCAGATCGAGGAGCAGGTGCACGAGCTGCTGCGCACGGTCGGCCTCGTCCCGCCCGAAGACATCGCCGCGAAGTACCCGCACGAGCTCTCCGGCGGCCAGCGGCAGCGCGTCGCAATCGCACGCGCGCTCGCAGTCGAGCCGAAGGTCGTCCTCGCCGACGAGCCGATCAGCATGCTCGACGTGTCGATTCGGATCGGGATCATGAACCTGATGCTGCGGCTCAAGGAGGAGCGCAGGATCGCGTTCCTCTACGTAACCCACGATCTCGCGAGTGCGCGCTACCTCGCCGACGACATCCTCGTCATGTACGCCGGCCAGATAGTCGAGCGCGGCCCGATCGAGCAGGTGCTGTCGGCGCCGCTGCACCCGTACACGCGCTTGCTGCTCTCCGCCGTGCCCGATCCCGCCACGAAGTTGCACGCCGAGCGGATCGAGATGCGCAAGGGCCTTGCGTCCGCGGCGGTCGATCCGCCCGAGGGCTGTCGCTTTCTCGCGCGCTGCCCGCTGGCGATCGACGTCTGCTCGCACGTAACGCCGCCGCTGGTCGAGGAGCGGCCCGGACAGTCCGCCCGTTGCCACGTCACTGCCCCGTCGACCTGACCGAGAGGACAACGATGCCCATCGAGACCAGCTCCTTCCCACACGACTTCGTCTGGGGCGCCGCCACGGCGTCGTACCAGGTCGAGGGTGCGGCGCACGAGGCTGGACGCGGTGAGAGCGTCTGGGACCGGTTCTGCGCGACGCCGGGGAAGGTTCGCAACGGCGACTCCGGTGAGATCGCCTGCGACTTCTACCACCGGTACCGCGACGACGTCGCGCTCATGCATGACCTGGGTCTCGATGCGTTTCGATTCTCGATCGCGTGGCCGCGCGTCCTACCGACGGGTCGCGGGCCGGTCAACGAAGCGGGACTCGACTTCTACGACCGCCTCGTCGACGAGCTGCTTGCGCACGAGATCGAGCCGTTCGCGACGCTCTTCCACTGGGACACGCCGCAGGCGCTCGAGGACGAGGGCGGCTGGCCTGCGCGCGCGACCGCGGAGGCCTTCGTCGAGTACACGGACGCTGTCGTGGGCCGCCTCGGTGACCGCGTCCGGCACTGGATCACGCACAACGAACCGTGGGTCCACGCCTGGATCGGCTATGGCTGGGGCGAACATGCCCCCGGCCGCACGAGCGAGACCGACGCGGTCGCGGTCGCTCATCACCTGCTGCTCTCGCACGGCTGGGCGGTGGATGCGATCCGGCGCGGCGCTCCGGACGCCCAGGTCGGGATCACGCTCAACCTCGCGCACGCGTATCCGGCCTCCGACACGCCCGAGGACGAAGCGGCGGCGTGGCAAGTCGACGGCGAGGGGAACCGCTGGTTCCTCGACCCGATCTTCCGCGGCGCCTACCCGGCGGATCTCCTCGAGCGCAACGAGATCGTCGCGGCATTTGTGCGCGACGGCGATCTCGAGGCGATCTCGGCCCCGCTGAATTTCCTCGGCGTCAACAACTACTTCCGCTATGTCGTGAGCGCCGGCGCCGACGGCCCGCGGATGGAGCGCGATTCGGAGGCGCAACACACGGACATGGGCTGGGAGGTCTATCCCGACGGTCTCTGCCGCCTGCTCGTCCGGATCGCCCGCGACTATGCACCGCCCGCGGTGTACGTCACGGAGAACGGCGCCGCGTTCGGCGACGTCCGCGTCCACGACGGCCGCGTGCACGATCCCGAGCGAACCGCGTACCTCGCGTCGCATATCGCCGCCGTTTCCCGCGCGATCGCCGACGGCGCGCCGGTGAAGGGATACTTCGTCTGGAGCCTGCTCGACAACTTCGAGTGGGCGCACGGGTACTCGAAACGGTTCGGGATCGTCTACGTCGACTACCCCATACTCGAGCGGGTGCCCAAGGACAGCTTCTACTGGTACCGCGACTTCCTCGCAAGCCGGCCCCGCGCGCCGCGTCCGTCCCCGATCGCCACCGGCTGAATGGTGCGCGCGGGCGCAGCCGCCGTCATCATCGTGGCGCTCGCCGCGGCGGGCTCGGCCAGCAGCGCCCGAATCGATCGCTTCGTCCTGCAACCGCTCGTCACGGATCGTGCAGACGCCCAGCTCGTGAATCCGTGGGGGCTCGGGGCCAGGGCCGGAGGTCCCTGGTGGGTCGCCAACGAGGCGCGCGGCTCGAGCACGTTGTACGACGGCGACGGGCACAAGCAGGCCATGACGATTGCCGTCCAGGGCGGGCCCACCGGCGTCGTCTTCAACGGCGGTGGCGGCTTCCTCGTCCACGGCGGCGGACACGCCGCGCCGGCACGGTTCATCTACGCGTGCGAGGACGGGATGATCAGGGCCTGGACGCCGACGATTCCCCGCGGATGGTCGACGGAGGCGCAGGTCGCAGTCGACACAGGAGCGTCCGGCGCCGTCTTCCGCGGACTCACGCTTGCGGCGGGACGGCTGTACGCGGCCGATTTCCACAACGCGCGCGTGCTCGTCTTCGACTCCCGCTGGCGGCGCGTCGTCAGACGCGGCGCGTTCGTCGATCGCTCGATCCCGGGCTGGTACGCGCCCTTCGGCATCCAGGCGCTCGACGGGCGGATCTTCGTGACGTATGCCTGGCGCGCGCCCGTGAACGGCAACGACGCGCCCACCGGCGGCTACGTCGACGAGTTCGACCTCGACGGCCGGCTGATCGCGCGCGTGGGGCGGACGAAGGAGCTCGACGAGCCGTGGGGACTCGCGCTCGCCCCGGCGGGCTTCGGCCGGCTGGGCGGGAGGCTGCTCGTGGCGAACTTCGGCAGCGGCCGGATCAACGTCTACGGACGCCGCGGTCCCGGCTGGACGTTCCGCGGTCGGCTTCCGGTCGCGGTGCCGGGCGTCTGGGGAATCGCATTCGGGACCGGCGGCATGAGCGGACCGCACACGACGCTCTTCTACGCCGCCGGGCCGCACCGCTGGCACGGCGCAACGGAGGTGGACATCCACGGCGTCCTCGGCGCGATAACGCCGGCGAGCTAGGACGAGGAGCCGCGCACCACGAGCTCCACCGGCAAGACCGTTGCGCGCGGAGTGACGTCGGGATCTTCGATCAACTCGATCGCCCGCGTCGCGGCGAGCGTCCCCAGCTCCTGGCGATCCTGGCGGATCGTGGTCAGCGGGGGATGCGCGAGCGCGGCGGCCTCGAGGTCGTCGAAGCCGACGACGGCGACGTCCCGTCCCGGCTGCAGCCCCGCGTCGCGAATCGCCTGCAACGCGGCGAGGGCCATCAGGTCCGACGCGGCAACGATCGCCGTCGGCCGCTCTGCGAGCGCCAGCAGCGCGCACGTCTCGCGGTAGCCGGACGCGGACGAGAAGTCGCCCTGACGGAGGAGCTCCTCGGAGCGCTCGAGCCCCAACGCGGCGGTCTCGCGGCGGAACGCGTGGATCCGCTCCGCGCCCGCGAGGGTGTTCGCGGCACCGGCGACGTGCGCGATGCGGCGATGGCCGAGCGCGTGTAGGTGGGCGAGCGCGAGACGCACGCCGTCCGCATGGTCCGAGCCCACGAAGGCGACGCGGTCGCCGGCGCATCTGACATCGACGCCGACGAGCGGCACCTGCCGCGAGACGAGGTCGGCGACTAACGGATCGTCGCCGTCAACGCCGATGAGGACGGCTGCGTCGAACCGGTGCTCGAGGCCAATGTCGTTCGGATGGAGCAACAGGGGGTCATAGCTGGACTGCGCGAGCCGTCGCGAGATCGCTGCAAGCACCTTCCCGAAGAAGACGAGCGACAGGTCGCGGTGTCCGGCATTGTCGCCGACGACCACGGCCACGAGTCGCGTCTTCTGGGTCGCCAGTGACCGCGCGGCGGGATCGGCGGTGTAGCCGACCGAGCGCGCCACGTCGCGGACGCGCTCGCGAGTCCGCACGCTCACGTCGCCTTTGTCGTTCAAAGCGCGGGAGACGGTCGCGATGGAGACTCCGGCGCGCTCGGCGACATCCTTGATCGTCGGTCGGCTGCTCACATACGGAACGATAGGCGGTCTAGTTCGCGGCGCGGAACCTGAGATGCGTCACCGTCGGGGAATCGATCACGTGGAGTCGTTCCAGTTTGACACGCTGAGTGTCGATGCCTTCGAACAGGCGCGTCCCGCTGCCGAGCAGCAGTGGGACCACGTGGATCTCTATCTCGTCGAGCAGACGGCTGTTCAGGAACTGCTGGATCGCGCTTGCGCCTCCCCCAATCGCGACGTCCTTGTCGCCGGCCGCCTCCTTCGCCTGCGCGAGGGCGCTCTCGATCCCGTCGGGGACGAAGTGGAACGACGTGCCTCCTTGCTTCGTGACCGTTTCTCTGGCGTGGTGGGTCAGGACGAAGACCGGGACGTGGAACGGCGGGTCGTCTCCCCACCAGCCGTGTGAATTGGGGTCTTGCTCCCACGGGCCCTTGCCGCCGCTGAACATCCGGCGGCCCATCACGACCGCTCCCTGCGACTTCATCGCTTCGCCGAAGCGCTCGGAGTCGGCGTTGTGCTCTCCGCCTTCCATGCCGTGCTGCGCGCGAAAGCTCGCGAGCGCGAAGGCCCACTCGTGGAGCCGTTCACCGCCTTCGCCCAGCGGGTGCTCGAGACTCGGGTTCGGTCCGGCCAGCGGCACGACCAGCCCCTGGTCGCGGCCGAGCAGAACGGCCCGCGTCACGGCCGACGCTCCGAAACGCTTTCGCACCTCGTCGAGCGCCGCGTCGAGGGCATCGCCGCTGTGACTGTCGAGCGGGAGCGTCAACTGGAGTGGACCGTCGTCATCGAGGTTCGCGACTGCTACGCCGACGAGTGTGAGACCCAGCCGCTCGATCATCGGCATCGTCGTCGCCAGCAGCCATCTCACCGTCTCCAGGATCGTGTGGGTATGCGCGGTGGAGTGGGGCAGGGTGTACGAACGAGTCGCACGCGAGAAGTCGTCGAAGCGCAAACGGAGCACAACCGTGCGGCCGACCCGCCCCGCCGCGCGCATCCTCCGCGTGACGCGGTCGACGAGCCCCACGACGACCGCGTCGATCGCGGCGGGTGATGTCGGTGAGCGGCCGAGCGCCCGCTGTGAACCGATGGAGCGCCGCCTCCGGCCTACCTGCACCGGTCGGGGATCGCGATTGTGCGCGAGCGCGTGCAGGTGCCGGCCTACCGCCCGACCGAGCATCGAGACGAGCGCCTCCTCCTCGAGGTCGGCTACTTCGCCCACGGTCCTGATTCCGCGATCGCCGAGCTTGCGGGCTGTCACCGGGCCCACGCCCCAGAGCCGTTCGACCGGCAGCGGATGGAGAAACGCGAGCTCGCGTTCGGGTGCGACCACGAGCAAGCCGTCTGGCTTGGCCACACCGCTCGCGACTTTGGCGAGGAACTTCGTCCTCGCGACTCCGACCGAGATCGGCAGGCCGACCTGCTCGAAGACGTCGCGCCGTAGGCGGATTGCGATCTCGATGGGCGAGCCTGCGATCCGCTCCATGCCGCGCACGTCGAGGAACGCCTCGTCGATCGAAAGGCCCTCGACGAGCGGTGAGGCGTCCTCGAAGACCTCGAACATCGCGCGGCTCGCCTCGGCGTAGACCGACATCCGTGCCCCGACGACGACAGCCTGCGGGCACAGACGGCGGGCTTGTGCTCCGCCCATCGCAGTCCGGACGCCGTATGCCTTTGCTTCGTAACTCGCGGCCAACACGACGCCGGCCCCGACGATCACGGGCTTTCCGCGCAGCCCAGGGTGATCCCTTTGCTCCACCGACGCATAGAAGGCGTCCACGTCGGCGTGCAGGATCGTCGCCTGACTCATGCGAACATATGTTCGCATAGGAGCGGGCTGGTGATGAAATGCAGGCTTGAGCACTTTCGAAGTCGACACTCCGCACGGCCCGGCGCGGGCGTACCTTCATCCCGTCGACGAGCCGCGCGCGGCGCTCGTCCTCGGGCACGGGGCCGGAGGAGGGATCCAGGCTCCGGATCTCGTGGCGGCGACGGAAGCCGCCCGCTCGGAGGGAATCAGCGTCGCGCTGGTCGAACAGCCCTACCGCGTCGCCGGGCGGCGCTCGCCGCCGCGCGCGCCGCAGCTCGACACCGACTGGATCGCGGTCGTCGAGCGCCTACGCGCGGACGCGCTCGCCGGTCTGCCACTCGTCGTTGGCGGTCGCTCACTGGGCGCCCGCGTTGCGTGTCGCACTGCTGAGACAACCGGCGCCGCAGCGGTGCTCTGCCTCGCATTTCCGCTCGAGCCGCCGCGGCGCGCCGGCAAGCCGTCGCAGAGCCGCCAGGCGGAGCTCGATGCAGTGAAGGTGCCGATGCTGGTCGTCCAGGGCGAGCGCGATCCGTTTGGGATCCCTCCTCCGGGCAGCTCTCGCGAAGTGGTGCACGTGCCGGGCGATCACGGCCTCAAGGCAGACCTCGACGCCGTGGCGGCGGCGGTGCGAGGGTGGCTTGCCGGCGTCGTCGTCAAGGCGACCCCGGCGCGCGCTTAGGTCGTCTGGTCCGTGAGCAGCGGCCCGAGGTGGGCGAACATCAGCTTGTAGTCGACGATCTCCTCGATCTGCACGTTCGCAACGGATGTCATGCGGCGGAGGAACTCCATGCGCGGGACGCGGTGTCGCTCCGCCACCTCCTCGCTCTCCCAGAACGTGAGTCCGAGCGTGGTGCCTTCCCTCGAGAGCATCAGCATCCCCTGGAAACCCTCGATGTCGCGAAGCCACCGATGCATCTCCTCGGCGACGATCGTCGCGTTCTCGATCGGCTGATCCGAGGTCGTTACGCGGGTGAGGCTGACGTGCACGATCTTCTCAGCCCTCACGCGACGACAGGTCGAACGAGTCGAGCGGTCCCCATGGGCCCATCCGAGGAGCGACCGCTTCGACGTTGTCGAGCACTGCGGTCCCGAACACGCGATCGACGAGGCTGCGGTGCGTCGGCGTGAGGATCATCATCAGGGCCGAGCCGCCGCCCACGACGACGAGGACGTGCGCGACGGCGAGCGCATAGGACGAAGCATCGTCGAGGCCGTGGGGTTTTTCGAAGCTGGACCAGACGAGGTAACTCACGTAGAACGAGGCGGCCACGGCGGTCGCTACGACGCCGCGGATGATCGCGGCGGTATGCGACGGCGCTCGTCCGGCTCTCACGGAGACGATGCGCAGACCCAGCGCGCGCATCCCGTAGGTGTGGCTCGTCGGCAGCAAAAGGCCGAAGTACGCGATCACGGGCACCACTGTCAAAACCTGTGTGGCTACCACGAGCACGTGGCCGGGCACGCCGCCGAGATCGCCCTCCTCGCGTGAAACGGCGCCGAGTCCTTCCACGGCGCCGAGCGGAATCGACACCACCACGAATCCGACGTAGCAGAGCGTCCAGTCGATCGCGGCCGCGACTGCGCGACGCCACGGCACGCCGAACGAGGCGACGTAGCGGCCCGTCGGATCCAGGTACGTCGCGCCGGAGAGCAATCGCCCGGGCTCGATCAATTGGCTCCAAACTCTAGAGCGTGCGTTGGCTCGACCCCCACTGGCGGGCGCAGGCGATCGCCTGGATCGAGGAATCGATCGGCGGGCCGCCCACGCGCCCCGTCGAGCAGCCGCACGTCTACCCGTGGTCGACGGTCCTCCGCGTGCCGACGCGCGAGGGGGATCTCTGGTTCAAGGCCAGCTCCCCGACCCACAGCTTCGAGGCGGCGCTCGCGCTCGAGCTCGTTCGCGTGATGCCGGATCGTGTACCCGAGGTCGTCGCAGCGGATCCAGGCCGTGGCTGGCTGCTGATGCGTGACGCCGGAATCCGACTCCGCGATCTCGTCGGCGGCCGCGAGCAGCTCGTGCACTGGGAGTGGCTGCTGCCGCTATATGCCGAGCTGCAGATCGCGCTGGCGCCGCGTGCCTCGGAGCTGCTGACGCTCGGCGTGCCGGACGAGCGGCTCGAGAATCTCACAGCCCACTTCGAGCGGCTCCTCGGCGACGAAGATGCGCTGCTCGTCGGCCAACCGGAAGGCCTGTCGGGCGACGAGCTCGCTCGGCTGCGGGCTGCGGTGCCGGAGGTCGCCACGCTCTGTCGCGAGCTCGCCGCGTACGGCGTACCCGAGACACTCCAGCACGACGACTTCCATGACGGCCAGGTCTTCGTTGCCGACGGCCGCTACCGCTTCCTCGACTGGGGCGACAGTTGCGTCTCGCACCCGTTTCACACACTGGTCGTCACGCTGCGCGCGGCGGCGCACAAGCACGTCTTCGAACCCGGCGGCCCGGAGGTCGAGCGTTTGCGCGACGTCTACCTCGAGCCGTTCGGCGGCTCCGAGCTTGCGGCAGCCGTCGACCTCGCGCACCGGACCGGAACGATTGCGCGGGCGCTCGCGTGGTACCGCTTCGTCTCGGCGCCCGATGCAGCCGTCGGGTCGGACGACGGGATCGCCGTGCCTTACGGCCTGCGGCTGTTCCTCGCCGACGGCCCACTCGGAAGCTGGGACCCCGCCGCCGGCCGGCAGTAGGGTCCGCCGTGTGGTCGTTCCCGATGTCGCCGCCCTGCTCGGCGCCTACGACGCGCAGCTGCGCGCGCACGTGCCCGATCGGCTTCCTGAGGGCCTGCGCCTCGAGCGTGACGGTCCGTTGCTGCGCGTTATCGGCGAACACCGCGGGTTCGTCGGGTATCGCGACCTCGGTGGGCTCGAGGGTCCCGAGCTCGACGAGCTGATCGCGCGGCAGGTGCGAACCTTCGGGGAGCGCGGCGAGTCGTTTGAGTGGAAGCTCCACGCCCACGATCGACCGGCGGATCTCGCGGGGCGATTGCACACAGCCGGTTTCGTCCCTGAGGACGAGGAGACCGTGGTGATCGCTTCTGTCGCCGCCGTCGTCGTCGAGCCGAACGTGCCCGACGGCGTGGTGCTGCGCGAGGTGCACGAGCGCGCCGATCTGGACCGGATCGTGGAAATGCAGAAGGCGATCTGGAATCACGACTCGAGCTGGCTGGCCGACAGCCTGGAGCGGGAGCACGCGGCCGATCCGGAGGGCCTGACGATCGTCGTCGCCGAGGCCGGGGACGTCGTCGTCTGCGCCGGCTGGGTGCGGTTCCCCGCGGAGACGGAGTTCGCGACGCTGTGGGGCGGCGGCACCCACCCGGAGTGGCGCCGTCGCGGCATCTATCGGGCGCTCGTCGCGTATCGCGCGAGGCTCGCCGAGCAACGCGGACGCCGCTACCTGCAGGTGGACGCCTCCGATGAGAGCCGGCCGATTCTCGAGCGTCTGGGTTTCGTCGCGGTGACGACGACGACGCCGTTCGTCTGGTCGCCAACGGCCGAGCGATGACGGAAGCACGCCTCGAGGAGCTGGACTCCGGCCTCGCACCCGTGACCGACGGCTGGTTTGTCGTCAACGTCCGGGACGCAGCGTGGCTGGCGAACGATGCGTTCGGACTTCGCTGCGTGTTTGAGGCCGATAAGCCGGTCATCCGCAGGCGCCCCGATCTCGAGGTGCACAGGTTCCCCGATGTGGGCTTCACGCTGGCGGTGCTCGAGGCCGGAAAGCCGAGCGGGATGTACCACGCGGAATCCAACCAGGAAGACTTCCTTGTCCTCGCGGGCGAGTGCCTGCTGCTCGTCGAGGGCGAGGAGCGGCAGCTCGAGGCGTGGGACTTCGTGCACTGCCCGCCTGGCACCGAGCACGCCTTCGTCGGAGCTGGAGACGGTCCGTGCGTGATCTTCATGACGGGTGCGCGCACGGGGGAGAAGAGCATCGTGTATCCGGGCTCCGAGCTGGCCCGCCGCCACGGCGCCGGCGTCGAGACGGAGACGAGCTCGCCGGCCGAGGCCTACGCGCCGTTTCCGCATTGGCAACCGGAGCGGCCGGAGAGCTGGAACGGACTGCCCTGGGCTTGAGGATGGCACGGCTCGAGATCGTTCCCTTCTCGGACGAGCACCTGGAGGACGCAGGCCGCTTGCTGGCCGCACGGCATGCGCACCAGCGCGAGGCCGAGCCGCTGCTGGCCGAGCGGTTCGAGCAGCCGGCCGAGGCGCGCGAGGAGGTCGCGGCGGCGTGGCGGGAGGAGTCCGCCTCCGGCGCGGCCGCCCTCCGCGACGGCCGGCCCGTCGGTTACCTCATCGCCGCCCCGCGCGACGTCGAGGTCTGGGGAGAGAACGTTTGGATCGAGGCGGCCGGTCACGCGGTCGAGGAGGCGGAGGACATCCGCGATCTGTACCGGGCTGCGGCCGCCGAGTGGTTCGAGCAGGGGCGCCGGCGCCACTACGCGCTCGTCCCGGCGACCGATGCGGAGCTCGTGAATGCGTGGTTTCGCCTCGGCTTCGGACAGCAGCAGGCGCACGGGGTTCGCGAAGTTCCGAAGCGCGTGGATGTTCGGCTCCCGGACGGCTTCGAGATCCGCGAGCCGCGCGAGGAGGACATCGAGACGTTGCTCGCGGTCGACATCGCCTTGCCGGAGCACCAGCGCAGCTCGCCCGTCTTCTCCACCCGGCCACTTCCGACGGATGACGAGATACGTCGAGAGTGGCGCTCGACACTCGCCGGCGACGAGGAGAAGGTGTTGATCGGCTGCCTCGAAGGTCGGCCCGTCGCCTGCTGGTCCGTTTGCGCCGCCGAGCGCTCGGCCCACTATCGCGGCCTCATGCGGCCTGAACGGGCAAGCTATCTCGCCTTTGCCTCGACGGTGCCGGAGGTCCGCGGCTCCGGCATCGGCGTCGCGCTCACGGACGCGTCGCTGGCCGCGGCGGCCGAGGACGGCTATGCCGTGATGGTCACGGATTGGCGCGTGACGAACCTCCTGGCCTCGCGGTTCTGGCCGAAGCGCGGCTTCCGCACGTGCTTCTTGCGGGTCTACCGATCGATCCCCTAGCCCCTGTCTTCACGCCGGCTCGAAGAGTTCGACGGCGTTGCCGGCGGGGTCTTCGAGGAGGATCTGCTTTCCGCCCGGGCCCGTCACGATGTCGTTTCTGAATCTCAATCCGGCGAGCTTCAGCTCTTCCGTCTTCGCCTCGATGTTCTCGACGAGGAGGACGATACGGTTCCAGCCTCCGGGTTCGGGCCGGCGGCCGTCCGGCATCGGCCTTGCGGCAGAGCTCTGCGGTCCGCTGAGCCAGAGCGTGAGGTCACCGCGCGACACCAGCGCGAAGGCGCGACCCATCTTTTGCTCGAGGCTGAAGCCGAGGTGCTCAGTGTAGAAGGCGATCGCCGCCTCCACGTCGTCGACCAGATATCTCGCCGTTCCCATTGTGAGCGTCGAGCAGACTCTCGGACCCGTTGACAGGCCGTCAAGGGCCACCTACAACGAGCATGGGTTGCACTCGCAGTCCCCGACCGAGGGGGTCGAGATGAAGGAGCTGGAGCACGCGGTCGAGCCGCATCGCGGAACCGCCACCGCGCGTGAATACGTCGAGTTCTGGCCGGCAGGGACGATGGCCACGGGCCGCTTCCGTTGCGCCGCCTGTGGCAACGCAGTCAGCGTTCGACGCGCCCTGCCTCGCTGCATGCTGTGCGGGGAACGATTGTGGGAGCGGGAGGAGTCGAGTCCTTTCGCAGGGGGAGTCAGACCTATCTAGACGCAAAGGGATCGCTCATTGGACGGCCGGAACCGCCAACTGCGACCACACCGTCCCGTCTTCGGCGGCGGGCGGACACTCCGGGTCGCGGGTGGAGATGCTCGCGACGACACAGACGTCCGAGAACGCGTGCCCCACGACCACCGACAGATGTCGATCGAAGACTCCCTCGGCGTCCGGCGCGAGTGACCACTCGGCCAGGTTGCGCAGCGGCTGACCGAACGCGATTCCGTACACCCGCAGCGTCATCGAGCGCGCAGGACGTTGCGGCAAGTTGCGCGCCTTGAGCCGGATCAGAACTCTCGGCGCCCTGACGAACGTCTCCCACATGACGGTGAGCTGAGGTCGTTCCTGCGGCCGCGGAATGTGGACGCGTACGCAGCCCGTCGTGTTCCCGTGCGTGTAACAGGGTTTCGGCTCGTCGCCGACCCACGCCCGCGCACCGAGGTCGTCGAAGTCGCCTGCCGGGAGGGAGAGGTCCACAGTCTGCTCGACCTCGCCGGCGCTGTTCGGTCCGAGCGAGGCGCCGTAGAGTGGCTGTCCCGGCTTCCACAGCTGGTGGCCGCGCCGGTCGGTGGCCCGCAGGAGCTGCTCCACCTCCACGACCATGTGATCGCTGGAGCGAAGACCGATTCCGTGGACCGAGACGGCGACGATCGCTCCGTGTTTTGGCGTGACGGTGATGCTCGGCTGCGGGCGGTCGCCCCACGTCGCGACGCCGGCGTAAACCGTGAAGACGAGGCCGACCCCGAGCACCACCAGTCCGAGGTAGAGCACGCGGCGCTCTGCCCTGGAGTTCTCCTTGAGGCTGAACGCTGCGACGGCGCCGAGGAAGACGGCGAGCACCGCGCAGCCGAACGCCGCGAAGCTCGCCCATGGATGGTTGCGCGCCATGCGGCCCACGAGGTCACCTGTGATCGCGAGGGCGGTCAGAAGGGCGCCCAATGCCGGAAGCGCTGCGAGGAGAAACCGTGCGGCGCCCCGTGCGTCCTTCCCCACGGGGAGGAACCTCGGCATCGGCTCGACGCTACTCCGCAGTCGTTACGGAACGATCAGGAGAGCTTGCGGAATATGGAAGGTGTCCCGCTACCCTTTTGTCTTCGGATCCCTGGCCATGCGTGTGGCCACGGTGCTCGCCAGCGTTTGCTTGGACCCTTCGCTGAGAGGAACTCGGTTGAAGGACAGCATTCCGAGCATGGCAGTGGCCCGTCCACTGCCGAGGATGACCAGGTCGAAGGTCGCGGGCATCGAGATCGTCTTCCGCTTCTTCTTCACTTTTTTGGTCGTCCTGTAGGCGAGCGAGAACCGGTAGGCGGCGGTCCGCTGAGCCAAGGCCGGGTACGTGAGGGCGCGCTTGCCCGTGACGACCAGCTTGATCTTCTTCGTGCTGGACGACGTGAGGCTCGCCGAGACGCAGCTCAGCAGGGCAGGCTGAACGGTGCGATCCCAATCGGCCTGCGCGTGCGCCGACGTCTGCCAGACGGTGACGGCCGAGACGACGACGGCACCGCCGTCTTCGCGGACGAAATCCGAGGAGCTGCCACCGGTAATGGTGAGGTCCGATTCGTCTGGACCGAGCGGAGCCGGGCAGATCGCGTTGTCCCTGGGGTCGCCGGCGATGTCGCCCGGGAGGGCCTGCCACGTCGAGCCGAAGTCGTAGGTACTCGGCAGGATCGACTGCGCCCAGCTCTGGTCGGCGGGATCGATCTGTAGCTGAGGCTCGACGGGAGCGGCGCTCGCGGTGCCGGAGAGGACGAGGCTGACGAGTACTGCGAGCAGGGCGGTCCGGGACGTGATCGAGCGCATTCGGCGTGAAGACATGGGAACCCCTTGGGACGGCGGAGACTGCTCCGAATGTCGTCGCCGGGAACCTGTGCCGGGATCGCTCGATCGAGTGAGGCCGTCAGTCCCCGCGAAAGCGGACTGCGCCGAGCTCGAGGAGCTCGCGGATGACGTCGAGCGCCTCGTCACGCAGCGTCGCCGTCTCGGCGTTGGAAAGTCCGAGGCGGTCGGCGGCCGCCTCGATCACGTCCCGGAGACGCAGGTCGGGGTCGAGCATGGCCACGACCTCCTGCGCGTCTGCCGAGACGTCGACGGCGTGCTTCGTCCCCTCGGAGAGCTCGATTCGTCCCTCGACGTCGACGGAACGCCCGCCCTGCGCCTCGAGCTCACGTTCGAGGCGCATTGCCATTGCGGCGGCAAGACGCGCATCGAGCAACTCCTCCTGCTTGGCGAGCTCGGAAAGCCGCCCCCGCGCCTCGAATGCGCACAGGATCTGCCCGCCCGCCTCGTCGAGATCGTCTTCGTCGACAGAGTCCACGCGTGACGTCTGGCGTGGGCCGGGGCGCCGGTGGAGCAGAACCGCGCCCTCGCTCACCTCGCGCACGCCCAGGCCGTCGAAGTACCGCGTCCATTCATCGAGTGCTTCGCCGAACGCTTCGGGGTCGCCCGCGAGGTGTGAATTCCATTCCGCGGCATGCGCGAGCGGATCCATGTTCAAGGTGGAAAGGACCCAGCCGTCGCAGCCGGTCTCCTCGACCCAGGCCAGCACTCGCTCGTCGGGCGCGTCCTCGTCGGTGGCGAGCCAGCTGACGAGCAGCGTGGCAAAGCCGCCGTCGGCGAGGTGGTGGGCGGCGTCGCGCACGACTCGCTCCGAGACCTCGTCGCCCTGGAACTCGCTGTCGCGGTAGGCCCACCGGCGCTCCGGGGAGACCACGTAGGGCGCATTGCAGGTGATGAGGTCGAACGCCTCTCCTGCGACGGGTTCGAACAGGCTGCCGAGGCGACATTCGATGTTGGTCAGGCCGTTCAACGCAGCGTTGAGCTCCGTGTATGCGAGTGCGCGCGGATTGACGTCCGTTGCCACGACCTGTTCTGCGTGCTGCGCCGCGAGGAGTGCGTGGATGCCGCTTCCAGTGCCGACGTCTGCCGCGCGCCGCACTCGAGGGCGCGGCGTCAGCGAGTCGCATACCCGAGCCGTCGGGGTATAGGTGGCGACGTAATCCGGCGGATCCTCCGCGTCACGCGAGTAGCCGTCCGATGTCAGCAGCACCTTCTCGATCGGCAGGATGCGCGCCTGGAGGACGACCTCGTCGTCGACCTCCGCGAGAGCGGTCGCCGCGAGCGCTTCTACCCCTGGTTCGCCAAGGGCACGGACGGCAGCGCTCGTCGAGACGGGAAGCTGAAGGAAAAATGCTCGCACAACGGTCGCGAGCGGCGCCTCCGGCAACCGGCGCTCGTCGACCGGTACATCGTCGCGATCACCTGCGTACGCCTCGTCGCCGAGGAGCTCGTGGACGGCTGCCTCGGTGTAGCCGACGGCTCGGAGGGCCCTGCCGAGGGTCCTAGCCGCCTCCTGGTCTGGAACGGGGTGCCGGTTCATTGCGAGCGCGCATCATGACGACTCACGCGAGCCCGGCGAGCGCTGCAGGCAGGTGCGTGAGATCTGCGATCACGACGTCGGCGTCGGCGAGCTCGTCCGGACCGTAGCGGCCGGTCGTCACCCCGACGCACAGACAGCCCGCGGCGCGCGAAGAGGAAACGTCGAGCGGCGTGTCGCCGACCGCGACCGTTCGTTTCGCCGGCCAGTTGCCCGCGCGCTCGCGTGCGAGTGCGAACAGCGCGACCCGGTCCTCGCGCTCACAGCCGAACGCTCCTTGTCCCGTCGGAAAGAAGCGGGCGAGACCGAGCCGCTCCATTCGAGCAAGCGCGACAGCCGGTGGATTCCCGGTCAGGAGCGCCGGCCGCTCGAGGGCCGCCAGCGCGTCGGCCGACCCGGGGCCGAGCTCCCAGTGGCTCGTGTCGGCATCCGCCAGCAGCCTGACGTAGTGCGTGCAGAACGTTTCGCACCAGCGGGCGAGCCCTGCGTCGATGCGGGCCTCGTCGAACGCGGCGGCGCGCAGAGCGCGCCGAACGTGCGCCGTGGCCGTGTCGCCGGGGACGTCCGGTCCCTCCGCGTTCGTTCCGAACACCTCTTCGAGCGCGAGCCGGCTAGCTTCGACGTACACCTCGTCGTGGGTCAGCAGCAGCGTTCCGTCGACGTCGAAAAGGACGAGCCAGGTCGCGTTGTTCGCTGGGGCTCGGTTCGTCGCCGGTGTCAAGACGCGGGATTATCGGAGGAGCGGGCGGAGCCCGCTCCTCCTGTTGAGCGGCATAGTCAGGAGGCCGGCACCACCGCGTCGACAGCCTCGCGCAGGGACCGGACGTATGCACGCAGCGCGTCGGGACCTTCGTCCGCGACCTCCACCACGCGCGAGCCGACGACGATCCCGTCCGCGAGCTGCGCCGCGGCCTGGGCGTGGCCGGGAGTCGAGATCCCGAAGCCGGCGTACAGCGGAAGGTCGGTAACCGCGCGCGCCCGCGCGACCAGCCCGGCGAGGGCGGGCGAGAGGTCGGTGCGCGCGCCGGTCGTGCCGGTGAGCGTGACGAGATAGAGCCACCCGTCTGACTGCTCGGCCGCTACGCGGAGCCGTTCGTCCGTGGAGGTGGGAGCGACGAGCTGGATGCGCCGCAGCTCGGGACGCTCCCCGGCGGGGAGGTCGGCGACGATCAGTGACATCGCGCCGGCCGCGCGCACATCCGCCGCGAAGCGCTCCCAGCCGTATGCCTCCAGCAACGCCGCGTAGGTCATCGGCACGAGCGGTGTGTCGGGGACGAGCTCGCGGGTGCGCGCAAGACAGGCAAGGCAGGTGCGCGTTCGCATCCCCTCCGCGAGCGCGCGCTCGGCCGCGCGCCGGATGACCGGTCCGTCGGCGAGCGGATCGGAGAACGGAAAGCCGAGCTCGACGAGGTCCGCGCCACCCTCCACCGCCGCGGCGGCCAATTCCGGCGTGGTCGCGCCGGACATGAGATAGATGGCGAGGGTCTTGCCGCCGTTCACAGAATCGATCCGAAGTCTGCACCCACGCGTGTGGATTTGCCCGGTATCGTCGAGCTCGAGGGTGGTGGGCACTTACCCCACCCTGATGGGTGGGGGTGTGGGCGGACGCGGCTCAATGAGAGAGGACTTCCGCCAGGTCCTTGTCGCCCCGGCCGGAGAGGCACACCAGGATGAGGTCCTCCTCGAGGTCGCGAGCACGGGCGAGCGCATGGGCGGGCTCGAGTGCCGGAATGATTCCTTCGAGCCGCGTCAGGTCGCGGAAGGCGGCGAGCGCCTCCTGGTCGGTCGCCCGCACGTACTCTGCCCGGCCCGTGTCGCGTAGCCAGGCGTGCTCCGGGCCGACGCCCGGGTAGTCGAGTCCCGCCGAGATCGAGTGCGCGTCCGCAATCTGACCGTCCTCGTCGGCGAGCACGGACGATCGTGCACCGTGCAGCACGGCCGCCCGGCCCGTGCTCAGCGACGCGGCGTCGGCCGCTTCGACGCCGAGGAGCCGCACGGCGGGCTCGTCGACGAAGCCGGCGAAGATGCCGATTGCGTTCGAGCCCCCGCCGACACACGCGACGACGATCTCGGGTAGCCGCCCCTCGGCCTCCTCGAACTGTGCGCGCGCCTCGCGCCCGATCACCGACTGCAGCTCCCGCACGATCTCGGGGTATGGCGCCGGGCCGACACACGACCCGATCAGGTAATGCGTCGTCTCGACGTTCGTGATCCAGTCGCGGATCGCCTCGCTCGTCGCCTCCTTCAGCGTGCGCGTGCCGAAGCCGACGGGACGGACCTCTGCGCCGAGCAGCTCCATGCGCTCGACATTGGGGCGCTGCCGGCGCATGTCCTCCTCGCCCATGTAGATGACGCACTCGAACCCGAAGCGCGCGCACACCGTGGCCGTCGCGACGCCGTGCTGGCCGGCGCCGGTCTCGGCGACGATGCGCCGCTTGCCGAGCCGTCGCGCAAGCACCGCCTGACCGAGCGCGTTGTTCAACTTGTGCGCGCCCGTGTGAAGGAGATCCTCGCGCTTGAGATAGAGGCGCTGCCCGGGAGCGAACCGCTCCGCACGCGTAAGGGGCGTCGGCCGGCCGGCGAACGTGCGGCCGAGCGCGTCGAGCTCGGCGCGAAACGAGCCGTCGGCCTGCGCGTTGCGCCAGCCCGCCTCCAGCTCGTCGAGCGCCGGGACGAGCGTCTCCGGGACGTAGCGGCCGCCGTATGTTCCGTAGAGGCCGGTTGACGTCATCGCGCCGCGGCGACGAAGGCGCGCACCTTGTCGTGGTCTTTGATTCCCGGCTCGCTCTCGAGCTGCGAAGCGGCGTCGACCGCCCAGGGACGTACGGCGCGGACGGCCTCGCGCACGTTGTCGGGCCCGAGCCGGCCCGCGAGCATGACGCGCCCCTCGACTGCGACGGCACGCTGCAGGTGGAGGGGGTCCTGCTCCTCCCAGGGCAGATCGACGACCTGCACGACAGGCTCGCCGTGTCGCAACAGGACGGCGTCCCGTCCCCGGACGCGGCCCTCCTCGCGCTGGTAGAGCTGGACCAGATCGGAGTCGGCCTCCTCCGCTTCTCCGACGAAGACGGCGACGCTGAGGCGGTCGTCCGGCACGTGGAGAACGCCGGGCGCACGCCGCGGGCTCTGCTCCGCGAGGATGAAGCCAAGCATGTCGGCGCCCGCGTCCACTGCGACGTCGACGTCTTCCCGGCGCGTGAGACCACAGACCTTGACGAGCGGTCGCGAGAGGATCTCCCTCAACTTCGCGGGCGGATCCTTGGCCTCCATCAGCGCCGAGCCGACGAGAATCGCGTCCGCGCCGGCCAGCTCGGCCGCCGCGCCCTGCGCTCGCGAGTGCACACCGCTCTCCGCGACGATCACACGCTCGTGCTGTTTCGTCCGAGCGATGAGCTCGAGCTGCGTCTCGCGGTCGATCTCGAAGGTCGAAAGGTCGCGGGCATTGACGCCGATCACCTCCGCGTCGAGCGCGACCGCGCGGTGCAGCTCGTTTGGATCGTGCGCCTCGGCCAACACTTCCAGGCCGAGCTCGCGTGCATAGGACATGAGCGCGACGGCGCGTTGATCGTCGACGTCGCGGAGAAGGACGAGCACGGCGTCCGCGCCGGCGATCTTCGCCTTCAACAGGTCGAGCTCCTCGGTGAAGAATCCCTTCGCGAGGAGCGGGACCGCGGTCGCGGCACGCGCAGCCTTGAGGTCTTCCATCGAGCCGCCGAACCGCTCGTCGACGAGGATCGAGACGGCAGCAGCACCCGCATTGGTGAACTGGGCTGCGAGTCGCGCCGGATCGGCATCCGGCCGCAGGTCGCCGGCGGAGGGCGAACGTCGCTTCACCTCGGCGATCGCGGCGAGCCCGGGAGCGGCGAGAGCGTCGCGGAATCGCCCCATCTACGCAGTCACGGTCTCGCGCGAAAACGCGATCAGCTGCTCGAGCCGTGCGGCCGCCGCGCCCGAGTCGATGGTCTCGCGCGCGACTTCGAGCCCTTCACGGAGGTCGGACGAATGGCCGGCGGCTGCAATCGCTCCCGCGGCATTGAGCAGGACGGCGCTGCGCCGGCCGCCGTCCGCGCCGGCGAAGACGTCGCGGATCGCAGAGGCGTTTTCTGCGGGCGTGCCCCCGCGCAGCTCGTCGACGGTGCAACGCGGAAGACCAAGCTCGGCCAGAGGATCGAGCTCCCATTCGCGCACAGAGCCGTCGACGACTTCGCCGACGAGGTTTGGGCCCACCGGCGACAGCTCGTCGATCCCGCCGGCTCCGTGGACGACGAACGCCCGCCGCGCGCCGAGCCGCGCCAGCACCTCGGCGATCGTGCGGACGAGGGGCTGCGAGTAGACGCCGACGACCTGCGCGCGGGCACCGGCCGGGTTCGTCAGCGGTCCGAGCACGTTGAACACGGTCCGCGTGGCGAGCTCCTTTCGCACCGGTGCCGCATGACGCATCGCGGGATGGTGCGACGGAGCGAAGAGGAAGCCGAAGCCGAGCTCGTCGATCGACCGCGCGATCCGCGCAGGTTCCTGCTCGAGCGTGAACCCCAGCGCCTCGAGGACGTCCGCGGATCCGCAGGCCGAGGAGACGGCGCGGTTGCCGTGCTTCGCGACGGCCGCCCCGGCGGCTGCCGCAACGAGCGCCGCGGCCGTGGAGATGTTGATCGTGTGCGCGCCGTCCCCGCCGGTCCCCGCGGTGTCGACGAGATCCTGGCGACGCGGCGTGACGGCGAGGACGTGTGCGCGCATCGCCTCTGCGCAGCCAGCGATCTCGTCCGGAGTCTCGCCCTTGCCCCGCAGCGCGACGAGGAAGGCGCCGATCTGCGCCGGCGTCGCCTCGCCGCGCATGATCTCTCCCATCACCTCCCGCGTCTCATCGCGGCCGAGGTCGTGACCGTCGAGAAGCCGCTGTAGAGCCTGCTGGATCATTGCTCGAGGAAGTTTCGCGCGATGTCCGGCCCGAGCGGCGTCAGTACCGACTCGGGGTGGAACTGCACGCCGTCGACCGGCAGCTCGCGGTGGCGGACGGCCATGACCTCGCCGTCCTCGGCGGTGGCGGAGACTTCGAGGACAGGCGGGATCGTCGCGGCCGCCAAGGAGTGGTAGCGCCCGGCCTCGAGCTCGTCCGGCAGGCCGGCAAAGAGGCCCCTGCCGTCGTGCCGAACCGTGCACGCCTTCCCGTGCACGAGCTCGCGCGCGGCTCCGATCTCTCCGCCGAAGGCCTCCACGATCGCCTGGTGCCCGAGGCAGACACCCAGCGTCGGCGTCGTCGGGGCGAGCCGCCGCACGATCTCCGGCGTGGCACCTGCGTCTGCCGGCCGGCCCGGGCCGGGAGAGATCACGAGGTGTGTCGGGGCCAGGCGCGCCGCGCCTTCAGCGTCGATCGCATCGTTTCGCCGCACGATCACCTCGACGCCGAGCTCGCCGAACAGGTGGGCGAGGTTGTACGTGAACGAGTCGTAGTTGTCGACGAGCAGGATCACCGCTGCTCGGCCTCCGCGAGATCGATTGCGGCCTCGACCGCTGCGAGCTTTCGCAGACACTCCTCGTGTTCCGAAGCGGGATCGGAATCCGCGACGATGCCCGCCCCCGCCTGCAGGTGGGCAACCCCGTCGCGGAGGACGATCGTCCGGATCGCGATGCACGTATCGAGGGTGCCCTCGTCCGGGAGTCCGTAGCCGACCGCCCCCGCGTAGGGGCCGCGCCGCCTCGCTTCGAGCTCCGAGATCAGCTGCATCGCGCGCACCTTCGGCGCGCCGGAGACCGTTCCCGCCGGGAAGCACGCTCGGAGGAGGTCGAAGGGTGAGACACCGTCGCGGAGATCGCCGCTCACCTGCGAGACGAGGTGCGTGACATGGGAATACCGCTCCACCTCGAGCAGACGCTCGACCTCGACCGTGCCCGGCACGCAGACGCGGGAGAGGTCGTTGCGGCCGAGATCGACGAGCATGACGTGCTCGGCGCGGTCCTTCTCCGACGCGAGCAGCCGTTCCGCGTCCCCGGGTCCCCGCTCCGTCGTGCCGGCGATCGGGTTCAGGCTCGCGCGACGGCCTTCACATTTCACGAGGGTCTCGGGCGACGAGCCGATGAGCGCGAGGCCGTCCAGCTCGAGCAGGAATAGATATGGGGAAGGATTCACCCGCCGCAGCGCGCGGTAGAGCTCGAGCGCCGAGGCCGACGTCGGCCGCTCCGCGCGCTGCGACACGACCACCTGGAAGACGTCCCCGGCGCGAATGTGTTCCTTGGCGGCCGACACCGACGCCTCGTAGTCGTCGCGGGCGGGGGTCCTCCTCGCGAAGCCACGCCGGCCGTTCGTGTGCGGCAAGCGTGGCACCGGCCTGGCGAAGAGCGCCGAGACCTCGTTGGGATCGCCCCGGATCACCTCCGCGGTCCCGAGCACGTGGTCGAAGCGAACCAGGACGTCCGCGACGAGGAAGCGGCTTTCCGGCAGTCCCGTGCTCTCGTCGGGCAGGGGCACGGTGGGCTCCAGCCGGGCGGCGTAGTCGTAGGAGAGGTAGCCGACGACGGGCTCCCCGCACGCCTCGGCCTCGGCCAGGTAGCACAGATGGGATCCACACCCGACGAGCGAGTGGCGGCCAAGGCGGCCGCGCTCGACCGACTCGAGCAGGAAGGCGGCGCGTCCCTCGCGCCGCAGCCGCAGGTAGGCGCCGAGCGGTGTGACGAGATCGGTTGCGATGTCCGGTGCGATGGTCATGACGAGTCCTCCGGTGAATGGACGGGTACGCAAAAAGACCTTCCGGCTGGAAGGTCTCGATCGAGCGGAACGGGCTGTTCTGGCCTAGCTCAGCGCCGGCGCAGGCTCCCGCCCCGCTCGCAGCGCCACGCCCAGCGATAAGAGGCGGAAGTCATCGTTGTCTGAGGGTACGCACGCCGAGCCGGCGCGTCAAGACGCGCCGGCTGGCTCTTCCGTCTTGACGGAGTTCGGGCGTTCATACGAACTTGCATATAAGGGCGGCGACGACGCGATGCCTTCATCGGCGATCGGAGTCAAGGCGACAAGTTCAAGCGGGATCACGCCGGCCCAGACGGGGAAGGAGAGATCCTCTTCGTCGTCCGAGGGCAGCCCGCTGCGAACCTTCGCGGAGGCCTCGTCGAGCGCGAGGGCGAGGATCGTCGTCCCCTTGATCTCTGCCTCGTTCGGCTGCCGGGCGTCAGCCCAACGGCCCGGCACGACGTGCTCGACCACTCGCTCCATCGCGTGCAGCTTCTCGTCGCGACCGGTCAGCTCGCGGGCGCGGCCGAGCACGACGACCGAGCAGTAGTTCATCGAGTGGTTGTAGACGGAGCGCGCGAGGACGAGCCCGTCGAGCAACGTAACGGTCACGCACACGTCCAGGCCATCCTTGATCGTCCGCAGCATCCGGCTCCCGGGCGAGCCGTGCAGATAGAGGGTGTCTTCGTCACGTGCATGAATGGTAGGGATGACGAACGGCTGCCCGTCGACGACGAAGCCGACGTGGCAGATCAGCGCTTCGTCGAGGATCGCGTCGATCACCGCGCGTTCGTATTCGCCCCGTTCGGGGTGCCGTTTTACTCTCGTGCGCGCAGTCGGCACACCGGAAGCGTATTGCTACGCTCGCTGTATGGCCCGGTCAGTGATCGTTTCCGCCGTACGCACGCCGTTCGGCAAGCTCGGCGGCTCGCTCGCCGACAAGGAGGGAACCGAGCTCGGCTCGATCGCCATTCGCGCCGCGCTCGATCGCGCGCAGGTCGCGAACGAGGAGGTCGAGTACGTGATCATGGGTCAGGTCTTGCAGGGCGGTGCCGGTCAGGCGCCTGCCCGTCAGGCCTCGATCGGGGCCGGACTCCCGATCGAGATCGGCTCGGACACGATCAACAAGGTGTGCGCCTCGTCGATCCGTGCGGTCGAGATGGCGGATCAGATGATCCGCGCCGGCGATCACCAGGTCATCGTCGCCGGGGGAATGGAGTCGATGTCGAACGCGCCGTACGCCCTCAAGAAGGCGCGCTTCGGCTACCGGCTCGGCGACGGCACGCTGATCGACCTGATGACCCACGACGGACTCACGTCCACCTTCGACAACCGCCACATGGTCGAGCAGGCCTCGTTCGTCTCGCGCGAGCTCGGCATCCCCCGCGAGGATCAGGATCGCTGGGCGCTGCGCTCGCACGAGCGCGCGGTCAAGGCGATCGACGAAGGCAGGTTCCGTGAGGAGATCGTTCCCGTCGGAGAGTTCGCCGTCGACGAGGGGCCGCGGCGTGACACGTCGTACGAGAAGCTCTCCAAGCTGAAGCCGGTGTTCGATCCCGAGGGAACGACGACTGCCGGCAACGCTCCTGGGGTCAACGACGGCGCGGGAGCGCTCGTCGTCACGAGCGAGGAGTTCGCGCGGAAGCGCGGGCTCGAGGTGTTGGCGACGATCGTCTCGCAGGCGTACGTGGCCGACGACTTCGCCTACCTCGCGCGCACGCCCGCGAAGGCGGGGAAAGAGGCGCTTGCAAAAGCCGGCAAGAAGATCGGCGACGTCGAGCGGGTCGAGCTGAACGAGGCGTTCTCGTCGGTCGTCCTGAACTCCGCCAAGATGCTCGACGTCGATCCGGAGAAGGTGAACGTCAACGGCGGTGCCGTCGCCCTCGGCCATCCGATCGGCGCGTCGGGCGCCCGCATCCTCGGCACCATGATTTACGAGCTGCGCCGAAACGGCGGCGGCCTTGGGCTCGCTGCGATCTGCTCGGGTGGCGGCCAAGGCGATGCTCTGCTGCTCGAGGTCTAGCGACCTCGAGCAGAGGGACGGCGCTGCCGCGCGCGAGCGCGGTCGCGCACGGCAGCGCATTGCGTTTCGAGCTGCCGGGCAACGGTTGTGGCCGCGCGGGCGGTGGCGCTCTGCGTCCCCGCCCGCGTCAGTCCGGCCGGCCGCTAGACCGAGCTTCGCTCTGCTCTAGCCGCCGGCCTTTCCGCGAAGTACTGGGCGTAGGGTGTTGATGTGAGGTTCGAGCATGTGCTGGTCGTCGGGGCCGGGCAGATGGGGGGTGGGATCGCGCAGATCGTCGCGGCGTCGGGCCGGCGCGTGTCACTGCATGACGCGCTGCCCGGCGCGACCGACCGCGCTCTCGCGGTGATGGGCGAGAGCCTCGCGAAGCTTGCGGAAAAGGGCGGACCTCAGCCCGAGGAGGTCGTCAGGCGTGTGCACGTCGTAGCTGACCTCGTCCCCGCCGACCTGATGATCGAGGCCGTCGTCGAGGACGCGGCGGCCAAGGAAGGGATCTTCCGTCGTGCCGACGGCGAGCTGCCCCCGGAGGCCGTGCTCGCATCAAATACGTCCTCGATTCCAATCGCCTCGCTCGCCGCCGCCACCAAGCGTCCCGACAAGGTGATCGGGATGCACTTCTTCAATCCGGTTCCGGTCCTGAAGCTCGTGGAGATCATCCGCGCCCGCGACACCTCCGACGAGACGGCCGAGGCGATCACGGAGCTCGCCCGCGAGCTGGACAAGACCCCTGCCGTCGCCAACGACTTTCCCGGGTTCGTCTCCAACAGGATTCTGATGCCGTTCATCAACGAGGCGGTCTGGGCGCTGCACGACGGCGTCGCCGAGGCGGAGGCCATCGACACGATCGCGAGGCTCGGCTTCGCCCATCCGATGGGCCCGCTCGTGCTCGCCGATCTGATCGGTCTCGACACCTGCGTGGCGATCATGGAAGTCCTCCAGGAAGGCCTCGGCGATGACCGCTACGCACCCTGTCCGCTTCTCCGAGAGCACGTCGCGGCCGGAAATCTGGGCAGGAAGACCGGTTCCGGCTTCTACGAGTACTCGTAAGAACCCATAAAAGCCGCCGACTATGCAGGGTTTCGCAGGGAGATGAGTCTCTATGGACGGGACTCAAGCCCGAAGCGCCCGATGCCGAAAACGGGTCCAGGCACGGGAAAGGGAGGTCTCACGTTTTGCGGATCCTGCTGGTGGACGACGATCCCGCTCTCCGCACGTTGTTGAGAACGACCTTCGAGGTTGCGGACGTCGATGTCGTAGAGGCGGAGAGCGCGCAGGAGGCGCGCAAAAGGATTCGCGCGGCTCGTCCCGACGTGATCGTCCTCGACGTCAACATGCCGGGCACATCGGGGCTCGAGCTGTGCGCCGAGTTGAAGGCCGCGTCCGACACGAAGGACATCCCGATCATCCTGCTCACCGGGTCGACCGGGGGGACCGGCGCGGCGGCGAAGCGTGCCGGGGCGGACGCGTTCGTGCGGAAACCTTTCAGCCCGCTCGAGCTGCTGGCGGTGGCGGAGCGTCTCGCCGGCGGTCTCTATGGCGTGCCGTACCGCGCCACGAAGAGACGCCGCAAGGGACCCGAGGAGGAACTCCTTCTCTACGCGCGCGATCTCCGTCACATGCTGGAGCTCGAGCGCGGTCAGCGCGAGCTCGTGCAGAGCGCGTACATGCAGACCGTGTCCGCCCTTGCAAGCGCGTTGGAGTCGAAGGACACCGGCACCCGCGCGCACTCTCAGCGGGTGCAGAGCTACGCGGGCGCTCTTGCGGATGCCGTCGGCGAGGATACGGTGACGCGCGACAAGAGCACGCCGTACGGATTCCTTCTGCACGACGTCGGGAAGATCGGCATCCCCGACGGCATCCTGCAAAAGCCGGGCCCTCTCAGCCCGGCGGAACGCCGCCGCATGCAGACGCACACGGTCCTCGGCGAGGCAATGCTCTCCGGCGTCGCCTTTCTCAAGGGCGAGGGCCTCAAGATCGTCCGCTCACACCACGAGCGCTGGGACGGCCGTGGGTATCCGGACGGGCTCAGCCGCGAGGAGATCCCGTTGGGGGCGCGCATCTTCGCCGTCGCCGACGCGCTCGACGCGATGACGAGCAACCGTCCCTACAGGCGGGCGCTGAGCTGGAAGACCGCGCACGCGGAGATCCTCGAGCAGCGGAAGCGACAGTTCGATCCGGACGTTGTCGATGCCTTCCTCGCGGTCGAGAACGATCTGCGCGAGATCCGCCGCGAGCTGGCCGCGGCGTAGCCGAGCGAAAGCTCACGCTTTCGCTCGGATTTCAGATCGCCCGCTTCGCGGGGAAACGTGCGCGGGCGGAGCCCGCGCACTTCTACGAGGCTCTGCTGGGCGCTCTGGAGTGGTCCGCGGGCGGTGGCGCTTCGCGTCCCCGCCCGCGTGAGTACGCCTCCGCCTAGACCCTATGGCGGCTGAGTAGCCGCGAGCGCAGAAAGGCCGGACGCTCTTGGTTACAGATCGGGGGTTTGTCTGGCCGGAGACTGGCTCCGGCTGACCCCATGTAACGGAAGGAGAGTCCGGCCGTGACCACAACGATGACATTCGCGGGCCTCGATGTCCACGCCCGCTCAACCCACGTCGCCGCGATCGACGTCCAGAGCGGTGAGCTGCGGCGTGCCCGCTTCGCCGACGGCAGCGAGGACGTCCTCGGCTGGCTCGGGCAGCTGCCCCAGCCGCTGCATGCCTGCTACGAAGCGGGCCCGACCGGCTTCGCGCTCTACCGGGCCGCCGACGCTGTCGGTCTGCGCGTCGACGTGGTCGCGCCGTCGAAGACACCGCGCGCCTCTGGCGATCGCATCAAGAGCGACCGCAAGGACGCCGAGTTGCTCGCGCGGCTGCTGATGGCCGGTCAGCTCAAGCCGGTCGCCGTGCCGACGGTGAGCTTCGAGGCCGCGCGCCATCTCGCCCGCGCCCGCGAGTGGGTCCGCGGCGATCTGATGCGCTGCCGTCACCGCGTCACGAAGCTCCTGCTCTTGCACGGGCGGGTGTACCCCGGGCTCAGCACCTGGACAGTCCGACACCGGCATTGGCTCGGCCGCCAGCGCTTCGACGAGCCGCCAACCGAGCTTGCCTACCTAGACGCGCTCGCGGCCGTCGACGGGCTGGTGGCGCGCAAGCAGGCACTCGACGAACGCCTCTCCCGCCTCGCGCTTGAAGGCGAGTGGGCCGCGACGGTCGCGCGCCTGCGCTGCTTTCGTGGCATCGACACACTGACCGCGCTCGTGCTCGCGCTCGAGATCGGCGACTTCAGCCGCTTCCGCCGACCCGCGCAACTGTCCAGCTGGCTCGGACTCGTCCCCTCACTCGACCAATCCGGGGAGAGCCGCAGGCAGGGCGCGATCACCAAGACGGGCTCGAGCTACGCGCGCAGACTGCTTGTCGAGGCCGCTTGGCACTACCTGCGCCAGCCGCTGATCGGCGCCACGCTGCGCAACCGCCAGCAGGGTCAACCCGCGCACGTGTTGCAGATCGCCTGGCGCGCGCAGCACCGCCTTTACCGACTGCAGCATCGTCTGCGCGCGCGCGGCAAGCCCGGCAACATCGCCACCGTCGCGGTCGCGCGCGAGCTTGCCTGCTTCCTCTGGGCGGCGGCCGTGACCTCGTAACCGCCAGCGCCAGCCCGCTGTTCGGGCGGGCGCCGGGCCGGGAGGCTGCCGGCACGCGCGATCGCTCTATGGGCAACCGCACCTGCGGCCACGCCCGTTCCTAGACTGCGCACGCCGGCGACGCAATCAGGGCAATGGGGTAGCCAACCCCCGCATCATCAGACTGACCGCAACCACGTCGACATCGCGCCCGGCGCCCGCCCAAGCAGAATCTCCACCCGTCAACGACCGGGGCGATGCAGCCTGCCCGCTTGACAAAACACCCTCCATATCAGAGCGGCTTCGCTCGCTCTAGGCTCCGGCCTTTGGGTTGCTGCTAGGAGGAGGATTCAAACCAACCGCGTCTATCATCGTTCTCAGGTGGACTTCGAGCTAACGACCGATCAGCGTGAGATTCAGGTGCTCACTCGCGAGTTTGCACACGCCGAGATCGACCCATACGCGGCGGAGTGGGATCGCGAGCATCACTTCCCACGTGAGCTGTTCGGCAAGCTCGCCGAGCTGGGACTCATGGGTGCCTGCGTTCCCGAGGAATACGGCGGCGCAGGCGCCGACTTCCTTTCCTACATCCTCGTTCTCGAAGAGCTCTCGCGTGCCGACGCCGGCGTCGGGGTAACCGTTGCCGTGCACACGAGCGCGGTGACCTTGCCGATCCTGTCCTTCGGCACGGATGAGCAGAAGTCCCGCTTCGTTCCGCCGCTGGCGCGCGGCGAGCACCTCGGCGCGTTTGCGCTTACCGAGGCGGAGGCCGGCTCGGACGCCGGCGCGCTGCGAACGCGGGCAGAGCCGAGCGGCGACGGCTGGACGGTCACGGGCGCGAAGCAATGGATCACGAACGGACGCTACGCGGGGACGTTCTTGCTCTTTGCCCGTACGGATGCCGAAACGGCGGGCGCGCGAGGAATCACCGCCTTCATCCTCGACGGGGAGCACGTGCGCGTGACGCGCGACGAGGAGAAGCTCGGGCTCAACTCCTCCGTGACGAACGACATCGTCGTCGAGGGTGCCCACGTCGGACGCGACCGGCTGCTGCACGAGGAGAACCGCGGCTTCCGTGTTGCGATGACCACGCTGGACGGGGGCCGCATCGGGATCGCCGCGCAGGCGCTCGGCATTGCGCAGGCAGGCTACGACGTCGCGAGAGAGTACGCGCTGGAGCGGCGTGCGTTCGGCCACCGGATCGGGGACTTCCAGGCGATCCAGCACAAGCTTGCGAACATGTCGATGGAGATCGACGCCGCCCGGCTGCTGGTCTATCGCGCCGCGTGGTTGAAGCAGCAAGGACGCCGGCACACCGAGGAAGGCGCGAAGGCGAAGCTCTTTGCATCGGAGATGGCACGGCGGCAAACGGCCGAGGCGATCCAGATCCTGGGCGGATACGGGTACACGAAGGAGTTCCCGGTTGAGCGGTACTACCGCGACGCGAAGATCACCGAGATCTACGAAGGCACGAGCGAGATCCAGCGGCTGGTGATCGCGCGGTCGATCATGGGCCTGACGGAACGTTCCTTCGCGGTGCGCTGACGATGGATCGCGCGATCTCTTTTATGTACACGCGCGCGCGTGATCCCCACCCATCAACAGGGTGGGGGGAAATCCCGCCACCCTCGCCATCGACGATACCGGCGTTCGACGCATCGGTGCGCGTCGATTTCGTGCCGATTTTGCGGAGCCCACGGTGAGCGCGCGCCGGCGGCGCGACGAGCCGGTTCGGCTCACGCGGATCTATACGCGTGCTGGAGATACGGGCGAGACGTCGCTCGGCGACGGTTCGCGGGTGCCGAAGCTCGACTGCCGGATCGGCGCGTTCGGCACCGTTGACGAGCTCAACGCGGCGCTCGGCGTCGCGCTCGCGGAGACCGGCCTCCCGGAACAGCTACGCGGACCGCTCGAGCGGATCCAGAACGACCTCTTCGACGTGGGCGCCGACCTCTCGGTCCCGTTCGGCATCACCGATCGGCTCCGGGTGGAGCAAGCAGCCGTCGACCGGCTCGAAGGCCTGTGCGACGAGCTCAATGCGAATCTCCCGATGCTGAAGAGCTTCGTTCTGCCCGGCGGCACCGAGGCTGCAGCGCGCCTCCATGTCGCCAGGACGACGTGCCGGCGTGCCGAACGCGAAGCGCTCGCCGCCAACGAGGAGCACGGAATCAACCCGATGGTTCTCGTTTACCTCAACCGCCTGTCGGACTTCCTCTTCATCGCTGCGCGCACGGCGAATGCGGAGGCGGACCGCGAAGAACCACTTTGGCGTCCGGGCGGCTAGCGGCGAGTCTTGTGGGAAGCCTTCGCCGGCTTACTCGGTTTCGCAAGTAGCTTCTGAATCACCTTGGCGAGCGTCGCAGGCGGGGTCGAGCGCGGGAGAACGATCGCCGCGCCCGCCTTCAAGGCCGCGGCCATCGTGCGTGGGCCGGACGCGAGCGCGACGATCTTCACCGAGGGGAAGACCGTGTGGAGGTCGCGGATGAGAGCGACGCCGAGCTCGTCCACGTCGACGACGATGACGCGCACGTCGGTCTTGCGGCTCGCGGCTGCGTCGAACGTCGTCTCGACACCGGAAGCCGAGACGAACTTCGTGCTCCGCTTGGCTCCGGCGAGACCGCGCGTCGCGCGTCCGGCGAGGACGACCTCGACCGGCGGAACAGGCTTGACGCTCGGTGCGCGGCCGGTTCCGACGACGCGGATCTTGATCGTCCGCGCAACGGTCTCGCGGCCGGCCCGGGCCGTCCAGCGCATCGAGTACAGGCCTGAGCGACGCACCTGGTGCGGAATCCGAAGCTTCACGATCGAGCGTCCGGCCTTGACCGAGAACCGCCACGTGAACAGCTTGACCCGCCGCGGACTGTAGAGCTGCGCGGTCACACGCGCGGCGCGTGTCACCGATAGACGGGCGGCGATCTTCGTGTTTGCCGCCGGCATGAATTTCGGAGCGGTGATGACCTTGAAGACCAGGCTCGTGGACGCACCGCCGGGGGCGACCGTCAGGTCGATCGCCGATCCTTGCTCCGCCAGCACGAGTCCTTCCGGGCCGGTGACGGTGCCGGGCTTGCCGGACCCACCGACGATCAGATCGCCGACGATGAAGCCACGCGCCTTCAGCGCCGCCTCTGCCTGATCGGGCGTCATGCCGACGAGCGAGGGGACCGCGAGCAGCGGCTGCGAGAGCTCGCTGACGTTGCCGGCGAGATCGGTCTCCCTCAGGCGGAAGACTCGGGAGTCGCCGGGCTTCCAGCCGGCGATGGTCGTCGCCGTATAGTCGACGCCGAAGTGGCCGGCGTCCGTGGAGTCGGCAAAGACGGTGACGTAGTCGTAGGTGCCGCTGTTGTCCGCCCCCGGGAGCCACCGGATCGTCAGCCCGCCGGGACCTGCGAAGCCGCGGATGTCCTCGGGTGCGCGCGGCGGCTCGAGATCGCGGAGGAGTGCGAACAGCGAGAGGTGCTTGGTCAGAACGTGGAAGCCCGCGGCGTCGGTGAAGAAGCCGTCGTCCCAGCCGGCCGGCAGGGTTCCGGCAGTCGGCACGCGATGAATGACGCGCCAGTTGCCGCTCTCGAACGTCGCCGGCACGAGTCCCTGCTCCGTGGAGCGGATCAGGATCGAGACGGGCTGGCTGAACTGATGTACCTGCGTCCCGGCGAGCGCCCACCACGCCGTCACGTCCAGGGCCTCGGGCCCCGGCCCGAAGCCGTTCGTGAGCCCGCTCGGAGCCGCGGTCGGTGCGACTCGCAGCACGATCCAGTCGGTGCCGGAGGACGACCAGGCGCCGGGCGGCATCGTGACCGCGGCAAAGCCGTTCGCCGAGTCGACAGTCGTGGACGACGACGAGCTTGTGTTCTTCTCGACGTAGGGCGCGGCGGAGCCGGACGTCGGCCAGACCGTGAAGTGGACGCGGAACGGCGCTCTCTTGCCGGCGGCATCCTGCAGCTCACCGGCGAGCGTATGCGGTCCGGCGCCGAGCGGACCCGTGCCGTAGTCGATGTGCGTCCCACTCACGACCGGCGCGACGATCGAGCCGCCGTCGAGCGTGACACCGGCGGGCGTGGCCGCCTCGCTCGCCACGAGCGAGATCGAGCTCGCCGAGGTGACCGTCGAGCCGTCGCCCGGCGTCGAGGAGATCACTTGCGGCGCCGTGTTGTCGATTCGGATTCCCGCCACGACGTCGTACGAGGAGTTGCCGAGCCCGTCAGAGACCGTTACGCGGAGGTCGTACATCCCGTCGGTCAGCTTCGCCGTGTCGTACGAAACGCTCCACGGGGCGCTCGTGTCCGTGCCGAGCGCCGTCCAGGCGCCGCCGCCCGCAGGGGTTGCGCCGAAGACGACCTGAGCCGCTCCCGTCCCGGTGACCGTCGCCGTCAGCGCGACGGTGCCCGAGATCGTCGCGCCCGGGTTCGTGAGCACGACCGTCGGCGCCGTCACGTCGACGTCGACCGTCACCGTGGCGCCGGTGAACGTGTTGCCCGCCCGGTCGGTGATGGTGGGGCGAAGGTCATAGCTTCCTGTCGCAACCGTGGTCGCATCCCAGGTCGCACCGAACGGCGCGGTCGAGGAGGACGCGATCTGCGTGAAGGAGCCGCCGCCGGTCGGCCGCAGCTCGTAGCGGACGCTGGCGACGCCCGAGCCGGCATCGGAGACCGACACGCCGAGCGCGACGCTCGAACCACCGACGGTCGCGCCCGACGCAGGTGCGGTCAGCGAGCCCGACGGCGCCGTGTTGTCGACGCGGATGTTCGACCGGAGCGCGCTTGTTCCCGTATGACCGGTCTGGTCGGTTGCGACGGCGCGGAAGTCATAGAGACCGTCGGCGAGTGCCGTCGTGTCGAGCGACGTGTCCCACGGAAGTGTCGTGTCGCTGGCGATCGTGACCCAGGAGCCGCCGCCTGCCGGCCGCCGTTCGAAGTCGACCTCGGTGGTGTCCGGATCCGACGTGGCGGAGAGAGAGACCGTGCCGTTCAGGTACTGGCCAGGATCGGCGAGCGTCGGCGTGGGCGAGACGTTGTCCACGGAGACGTTCCGCGCAGCGGACGTCGTGCTGTTGCCCGCCATGTCCGTCACGACCACCTGGATCGTGGCAGCACCGTCGGCGCCGGTCGTCGTGTTCCAGCTCAGGGAGAACGGCGCGGTCGTGTCCGTGCCGAGGGGCGAGCCGCCGACGAGGAACTGCACCGAGGCGATCGGCGAGGTGGCATCGGACGCAGACGCCGTCACGGCGATCGTGCCTGTCACCAGCTGGGCCTCGGTGGGAGCGCCGACGGTTGCAACGTCGGGCGCGGTGTTGTCGACGACCTTGTCCGGCAGATTCGCGGTCGTGATGTTGTCAGCGTTGTCGGTGATCCGGATGCGGAGGTCATAGTGGCCGTCCGGCACCGAGGTCGTGTCCCAGCTCGCCGAGTACGGCGCCGGGCCGGTCGCGTCGGTCCCGATCAGCGTCCAGGTCGACCCGCCGGCGTCGGTGTACTCGAACGCCACAGACTGGATTCCGGAGCCGCCGGCATCCGGGCTCGCGTTGAGCGTGACGGTGCCGCGGAGGTAATCGGCGGCGGAGCAGGACGGACAGACCGGCGGGGTGGCGTCGATCAGCACCGTCGCGCTCTTGACGGTCTCGATGTTGCCCGCATTGTCCACCGAGAAGTAGGCGATCGTGTGCGCGCCGTCGTTGGAGCCGTCCGCAGGCGCGGGGATGACGACGCTCGTGCCGACCGTGTAGGTCGGGCTGCCGTCGACGCTGTACTCGGTGACGTTCACGCCCGAGCCTGCGTCGTTCCCCGAGAGGGTGACAGTCACGGCGCTCGACTGCCAGCCGCTCGGGGCGTTGTCGGTCGTGGCGGGCTTTGTGTTGTCGGCGAGGCTGGTGACCGGCGACGAGGTCGTCGCGTTGCCTGCCGCGTCGGTCGCGATCACGTGCAGCTCCACGTTGCCGTCCGCTACGGCGGTGGAGTCGAAGCTCGCACCGGTGGACTGCCAGGTCGTGCCACCGTTGGTCGAGAATTCGTACGCAACGCTCACGACGCCTGAGGCGTTCGCGCCGGGATCGCTCGTGCTCGAGGTGAGGCTGACGGAGCCGCGGAGGTACGCGCCGGGGTTGTTGATGGTCGCGTTGGGCGGCGTGTTGTCCACGAGCCGGTCCGTGACCGGAGTCGCTGCGGCCTGGTTCCCGGCCACGTCGTAGGCGACCGTGCGGAAGTCGTAGTGGCCGTCTGACACTCCCGTGGTGTCGAAGCTCGCCTGGAAGCCGTCCCCAGGTGTGGAATCGGTCGCGATCGTCGTCCAGGAGCCTCCGCCGGTCGGCGCCCGCTGGAAGTCGACGCGGTCGATGCCGGAGCCACCAGAGTCAGCCGCCGAAGCGGTGAGCGTCTTGGTGGCGCGCAAGTACTGGCCCGGATCGTTCTGGCTCGTGGTGGGCGGAGTGTTGTCGATGCGGACGTTCGGCACTGCCGTCGAGGTCGTCGTGTTCCCCGCCACGTCGCGGACGACGACGTGCAGCTGGTAGACGCCGTCGGCGACGCCGGTCGTGTTCCAGATGATGGAGTCGAACGGCGACGAGTTGAGCGTGCCGATTGGAGCCCACGTCGTTCCGTTCGCGGAGTACTCGTAGTCGACCGAGGTGATGCCGGAGGCATACCCGTCGGCCGGCGGATCGCTCTCGGACGAGGTGAGCGTCACGCTCTGGCGGATGTTGGCGCCGGGATTGTTCAGCGTGCCCGCGGGATCGTTCGTGTCGCGATGCCACGTCCACGTGTCCGGCGTTGCATCGGTGTTGCCGGCCGGATCCGTCGCGCGGACCTCGAAGGTGTGCGAGTTGTCCGCCAGGCCGCTGACGTTGTGCGGGCTCGTGCACGGTGCGAACGAGCCGCCGTCGATCCGGCACTCGAAGGTGGAGCCTGTCTCGGACGAGCTGAACGTGAACGTCGGCGTCGCAGCGTTGGACGGGTCGGCGGGCTTGGCGACGATGGTCGTGTTCGGCGCCGTCCGGTCGACGTCGACGTTCCGGATCGCGCTCGAGGGATGGCCGGCGTTGTCGGTGGCGACCGCTGCGAGGGCGTGGTTGCCGTCCGTTCCGGGGATCGTCCACGAGACGCTGTACGGGCCGGGCGCCGCGACGGTGCCGAGCGGGCTCCAGACACCGGAGGAGCAGTCGGTGCTCTGGTTCGAGCACTCGAAGAACTGCACCTGGGAGACGCCGCTCCCGCTCGGATCGCTCGCCGTTGCCGTGAAGCTGGTCGGGCTCGGGAGGGAGCCGTTGATCGCCGTCGCCGGCGCGGTGATCGAGACGGACGGCGGGACGTTGTCGACGAGGATGCTTGTGTTCTCGAGCGTCGTGCTGTTGGACGCGTCGTCCGTGGCTTGCGCGCGCAGGTCGTACAGGCCGTCCCCCGCGGGCAGCGCAGTCGTGTTCCACGAAGCACCGGTCGACGCGTAGGCGCTCGGCGGGTCGCTATGGAGCTTGTACGCGAAGCTGACAGGCGGGTTCGCGGGCGACGCGTCGCTCGCGCTCGCGACGAGGCTCACCATTCCGCTGACGACGTCGCCGGAGGCCGGGCTCGAGAACGTCAGCGCCGGCGCCGTGTTGTCGACGCGGGTCGTGATCGTCGAGGACGTCGTCGAGTTGCCGGCGAGGTCCGTCGCGGTCACACGCAGGTCGTAGAGCCCGTCCGAGCTCAGGGTCGTATCCCACGTGGAGGACTGGCTGTTGAAGCTACCCCCGTTCGGAGCCAGCTCGTACGCGACGCTGGCGATGCCGGAGCCGCCGTCACTGGTGGTCGAGGTCAATGTGACCGTGCCGCGCACCGGGTTGCCGGGGCTCAGCATCGTGGCGCTCGGCGCCGTGTTGTCGATCCGGCGGCTCGCGATCACGACCGGCGACGTTTCGGCATTCCCGGCGACGTCGGTCGCGACGGAACGGAAGTCGTAGAGCCCGTCGCCGACGCCGGTCGTGTCGAAGGACGTCGAATACGGGGAGGTGCTGTCGGTGCCGATCGTCGTCCACGAGCCGCCGCCGGAGGGACGCCGTTGGAAGGCAACGGAGCCGATGCCCGAGCCGCCCGTGTCGCCCGCCGCCGAGCTCAGTGTCACCGTCTGCCGCAGGTTTGCGCCGGGGTCGGCCTGGCTGCTGGTCGGCGAATCGCTGTCGGACTTGACCTCGTTCGAGGAGGTGGCAGTCGACCAGTTGCCCGCGTTGTCGGCGAGGCGGTAGCGGTACTTGGCGCACTTCCCGGATGCGACGGTGTCGGGGCTCGTGACCGAGGACCAGCCCCCGTAGGAGGAGCAGCTGTCGCCCGCGAGGTCACCGGTCTGCCGTTCGAGCACGCCGGAGGATGCGTTGACATCCGAGTCGGGGCCGTTGTTCGTCGTGATCGAGAACGAGCCGGAGACGTAGTTGTTCGGATAGGAGACCGTCACGCCGCCCGGAGGCGTGCGGTCGATCGTGATCGTCCGGACGTCCGCGCCGATGTTGGCGGCCGCGTCGACCGCCACAGCACGGATCGCCCTCGTGCCGTCGGAGCCCGGTGTCGACCAGGACCCCGAGTACGGCGCGCTGTTGTCCGTGTCGAACTGCGTCCACGAGCCGGTGGCGCAGCCGGTGCTCGCGTTGGAGCACTCGTAGAAGTCCACGCGGGTGACGTCTGTGTCCGGAGTCGTTGCGGTGACCGGATAGCTGGCCGGGTCCGTTCCGTTCACGTATGTCGTCGGGGCGGTAATCGTCACCGTCGGAGCACCGAGGTCGAGGATCCAAGTGTGGCTCGCCGGCGTGGAGTCGGCGTTGCCGGCCTGGTCGACGGCACGCACCTCGAACGTGCGGCTGCCCTCCGGGAGGGCGGGCGAGACCGTGTGCGGGCTGGTGCAGGAGGCCCAGCCGCCGCCGTCGACGCGGCACTCGAAGCTCGAGCCGGGCTCGCTGGAGCTGAACGCGAACGTCGGCGTCGCGTCGTTGTCCGGGCTCGGCGGGCTCGAGTCGATGGTCGTGTTCGGCGCGGTCAAGTCGACGCTCCAGCCGTAGCTCGCTGCGGAGCCGTCCGTGTTGCCGGCCTGGTCGGTGGCGCGCACGTCGAAGGTGTGGCTGCCTTCCGTGAGCCCGGGCGAGACAGTGTGCGGGCTGGCGCAGGAGGCCCAACTGCCGCCGTCGACGCGGCACTCGTAGGTCGAGGCGGGCTCGCTCGCGCTGAAGGTGAAGGTGGGTGTGACGTCGTTGGAGGGATCCGGCGGGTTGGAGTCGATGGTCGTGTTCGGTGCGCTCAGGTCGAGCGTCCAGCTGTAGCTCGCGGGCGTCCCGTCGGTGTTGCCGGCCTGGTCGGTGGCGTGCACCTCGAAGGTGTGGCTGCCCTCGGCAAGCGCGGGCGAGATGGTGTGCGGGCTGGTGCAGGAGGTCCAGCTGCCGCCGTCGAGGCGGCACTCGAACGTCGATCCTGGCTCGCCGGCGCTGAAGGTGAAGGTCGGGGTCGTATCGTTCGACGGGCTGGAGGGGCTGGAGTCGATCGTCGTCTCCGGTGCGGTCAGGTCGACGGTCCAGGTGTGGCTCGCCGGCGACCCGTCTGTGTTGCCGGCCTGGTCGGTGGCGCGCACCTCGAAGGTGTGGCTTCCCTCCGGGAGAGCCG
>WNFU01003301.1_pt1 | contig 36960 bp, 34 predicted proteins | sample 5400121 | NCBI WGS metagenome assembly WNFU01 (sample SAMN13153360, study PRJNA577476) | soil metagenome | isolation source: 100 cm soil or saprolite under grassland replicate 1 | place: USA:California | collected 2016-06-15
ATAATAACACCATATCGTCGCGATGCACTATCTCCGGCCCGTAGTCGTAGCCAAGCGTTTCGGCGATCTGAGTCGAGCGCAGGCCTTTGATCAGCCGCAGATCGCGCGCACTGTACTGCGCCAGGCCGCGGGCGATCTCTTGGCCGGCCCCGCTGTAGATTCGGATCGTCTGGCCGCGCTGGAAATCGCCCTCCACGCCGACGACGCCGGCCGGCAACAGGCTTTTGCCACCTTCTGTCAGCGCGCGAGCGGCGCCGCCGTCGGCGATCACGCGGCTATGCCGCACCGTCTCGGCCAGCACCCAGCGTTTGCGGCTCTCCAGCCGGCTGGCGATCGGCAGGAAGCGTGTGCCGAGCGGCTCACCCGATAACACACGGGCGATCGCGTTTGGCGCGCCGCCACTCGCAATGACGACTGCCGTGCCGCCGTGGGTCGCCAGATCGGCGGCATGGATCTTCGTCAGCATGCCGCCGGTGCCGCGGGCGTTGCTGCCGCCGGCCAGCGCATAGATTGCATCGTCGATCGCGCGCACTTGGGAGATCAGCGTGGCGCTCGGGTCGCGGCGCGGGTCGGCCGAGTACAGCCCGTCGATATCGCTTAGAATCAGCAGCAAGTCGGCGTCGACCAGGTTAGCGACCAGCGCCGAGAGCGTGTCGTTGTCGCCCAGGCGAATCTCATCGACCGCGACGACGTCGTTCTCGTTGATGATCGGCAGCACCCCGTGCAGCAGGCATGCCAGTATGGTGTTACGCGCATTCAGGTAGCGGTGGCGGTCGCGCAGGTCCTCGCGGGTCAGCAGCGTCTGGGCCACCGGGATGCTATACAGATCGAAGATCTGCTCGTAGATATGCATCAGCCGGCTCTGGCCGACGGCCGCCAGCAACTGCTTGAACGGCAGGTCTTTACGCTTGGGCGGGAACTGGAGTCGCTCGCGGCCGGCCGCCACCGCGCCGGAGCTGACCAGCACGATTTCGACGCCGTGTGCGCGGGCCTCGGCGATCTGGCGCACCAACTCGACCATGCGCGGCCGGTGAAGGTGGTCGGTGCCGGCGGTGAGGACGTTGGTGCCGAGCTTGACCACGATCCGCCGAAAATTCACACCGTTTGTAGCGGAATTGGAAGTCATTAAAGGAATCAAAATAAAGGAACCGAAGGAACAAGAGGAACTAAGGGAACTGAAAGTACGCAGTTCCTCCTATTCCTCCAGTTCCTTCAGTTCCTTGAGTTATGGCACCATCCGATACCCAACGCCCCACTCGGTGAGCAGGATCTTGGGATCGCGCGGATCAATTTCGATCTTGCGGCGCAGGTGCCAAATATAGACTTTCAGGTAATCGTTGTCTTTGGTATATTCCTGGCCCCAGACACCGCGCAGCAGCGCTTCATGCTCCATCACCGTGCCGGCGTTTTCGGCCAGCAGCACCAGCAGATCGTATTCAGTTGGCGTCAGATCGACCTGTTCATTGCGCACGCGCACCTCGCGCTTCTGCTTGTCGATCACAATCTCGCCGTTGCCGGCGGCGACCGGCCGATTCGGCGAAGGCACCCGCCGTAGTAGCGCTCGGACCCGCGCCATAAGCTCGTCCATGTTGAAGGGCTTGAGCAGATAATCGTCGGCGCCGCTATCCAGGCCAGTGACGATATCCTGGCTTTGAACCCGCGCGGTCAACATGAGCACCGGCACTTGCGAAAACTCGCGTAGTTTCTTGCAAGCTTCCCAGCCATCCATCTCCGGCATCATCACATCCATAATGACCAGATCGGGCTGGCTTTCGTGAACCATATCAAGACATTGAGTGCCATTCTCGGCCTGGAGCGCCGCGAATCCTTCGTGCTCCAAATTGATGCGAACCAGTTCGCGCAAACCCGCCTCGTCATCAACAATTAGGATCCTACGTTGCTGCATGAAATCCTCGCTCACCTATCAGCGCTGGCTGACACTTCCTGCTGAAGTTTATTAAACAGCGCTTCGACATCATCGCCGGTCACCGCGCTGAAAAGCAGGTATCGGACATTTCCGTCCGTGTCGATCAGAAAACTGGTCGGCAGTGTATAGACCTGGTAATCACGATCCACCCGGCCATGGATATCTAACGCGATCGGGTACGTCACGCCGTTAGCAGTGGTGAATTTGCGAATATCTTCGTCGCCTTCCGGGCCTTTGCGCTCATTTTCGCGTACATTAACACCAACGATCGCGAACCCTTGATCGGCCAGTTTTTTGTAGGTGGCCGCGAGCGCTGGCGTTTCTTCACGGCAGGGCGCGCAGTTGGTATACCAAAAGTTGACCAGGACAATTTTGCCACGATAATCGCTCAGCCGCACGTTACCGCCATCTAAGCTCGGCAATGAGAAATCCGGCGCCGGGCGGTTGACTTGTGCGGCCGGTGGAAGTGCCGGCGCGGCGTTCTGCCCTACCAGCACCCACACCAACGCGATCACCAGCAAGCCGGCCAGCGCGCCACCCGCGGCCATAGTGAGCTCGCGCCCACTGAGCCCGGTTCTTCGTGGCGGTTGCGATGTCGTTGTGGCGGGCGTGCTGCCAACGCTTGCGTCGTAAGCGCGGCGGCGCTCTGGATCGGCCAGAACCGCGTAGGCGCGCTCGATTTCGGCGCTGCGCGCCTCTGCGACTCGGCGAAATTCTTCGCCAAGCGTCGCCACGCGCTCGAAGCTATAGCGTTCGCGTTGGCGCTGATAGGCCGCCTCGATCTCGGCAGCCGTCGCCTGCGCAGAGACATCTAGTACTGTGTAGTAGGTTTGCATATTTATTCAACGTAAGCGATGCCCATTTTAACACATTCAGGTACGCCTGTGTAGGGGCAATTTTAACAATTTGATCTCGTGTTCAGGTTCCCGTGTATATCCTCTGATTTGTAAGTTCGTAGGCAGTCGCTTTTCAACGTGGCTTATAGCCTGCCCTTCGGCAAGCTCAGGATAGACGGCAGCATAGTACTCCTCCATTCTCAGTTTTTTGTTTTTGCGCTCTGCGAGCGCAAAGAACGATAAGAAGATAAAGTACTACGGTTCCGGTTCCTGAGCTTGTCGAAGGGGAGCGTGCCGAAGGGCTGCCGAAAGCTAAATACACCGACTATGTAAGTCCTAATTACTATTGTTTAGATCTCTGATACTTCTCGATCAACAGCTTGACCTGCGCCGCAAACTGCGAGTTGGGATTTTGCTCCACGATCCGGCGCCACGTGGTAATCGCTTCGTCGGTTTTGGGCGGCTGGGCGCTGATGAGGCAGTGGCCCATGCTCAGCAGAACCCGCTCGTCGTTCGGGGCAATCTGGGCGGCCCGCTGCACTTCGGCGGTGCCGGCGCTCACAAACGACTGGTCGCCGGTGCCGGCCCCATAGAAGCATGAACTCGCGCCTAAATCGGCGCGCGTCGCGGCATTGTTCGGCTCAAGCGCGAGCGCCTGGCTATAGGCCTCGGTTGCCTGCAGCCAGCGCCCGAGCCGCTGCTGATACAGCGGACTGTCCGGCGCACCCTCGCGCACGATCTGGGCGCTGTCGTACAACACATTGCCGAAGTCGATCCAGGCCTGTGCGCTCTTTGGATTTTGCTCGGTAGCGCTCTGGGCCTGTGGGATCATCGCCTCGTACTGGTCGAACGGCGAGGCGGTTGGCGCGGCCGGCGCGCTCGCTGGCCCGCCACCGCCCGTCAGCAGCAGGCTGGCCGCGACGATCAGCACAACTATTCCAGCGATCACGATCGGCAGCGTGGGGCGCAGCGTCGATGTGTGCGCCGCCTCGCGCCCCGCCGGTGTCGCGAGCGCGATGGTACGGTCCGCGGCGCCGCGTGGCCGCTCCTGGCGATTGGCCGGCGGCAGCGGGCGATAGTCTAACACCTCTTCCTGACGACCGACGAACGACCCTTCGACGGAGTTTACGCTGCCCTTCGACGGGCTCAGGAGCCGCGCAGCCGAAGTGCTCAGGGCAGGCGACTGACGACCAGCGATCTTTCCCTCCGGGTGGTCGGTGGTCGGTGGTCTATGGTTTGTTCGGAGGGTGGCCTGCTCGTCATCATAGGTCGCGCGGCGCACGGGGTCGCCGAGCACCGCGTAGGCGTGCTCGATCGAATCGCGCTTGGCGCGCGCCAGTTCAAGCAGTTCGTCGGCGGCGCCGTCGAGCCTGGTCGGGTCATACAGATCACGAAGTCGCTGATATGCCGCAGCGATTGCGTCAGCATCGGCGCGGGGATGCACCTGTAGGATTTCGTAAAGGTCCTGGGCCATAATGACAAGATGACAAGATGACAAGATGACAAGATGACAAGATAACGATTTCACCTTGTCACCCTGTCACTTTGTCCTCTTGTCACAAGAATTTACATTTATTCTGTACCAACAAATCGTGCCAGCCCGCCCAGCCCGCGCGGCAGCCGCGCCCGCCGGCCATCGGGCTGCCAGCGGCCTTCGATCGTGCGCCGCAGCATGGCGATCAGCCCGCCCAGCACGCCGATGGTGACGCCGAGCCAGACCAGGAAAATCCCCGGCTTCAGGCTAATCGTCACAACCGCTTTACCGCTATCGATTGGTAGATTCAGCCCATTCACATGGATCTGCACCCAGCGCTGCACCGGGTCGAAGTTTTCGAACAGAATCGTCTTGCCGCCGGGCAAATCGGCCGGCAGGCGCTGGATGGCCTTATCCGGGTCGGTCTCATTGGCTACGAGGCGGATGATCGGCTTCACAGTCGTCTCCTGGCCCTGGTAGCTGACCTTTAGCTTGGCGCCGATGTCGCCGCTGCTGCCCTCGTGCGCCGCATCCGCGTCGAAGCCGAGGAAGGTGATCGTGTACGGCCCGATCTCGCGCTTGCCGTCAATTGTGAGCTGTGCGATACTGGGGTCCAGCGGCGGGTTGTATTCCTGCGGCGAGATATACAAATCCTGGTAGAATTCGCTCTTGATCGACGGCGTGGCCATCGTCGCGCCCATACGCGGGTTGAAGTACAGCGAGGGCGCCGCCGTGAAAGATTGGCCACCACGTACGACGGTGATGTCGAGCACACCCTTGCCTTCAGGCGTGCGCTTCCAATCGTTGAACGAGAAGTCGTAGCCGTAGGCGCTGATCGTATCGCCTTGCGGGATAGTCAGCCTCAGATCAGGTGAGGCGTAGAAGCTCGACCCGACCACGCCGGTCAGCAGCACCGCCAGCCCCACATGCGCCAGGTAGCCGCCAATCCGCAGCCAGCCGCTGCGCAGCGTGCGGATAATCATCAGCGTGTTGGTGCCGATCGCGAACGCGCCCAACCCGATGTAGGCCAGTGGCAGCGGATCGCGCGCGCCCAACAGCAGCGCCGTGCAGGTGGCAATCACCGCGGCCAGGCCCGGCCAGCGCAGCGCCTTCAGCAAGCGGCGCACATTCGTATCGCGCCAGCCTAGCAGCGGCCCGACGATGACAAGCAGCACCAGAATGATCGCCAGCGGCGGCACCGTCGCGCCATAGAAGCTGCCGACCAGGCCGAAGCGGCCGTCGGTAAACTCAGGCGCATTGGGATTGAGCGCCTGCCCGCGATCGATCTCAAATGCCGCGCCAAAGAAGTTCTGCAGCGCATGCCCAACGCCAGGGATCGCCGAGATGACCGGCATGGACGTGCCGATCGCGATCACCGTGGCGATCACAATCAGCCCCAGCGAAAGCAGCACAAAGAAACTATCGCGCGAAAGCAGCTTGTCGGAGATCGGGCGGCTGGGGATATCGCGCCAGCGTAGCGCCAGGAAGCCGAAGCTGAGCACCGCCAGCACGCCCAGGAAGCCGATCATAATCCACTTCAGCCCCTCCTCGACGAACGAGTGGACCGAGAATGACGACAACACGCCGGTGCGCGTCAGGAAGGTTGCGTAGAACACCAGCACATACGTCAGAATCGCCAGGGCGAAAGTCGCCCGGCGCATGCCGCCGCTGGTGCGCTGAATCAGCAGCGTGTGCAGCAGCGCTGTCGCCGTGAGCCATGGCACCAGCGCCGAGTTCTCGACCGGATCCCAGCCCCAGTAGCCGCCCCAGCCGAGCGTCTCGTAGGCCCAGTAGCCGCCCAGCAGCAGCGCCAGGCCCAGCGCCGACCAGCCCGCCAGCGTCCAGGGTAATGCCGCGCGCGCCCAGCCGTCGTAGTCGCGCCGCCACAGCCCGCCAAGCGCGAACGCGAATGGCACCGCCAGCAGCGCATAGCCGCTGAACAGGATTGGCGGGTGGATAATCATCCAAGGGTTGTGCAGCAGCTCGTTCAGCCCTTTGCCATCGGGCGGTACTGTGGCCGCGCCCGTCGCCGGGTCGGTATACGGAATAAACGGGTTGCGAATCAGCATAAAGACCAGCAGCGAAGCTTGGAGCAGCATAAAGATGCTCAGCACATATGGCTCGTTGTGGCGCGTGCGGCGGATCAGGAATTGCGCCGCGACGAGGCCCCAAAGCGCCCAGATGACGAACGAGCCGGGTTGTCCGGCCCACATCGCGGCGACGCGGAAGCCAAACTCGAGATCGGCCGAGCTATAGTCGTAGACATATTTGATCTCGTAGTGCCGGGTGAGAAACAGATAGACGATCAGCGCGACAACCGCCAGCGCCGCGCCAAGCGCCACCCGCGTGCCAAGCCGCCCGTAGTGCAGCGCCGCGACATTGCCGCGTGGAACCAGCGCATAGCTCACGCTTGCCAGCGCCGCCGCGACGATGCCACATATGATTAACATTGAGCCGAACAGGTACATACAACCCTCATTTCAGATTGCAGATTGCAGATTGCAGATTGGTAGGCGTTATCTCAATCTGCAATCTGCAATCTACAATCTGCAATTCATCCCTTGGCTTGGTCGAGCTGTTCCTGGTATTTCGACGGGCACTTCACCAGCATGTCGTCGGCCAAGAAGGCGTTTTTTGACGCGTCGTAATGGCCAATCGCCACGATGCTGATCGCCTGCTCGAAGTTGGCCGGTTTCGGCTTGGGGTAGATCACTTGAACGATCTTGCCGGTGCTGTCCTGCATACTGAATGTGAAATTGCTATTGGCGTCGTAGCTGCCTTGCTCGCCCGGTACCAGGAAGCCAGCCAGCTGTACGCCGCGCCCGCTGCTCATCGCCTCGGTCACGCTGGTGGTATACGGCCGCAGGGCCCCTTGCAGGCCATAGTAGCCCAGCACAACCGCCAGAACGATAATGGCGATGCCGATGATATGCAGCGGCTTCAGCACAAATCCGCGCCGGCCGAGTTCGGTGGGTACGCTTGCCATCGAGAACTCCTACATTCGATCCGCTCCATTCTCACGAATATTGCGAATATTTTCTGTCTTTAATTCGCGTGTATTCGCGCAGATTAGCGGATCAATTCTATCTATTCCTCATTCGTTGCGACGCGCGTCTGCGGATGGGTGTTGCGCACTTCAAGCGTCGCGCGTGGCGCAGGCGCCTCGGCGCGCGGGGCCAGGTCAAGTCGCCGGCGCAGCTCGCGCGTCTGCCGATCGATCCGCCAAAGGAAAGCGAAGATGCCAACCCAGACCACCAGCGCTACCGCCAGCGCGGCGTAGATCGCGATGCCCGGATCAAGCAGGAAATTCGACATAGCTGCCCTCCCGTTGCGCAAGGCGCTCCTGCATAATCAATAGATCGGCGCGCAAGCGATACATCCAGAAAAACAGGCCGGTGAAGCCGAGGATCGACGCCAGGAATGTCCAGAGCGTGCGCGGATTGCTCAGCAGGCCAGTGCCGGGCGCCTCCATATTCAAACGTGCCGTGCCAGTCGCCAGGTCGGCTTGCTCAAGCGCCAGGGTAAAGCGCTGCCCCGCGAAGTTTGGGCGGTTGGCCGGTTTGCCAGTGCTTAGCTCGAAGGATGGCTCCAGCGTGTCGATGATCTTGCCGCCCGGCCCAAGTACTTGCACCTGCGCTACCGCGAAATCGCCACGCTGCTCGAGCTTCTGCAAGTTCAGCACAATATCAGAATTGCCCAGTTGGCCGATTTTTGTGCCGCCGGGTTGGGTCGTCAGCGAGATGCCGTCGCACTTGCTGCCCTGAATGAACGCGCAGTTGGGATGCAGCGAGCTTTCCGCCACGCGCGGCGCCACAAACAGCAGAAACGGCATAGTGACAGCCGCGAACAGGTTATATGCCGCCGAAAGTCTGCGCCGCCGGTCGGTGTCGTCGATCGCCGAGCGTAGCGCAAAATACGCCGCGTAGATTAGCAGCAGCACCAGGATCGATGTTTCGCGCGGGTCCCAGTTCCAGAACACGCCCCAGACCACCTGGGCAAAAATCGCGCCTGTGACAGTGGCCAGGATGCAGAACATGAAGCCGACCTCGGCGGCGGCCACCGCGCTGGCGTCGCTCTCGGGGCGGCGGCGCCAGAGGTACAGCGCGCTATAGATCGCCGAGACGGCGAAGGCGACCGAGGTGACCCAGGCGGTCGGCACATGCATGATAATGATCCGGCCCGCATCGCCCAGGCCAACATACTGCGGCACGATCAGAAACATCGCGATAACGACGCCGGCCAGCCACAACCCCAGCAGGATCTTGGCTGCCTGCGCGACTTGAGTTCTCACATTCATAGAATACCTTGTGTCAAGAATCTTGTCTAATGTTTCAGTTGCCTGGAGGCGCTAAATAGCGATGGTATCATACTACGTTTGATATTGGTGAGCAAATGATTCGGACCGTGATGCCTGCAGAGTCTTGTTCGCCAAATTGATGAGCCGTTGGAATGTAATATAGTGCCTGCTTACCGTTCAGATGTCGAAGGTTGACGGTGCATAGCAACTCGGACGACATTTTTGTATGCGAAGTGGGATCGGCCCGCCGCGCGATTGTGGCAGCCGTTCGGTTCCAGTTTCGGTGGTTGTACACAACACGTAGAATCGCCAGGGTGCCGACGCGCGGCCGGCAGAATGAGACGTTCGCCGGACTACAGAGACTTCAAGTATTCGACCAGATCGCTGATCTCCCGATCGGTCAACCCTAAGTTGAAGATTGTGTTGTAGTGCTTGACCACATCCTGCAATGTAGCAAAGCGGCCGTCGTGGTAGAAGCCACCTTTCTGATGCGTCCAGAGGCCCTTGAGGGGTGATGTGCGATAGCGCTGATCGGGCGCCCGGTTCGCCTGGAAGGCGTCGATACCGATCTCGCCAGGTGTATGCATATTCCAGCCCGGTTCAGTGAAGAGCGGTGGCACATGGCAGCTGGCACAGTTCGCCTTGCCGTTGAAGATAATCGCTCCACGGGCGGCCGCCGGTCGGTTGAAACTCCCCTTCGGTGGAACGGGCGCAGGGATAGCAAGCTGATAGAAGTGCAGTGCGGCCAGTTTCGACGTGATCAGATCAGGAGTGTTCCGTACATTCCCGAACCCTGCTTTGGCAGCGATCGGAAACTGAGCGGCATCGTTCAGGCGCGGGTCGTAGAATGTGCCCTGGCCGTGCATCTCGAGATTGGCGACAAAGGCGTTCCAGTGCGTGACCGAGCCCCAGCCAGTCCAGGTATGCAAGTTCACGCCAGCGAGGCCGAACGCGGGCGGGATCAGCGTAGCCGCCGACTTCCCATCCGGACGAAACGCTTTGCCGTCCAGGATCAGCTCGGCGTCGAATTTCCCTGGGCCCCAACTGTTGAGCACCGTCCGGACCGTATCCTGATCCGTGCCCAGCAGGGTGGCTATTGGCTGTAGGTTGGGTGCCAGCGCGATGATCGCGCCGACGTTGAGATCTCGATTGGCCCAGGCATCCAGCCGATGGCCAATCCCCGGAGCCAATGAGTCATCGACGGTCGAGTGACACACAGCGCACTGAATGCCAACTGCCCGGAGCGTTCCTTGGTCGTTGAAGAAGCCGGTCAGACCCACGACCGCGTTGAGTTTGAGCAGGGCCAGGGTGGTAGCTGGATCGTCGAGGTTGACCTGTCCCTTTTTCAGTTGGTCGACCAGGCTTGAGGGTAGCGCATCCGAGTCCACTTTCAAGCCAACGCCTAGCGCAGTGCGGGGGCTGACCCCCGGACCAACGCCGCCGAGATTGGCGCCTTCGATCGCCTCGTGCAGGTGCAGTTGATCACCTCAGAAGGCCTCATCGCCGAACGTGTCGAAGCGAAAGGTTTGTCGGCCCGCCGTGATCATCGTTTGCGCGTTGTCGAGAATCGGATCGCTGGAGGCCGCGAGAGCTGGGCTTGCTGCGTAAACCTGGTCCGAAGTAGTTCTTTCCGGTGCATTATGGGCCCAAGCGATGCTCAGGGAAAGTAGGAACGTGAGCCCGCTTACGTAGAATACAACCCACTTCATCCGCATAGCCTATCTCCTGGTGTTGTGCCCGTACGGGCAGTTGACTCGGCGGCACAGGGCGCGCCGAAGGTCTTCACCAGCTAACAGCCGTCGAGAGGAAGGCGCCGTGTCAAGGCAGCGTCGGCCCGCGCCTCATCCTGCTCGAATCGGAGCTGGCGTAGCAGCACTACAGCTTCGGCCATCACCTCCTTATATTATTCTGTGGCGCCGGGCGCTGTATCAGGCGGTTCAGCTTGATTCGTGGAAGGAAAATCAGCCATGAGCATCGCTCGGACAAGCTACCTCTGAAAAGGCATGTACCGGGCGCGCCATAGCATACGAGCGATAATTGCCCAGTACCTGGCTGCTTAAAATTCTGCTAAGATGTCGGGGCCAATGATGCGGATATCTCTTCTTCTCTTGAATCAGTATACGTACCGGTTAGGCGATCAACATCTGTTGCTGAGCCCATCGACGGAAAATCTAGCATGGCACGGTCGCTATACCAACATGATCGCCGACCTACAGCGACTTCAAGTACTCGATGAGATCATCAATCTCCTGTTGGGTCAGCGCTAAATCGCCGAACAGTTCCCCATAGTGATCGACCACCGCCTTCCCGTATGATCCGTAAAAGGCAGCAAGACCTGTGCCAGTAGTGGTTCTATAAGTGACCACTAGTGATGAGTTCGCCCTGGATACACCAATGTGCCGCAAACTCCAGACAGGGAACACTGCCAACCAGCTTCGCTGGCACACTGATTGCCATGGCAGGCAGTGATCGCTCGAACAACCACAGAGACATAGGAGGCGGCATGGCTGACACCGTCGCGCTGTTGCAACAGCTTGGGTTTGGGGGCTACGAGGCACGCGCCTACATCGCCTTGCTGCAGCGCAGCCCGCTCAATGGCTATGAGCTGGCCAAAGCGTCGGGGCTGCCACGTTCGAATATCTATCCCGTGCTTCAGAAGCTCGAAGCGCGCGGCGCCGTGGTACGCCTGGAGATGCCGAGCGGCGCTCGGTATACACCCGTCCCGCCGCAGGAGTTGATGGCGCTGCTGGGAAACCAGTTCCAGCACGCACTGGACGCCGCCCAACGCTCGTTGGAAGCGTTGGTCGTACCAGCTGAAGATGTCTACGTCCAGAATCTGCGGGGACACACCGTACTGCTGGATCATGCGCAGACCTTGCTCGGTGCCGTCAATGAACGGCTGCTCGTCGCGATTGCACGTCCCGATGCTACGGCCCTGGCGGAGCCACTGACTCAGGCCGAATCTCGTGGGGTGGAGATGACGACCCTGTGCCTCGATACTTGCACAGAGGCGTGCGGGAACTGCCGTGGCAACATCTGCCCGCACTGTGTAGGGCTCGATGCGGCTGCTCGCTGGCTGGTGCTAGTGGTGGATGGCACCGAGGTGTTGGCGGGTGAGCGAGGTGACGGAGACGAGGTGGTCGCGGTCCGCACCCGCCAGCCGCTGCTCGTGAACCTGGTGAGCTGGTATATCTGGCACAGCATCGCGCTGGCGACGCTGCTAAATGACCTGAACGATCGTCTGGAGCGCGTCCTGGACCCGGAGACCCGCGCGCGCCTGCAAGCGGTTGGGCCCAGCGAGCAGGGTGGTGGTTGGCTAGCATACATGCGCCAGCTGCTCAGCCAGCGGAGGGGGTAGAGCACGTTGTCATCGCGACACTGACGTGCGCTGAGAGTACCAGCGGGAACGACGGGTACGTGAGGCGAGGAGCCAATCTGTAAATCGGAAAGGTCTCTATGCTGCGCCTGATGCGTGCCGCCCCCTTACCGACGATCACTGCTCCAACTGCGTTTGGAAGGGGCACATATTCGCAGAACTATGGCTCGCTCACGGATTCACTGCTCGTATCTCCCATAAAAATCTCCGCAGGGGACCACCAGCTAATGAATTTTGAAAATTAAATCGGGTAAAGGCCGCGCAGGCGGCCTTCGTCGTTGTAGCCAAGAGCTTTAGCTCGCTGGCGGGCCCGCCGGGCGGCTAAACCCGCCGGCTACGGCAACCAAGCCCACCTTCGTGGGCTACCCGATTATTTTGTTAATCTTCATTAGCTGGCAGTAGATGACACTCCGGAAGCTATGCCTCCCACACGCTCCCGAACAAAAACAGCGAGGCCACGAACAGCGCAACGGTGTAAGCGAGCAGGACTTGCAGCGGCGCGCGGCCCTGGCCCCAACCGGCGCCCTCGAGCGCGAGCGCGCTGCCTTTGATCGCCACAATCAGCAGCGGCGCCAGCAGCGGGAACGACAGCACCGCGAAAAGCGCGCCTTTGACGCTCGCGCGCGCGATAATTGCCGCGATCAACGTGGTGGCGGCTACCAACCCCAGGCTGCCGGCCAACAACAGCGCCGCGAACAGCCCGAGGTTGCCGATCTCGACGCGCAGCAGCACCACAAATAACACGGTAGTAAGCAGATCGAGGAACAGCAGTAATGTCAGATTGAACAGCAACTTGCCAAGGTACACCGCAATCGGTGGTGCAGATAGGCGCAGCGCCGCGGCGGTGCGCGTCTCTTCTTCCTGTACGAACGCCCGCGCCAGGCCAGTGAACGCCGCGAACAAGATCGCGACCCACAGCAGCGCTGCGTGGATTAACGGCAGGTCGCCGCTTTTGGTCAGTGGGCCGAGCCCTAGGCTCAGCGCTACCACGGTGGTAACGGCGAACAGCGCAACGGCATTCAGCGCATAGCGCGTCCGTAATTCGGCCCGCAGATCTTTACGGAAGACCGCCCATGCCGCACGTGCGAGGCTGGAGGCTTGAGGCTGGAGACTTGTATTCTCTCGATTGGTCGTAGAATCACTATGTGGTGATGATGTCTGGTTGGTTTTCAAGCCTCTAGCCCCTAGTCTCAAGTCTCAAGATGTAATCGCCAAAACGCAGCTCGCGCGGGTCGTTGGTGGCGATCACCAGAATGCCGCGCTCGCGTTGGGCGTGTACGATCCGCTCGACCACTCCCGCGCCGCGCTCGTCGAGCGTGACGGTCGGCTCGTCGAGCAAAAGCACTGGCGGCTGGTGCAGCAGCGCATAGGCGTAGCGCAGCCGCTGGCCCATGCCCGATGAATAGGCCGCCAGCAGGTCGGCGCCGCGCCCGCCTAACCCAACCTGCTCCAGCAGCGCTTCCAACTCGGCGGGCGAGCGGCGCAGGCCGCGCACCTCGGCGAAGAACTGCAAATTCTCTAGCGCGGTCAATTCACGGTAAAGCTGCAAATCCGGCGCGACCCAGCCGACTATGTCGCGGGCCTCGGCGGGGCTCAGGCGCCGCCTGCCGATGTGATAGATGATGTCGCCGGCGGTTGGGCGCTGGAGACCGCACAGCAGCCGCAGCAGTGTGCTCTTGCCGCTGCCGTTCGACCCGGCCACCACCAGCGTCTCGCCGCGCCGTAGCGCCAGGTTCAGATCGGCCAGTACGTGGCGTGCGCCATATCCAGCGCTGACCTCATGAAGTTCCAAAAGTAGATCGTCGGTGGGCTGCATACGCGTATTGTAGCGCAGGAAGGCGCATGGGCACAAGCATTAGAAATTCTCGTATCGAACGTTTTTCGTTCTGCGAACGAAAAAACGTTCGATACGAAGAACAAAAATCCGTGCCGGTGTGCTAGCGTATGATCAGTGGTATTATTCAGCCTACAGACCTGTTATGGAGAGATAAGACTATGCGAGCCAACCCGACGCATCGCGTGGTGATTACCGGCATGGGCGCGATCACCCCGCTTGGGAATAGCGTACCGGCCTTCTGGGAGGCGCTGGTCGCCGGCCGCTCGGGTGTTCGGCTGGCCACGCGCTACGACATCGCCGACTTCCCGTATGTGATCGCCGCCGAGGTCCGCGATTTCGAGCCGCGCGACTATATGGACGCCAAGGCCGCCCGGCGTATGGCCCGCTTCGCCCAGTTCGCCGTGGCCGCGGCCGGCGAGGCGCTGCGCGACAGCCGCCTGGATCTCGATGCGCTCGACCGCTCGCGCGTGGCGGTCGATATCGGCACGTCGCTCGGCGGCACCGCCAATATCGAGGAGCAGATCCAGAACTTTATGGCCAAGGGCCGCCGGCGCGTCGACGCCTTCTACCTGCCGACGTTTATCTCCAACATGGCGGCTTGCCAGGTGGCCATGAACTACGGCCTGCACGGCCCGACCACCGCGCCGGTGTTGGCCTGCGCCACCGGCACCTATGCGATTGGCGAGGCCGCCCGCGCAGTGCATCGCGGCGATGCGCTCGTGGCGGTTTGCGGCGGCACCGACGCCGGCGTGACGGCGCTGAACGCAATGGCTTTCGGCGTGATCGGTGCGATCGCCCCGCCTGGCGACGACCCGGCTGCCGCCGTGCGGCCGTTCGACGCGCGGCGGCAAGGCACTGCCGGCGGCGAGGCTTGCGGCGTGCTGGTGATCGAGCAGCTCGAGCACGCGCTGGCGCGCGGCGCGCGGATCTACGCCGAGCTAGCCGGCTTTGGCGCCACCGAGGACGCCTTCCATCTGACCGCGCCGGCGCCGGGTGGCGAGTACGCCGCTCTGGCGATCAGCCGCGCGATCGAGGATGCCGAACTGCAGCCTGAGGATGTCGACCATATCAGCGCGCATGGCACAGGCACGCCGCTCAACGACGCAGCCGAGACAGCGGCGATCAAGCGCGCGCTTGGCGAGCATGCCTACCAGGTGACGGTCAGCGGTATCAAATCGATGATCGGCCACACGGCCGGCGCGGCTGGCGCGCTGGCGGTGATTGGCTGCGTCAAGAGCATCGAGACCGGGATGGTGCCGCCGACGATTAACTACAGCGAGCGCGACCCCGAGTGCGACCTCGATTATGTGCCGAATCAGGCGCGCCGGCAGGATGTGCGCGTGGCGATCGCGAACGCCTTCGGGTTTGGCGGGCAGAACGCAGTGGTATTGGTGAGGCGCTACACTGAATAGTACTTTAAAAGGAAAACAATTATCTATGCGTCGTCGAACCTTCTTAACCACAACCGGCGGCCTGATCGCCGCGGCGACCATCCAATCGCTGCTACAGCCGCGTGCGCGCGCGGCCACATTCACGCGCATACAGGCCTGGGCGCCGAACCCAAGCGGAAGTCCTGTTCTCGTGCTTGAGTGGCGCTATATCGCCGGCCGAATTACCGACAAGACCGGCAATACCGCCGAAGATTACGGATTCATCGTCTCGATCAGCGACCAGCGCGCGATTCTAGGGATATCCGCCAAGCAAGAGTTGCTGGTTCAGCGGCAGGATTTCGACGGCAGCACGCCCTTCAGCGAGAGCTACGCCGGCAACTTTACCTATGCATCCGGTACTGGTGCATATACGTTTCAAGCTACCTCAAGCCCAGTCAGCGCAATCTTCCAACTTGACCCGAATACGCAACTCTACCACCTGACGCTGAATTCGCCCCAGCTGAACTTGCCCGACGTTGTGTTGCGGCCAAAAGGTAACTTGATCGCCGAGACTGGCGATGGACTCCTTAGCGCCGGTCAGGTGCAAGGCATTCAGGTCGACTCGGATTACTACGCCTGCGGCCGGTCATTCAGGCGGCCGGCGCGCCAGCCCAGATTGGCAACGACTATGATCATCACTGGTTCGCGCTCGCCGGCACCCTTGACACCGGGCCAGTGTGGATCAGCGCCTGGCGGATCGAAACCACTAGCGGGCCGCTTTGGGATGTGACGATTGCCAAAGGTACTACGACAACCGATCCGCCCTGGACCACCACATTCAAGACTGAGGCAGACGCGATGGCCGAGCCGCTGACAGTGGATGAGTTGGCCTGGCAGCCAATCCCTGGTTTCACCGGCTCTGTCGAGCCAAACGCCACTGGCACATCCTGGCACCTCTCGGCCGGCACCACGCAGCCGGGCGACCTGCTCGATCTAACGATTACCGTGCCGCCGGGACAGTTCGCCAAGAGCGCGCGCATCGGCGGAAATGGTACTACCGGTTTTCTCGAAGAGGCCGTGGGCATCAGCGCGAGCGGCACCGTGGAGGGCCAGCAACTGAGCGGCGTGCGGCTCGTGGTCGCCGAGACAACCGCTGAGTTCGCGCTGGCGCACCTGCCGCTGCTGCTGCGCTAAAGTATCGCTGTTGGACGCAGGTGGCCTTGTTAGAGTATATTTATGCCGTGCATACAAGAAGGAGCAACCAATGATTGAGCAACGACCATTCGGCCGGACCGGGCACATGAGCACATGCACGCTGTTCGGCGCTGCTGCGCTCGGCCGGGTGACCCAAGACGAGGCCGATCGGACCATGGAGTTATTGCTCGCGCAGGGCGTGAATCACATCGACACAGCAAATAGCTATGGCGAGTCCGAGAAACGGCTTGGCCCCTGGACCGGGCGTTATCGCGATCAGTTTTTCCTGGCGACCAAGACGGAGGAGCGCACCTATCAGAAGGCGAAGGAGCATCTGCATCGCTCGCTCGATCTGCTGCGTACCGACCATGTTGACCTCTGGCAGATGCATATACTGGTGAGGCCGGACGAGTGGGAAGTCGCCATGGGTCCTGGCGGCGCATTAGAGGCGTTTATCGAGGCCAAAGAGCAGGGCTTGACGCGCTTTATTGGTGTGACCGGTCACTACACAGTTGTGGGCTGGATGCACAAGCGCAGCCTGGAACGCTATGATTTCGACTCGGTGCTCCTGCCGTACAACTACGCGATGATGCAAAACGCGACTTATCGGGCCGATTTCGAGGCCTTGATGCAGGTGTGTGCAGCCCGAAATGTGGCGGTGCAGACAATTAAGTCCTGCACGCGTGGCCCCTGGCCTACCGAGCAGCGATCTGCGGCGACCTGGTATGAACCGTTTACCGACCAAGCGGAGATCGATCTGGCGGTGCATTGGGTGCTGCGGCGACCCGGTATTTTCCTCAATACGCCGGGCGATATTCACCTGCTGCCCAAAGTCTTGGATGCAGCGAGTCGTTTTCAGCCTGGCCCGCAGGAAGAGCTAGAGCCTTTGATCGAGGCATTGGCGCCGGCGCCGCTGTTTGCCTGACGCAATTGCAGATTGCAGATTGTAGATTGCAGATTGCTGTTTAGATTTCAATCTGCAATTTACAATTTGCAATTATTTTGGGCAGCGTCAGTCTTCACCTACCGGAATCAGCACGGTGGTCTCGCCTCGACGCGTCTCGGCGCTGTAGCGCACGCTCAAGCTGCGGATCAAGCGCATGATCGCTACGTTCTCGGCCTGCAGATAGATTCGCAGCAATCGCACGCCGCGCGCCAGCGCGACCTCGTGGATCATCCGGCTAAGCATACGGCCCAGCCCCTCGCGCTGATAGTCGTCGCGTACCAACAGCGCGATCTCGGCGGTTGTGCGGTCGCTCGGCGATTGGACCAGCTCGGCCACCGAAACCACACTGCTGGCCGCGCCCGACCCGATTGTGCCGATCAGCGTGGCCGTCAGCCGTGGGTCGCCGTCGAGCATACGCGCCATCTCGTCGCGGATCAACTCTTCCGGCAGCTGCTGCCACGGCGCGCCATAGCGTAGTTGGATGCTGCGCTTGGAAAGGTGCCGGTACATGTGTGATACCAGCTCGGCGTCTCGTGAGGCGCCCGGGCGGATCATAACCGCGCGCTGTTTATCGGTGGTCACTGCCACACAGCCGTTATCGAATAAGCGGCGGGTGAGCTGCGGGGCGCAATGAGCGATCGTCATAGTGAACCTCACATTTCAGACCGTTTGGTCGGTTTTGTTAGCAAAAAAAGTGACCTATAGCCCAAAAGCGGATTAGGCTCGCAAGTTGCTCGCGATATACCAGTTCAGATGTTCGACGGCGCGGCGGATATACGCCGAGTCGCCATAGAGTTTGCTCATCATGATTGCACCTTCGAGCAATGCAATCATCATTGTCGCGGCGGCGTCAGCGTCAGCCTCCGGGCGGATCTCCCGGCGCTCGATTCCTTTCGCCACCACACGCCGCGTGAGGCCATACCAGGCATCCATCGCTTTGCGCGCTCGTTCGCGCAGCCCTGGATGCGCGTCGTCGGCTTCGACTGCGGTGTTCAGCAGCGGGCAGCCGCCGGGCACCGGCGGGTCTTCGATCATGTCGGAGAACACCGACACGATCGCCAGCAGCCGATCGATCGCGTTGCGTTTGCCGTCGAGTGCCCGCTCGAAGCGCCGTTCGACCAAGCCGATCGCGTAATCGAATGCTGCCAGCGCTAGGTCGTCCTTGCTGGCGAAGTGGTTGTAGATGCCACCCTTTTCCAATCCGGTCGCGCGCAGAATATCGTCGAGCCGCGCTCCGTAATATCCCAGGCGGTTGAAGACCGGCGCCGTACGCGCCAGGATAAACTCTTTTGTTTGCTCACCTTTGCGCACAATCGTCTCCATCGATTTCAGACTATTTAGTCTGAAATAAGTATAGTAGAATAGTGCAGTTTTGTCAATCCTGCCTGACAGGCTTTACGCAGTCATACGCAAAACACGGATTTTTGTTCTTCGTATCGAGCGTTTTTCGTTCTGCGAACGAAAAACGCTCGATACGAGAGATTTTTAATTCGTGGTGGCCCATTGTCCGCGTCCACTGCGTAAGTTTTGGCATTGAAATCAGCCGAACTGAATTAGTGAGAACAAGACTATGATCATTATCGCATCGGCCAATGGCGCGATTGGTCTGCCCGCCGCGTGGGCGATGCTGCAAGCCGGTGGCAGCGCGCTCGACGCGGTCGAGCTTGCCACCCGCCTGGTCGAGGACAACCCCGACGACCACAGTGTCGGCTATGGCGGCTACCCTAACCTGCTGGGCGAGGTCGAATTGGACGCATCAATCATGGATGGCGCGACGCTGCGTTCCGGCGCGATTGGTGCGCTGCGCGGCCACCGCCATCCGATTAGCTTAGCGCGGCGCGTGATGGAGGACCTGCCACATGTCATGTTGGTTGGCGAAGGGGCCGCGCGCTTTGCCGCCGAGCTTGGCATGCCGAGTGAAAACCTGCTGACCAACGCGGCCGCGCAGGTGTGGCGCGAAGGCGTCGCCGGCCGACTACCGGAGACATTCCGCGACGCACAGGGTACGATCATCGCCGACCTGCTGGCGCGCGCCACGCACCTCGCGACCGATCCCGAGCGCGTCGCCGGTACTGTCAACTTTATCGCGCAGGATCGCACCGGGCGAATCGCTTCGGCCGTCAGCACTAGCGGATGGGCCTGGAAATATCCTGGCCGCCTGGGCGACTCGCCGATCATCGGGGCGGGTAATTACGCCGACGATCGCTATGGGGCGGCGGCTTGCACTGGCTGGGGCGAGCTGGCGATTCGCGCCGGTACGGCCCGCAGCGTGGTGCTATACCTCAAACAAGGCCTCACGCTGGAATCCGCCTGCCGTGAGGCATTTCACGACCTGGGCGCGCTTGGCGTCCCGATCGAACACATCCTGATGAACATGGTCGCGCTGGATCGCCATGGCAACCACTGCGCGGTGACAACTGTGCCGGAGCGGACGTATATATATCAGGCTGATGGGATGGAGCTTCATGTGGAATTGCCGCGCCTGGTCGTGGATGTCGGCGTGCGGTAGGAGCGGTTCGCGAACCATCCCTAGAAGTATTCTTGCACCGTTCGCAAATGGCGTGCTATAATCAGGCCGCAGGACATCGTCGCCATGAGCGCGGTATCACCGCGGTTGAGCAGTGCCACGCTCGTCGTGGGCTGCTTTTTTTTGGCAGATGGCCTGTACGTTGGGCGCCTTCGACTTCGTTATAGCGATCCTACGTGATTTGTAAAAAGGAGTCGAGCCTCACCCAAAGGGTACCCGGCGGTTCGTTGCGATTGGCTCCGGTAAAACCTCGACTCCAATTCAGAATTCAAGTCGGATCGCCATTTCATGAATTTTTATGCTGCTGGAAAGTGAATCCACTTGATCGCCCGGCTCACCACTGCCCAACGGCTGGTCGCGTATGTTGTCATCTTGCTCATGTTGGCAGCGTGCACCACAGCCACCACACCGGCTCCCCCGCCGGACTCCACCGCGCTGGCCGCTACACCGGCCGGCGTGACGCTTGTGCTGTGGCATGGTTGGGCTAATGCGCCACGCCAAGCGCTCAGCCGGCTGGTCGATCAGTTCAATCAGCAGCACCCCGCCGGGCGGATCAGTTTGCAGCCGGTGCCGCTTGCCACCTTCGACGGCGACCTGCGCAACGCCCTGACGGCGGGCGGCGGCCCGCATGTGATGCTGCTGCCAAACTCGTGGATCGGCAGTCTGGCCAAAACAGATGCCTTGCTCGCACTCGACGATCTGATCGCCTCGGGTGATCAAAAGCCATTGCTGCCGTCGGCGATCGGTGGAGCGCGCGCAACCGGCGCCGATGGCAAGCCACATCTATACGGCCTGCCGATCAGCTTTGACACATTGGCATTGTTCTACAATACCTCGAACGTACTGACCCCGCCAGCCGATACTGCCGCACTGCTGCAAAATGCTCGCGGTTTGGCGGCGCCCAATGCCGCCCAGCCAATATGGGGGTTAGCGTTGAACCTCTCGCTGGATACGACGATCGGTTATCTGTATGCTGCCGGCGGGCGCGTCTTCGACGATCAGGGCAAGGTTGCGTTGGGCGGAGCCGGGCGCGCGGGCGCCGAGCAGTGGTTGAGCTGGCTAAAGCAGCTGCAAGACGATCAGCAGCTATTAGCGCGCGCCGACAATAGTATTGAGGTCGATCGCGAGCTCAAGGGCGGGCGTGTGCTGATGACCTTTGATTGGGCGCACCAGTTGTCGCTCTACCGCAGCCTGTGGGGCGAGCATTTGGGCGTTGCGCCGCTGCCGCGACTGAGCACCACCAACCAGCCGCCGCAGCCATATGTGAAAAGCGATGTGCTGGTGATCAACAGCCGGGTCAGCGCGAGCGAGCGCGCGACGGCGCTCGATTTCTTGCGTTTTATGACCAGCGCGGATGCCCAGTTTGAACTGTTAAACAGCGACATCCAGCCGGCGCGCGGGGATCTCAAGCTGGATGCACACGGCCTAGACAGCACCCAACTTGCGGCTGCACAGGCCTTTCGTAGCGCGGCCCAGCAGGGCCAGCCCATGCCTAATGCTCCCAGCCGCGAGCGCGACATTTTACGGCGCGAGCTGACTCAAATGCAGCGCCAGGTGTTGCGCGGCGATGCGACTCCTGCCGATGCAGTAAGTGAGGCCGACAAGCGCTTGCGCGATCAGCTGGAGACAGGGCAACCATAGCCATTCAAAGGCGCCGAGTTGTAACGGCTTTTTTGCTGCCGATTGGTAGGAAACAGCTTGCGGAATCGTGACAAAACGTAAGCAGATCGCGCATCTGTACCGCATGCCTAGTTGCCCTCTGTCAAAAAGTGTAGTAGAATGGTTTTCAGTCACCACCCAGTGATTGCTTGTCCGTTGTAAGTCCGGCGAACACTAGTAGCCTGTTGTATAAACACCTGGTTGCGCTGATGGCCTTGAGGAGGATCTGAATGGCTAGCAGAACCGAAGAGATGGTACGGCATCTGAAGGCCTTGCAGATGAATACGCCTGATATTGAAGCATCTGCCGTCGTAAGCGTCGACGGCTTGATTATGGCTTCACAGCTACCCGCTGATGTAGAAGAGGATCGCGTATCGGCAATGAGCGCAGCAATGCTCTCGCTGGGCGACCGAATCGCGAATGAGCTCAAACGCGGGCAGCTCGATCAGGTATTCGTCCGCGGCGAGGATGGCTATGTCGTTCTCGTGTCGATTGGTGAGGAGGCCGTGCTCACCGCTTTGGCGCTTAGCCGCGCTAAGCTTGGTCTGGTCTTCTTGGAAATGAAGCGCACCGCGAACGAATTGACCAATCTGATCTAGTCGTTCGCGATCTTCCAAATTCGTAAGGTCAGGTGGGTTACCATCTGGCCTTTTTTGCTGTATGGTTGCCCAAGATCAGCGTGCAGAGTATAATGCAACCCTGCTGTCGATTGCAAATTGCAAATTTCAGATTGCAGATTGGGGTGCATAATCTACAATCTGCAATCTGCAATCTGCAATCTGCAATTCTCATGAGGAGCTCGCTGTGATACAGCCGAATCTCGCCGATCTGGTCCGTAATATTCCTGATTTTCCGCTCCCCGGCATTCAGTTTAAGGACATCACGACACTGCTGAGCAATGGCGCGGCCTTCGCTCAGATCGTTGATACACTGGCGCACCGCTACCAGGGGCGCGAGATCGATGCGGTGGTGGGGATCGAGTCGCGCGGCTTTATCTTCAGCGCTCCGCTCGCGTATCGTTTGGGGGTCGGGCTGGTGCCGGTGCGCAAACATGGCAAGCTGCCGGCCGCGACATATCGCGTCGAGTATGAGCTGGAATATGGCTCGAACAAGCTTGAGATTCATCGCGATGCGTTCAAACCCGGCGCGCGAGTGGTGATCGTCGACGATCTGCTGGCCACCGGTGGTACCGTGGCCGCGGCGGGCGAGTTGGTCGAGATGGCCGGCGGCACGGTCGAGGAAGTAGCGTTTGTGATCGAGCTGGCGTTCCTCAATGGTCGCGAGAAGCTGGCGCGCTATCCAATCTATACCCTGATTCAGTTCTGAGCACGGCCATGCCCTCCCACCTGCACCTGCATCGACGCCGGTCGCCGGTCGTGCTGCTGCTGTGCTTGCTGGCGGCATGCCAGGCGGCGCCGCTGCCACCCACGGCTAGGCCACCAGACCGCGCTGCGCCAGCCACCGCCGTCGGGGAGTTGGCCACTGCGCCGCCACCCACCACATCCATTCCGCCGACGATCATGCCGATCGTTCCAACCGCCACGCTGCCACCGACAGCAACATTGCTTCCAACTGCTACTCCAACAGCTACAGTTACGCCAGCGCCGGTTGGTCCGGGCGGCTTGCCCTACCCGTTGAAGACTGCCGCGCTTCAGTTTGGCGTGGCCGCGCATCTGTTTTACGTCAGTCGCACGCTGCCGCTGCGCCGAACCAGCGAGGCTGGTTTTGGCTGGCTACGCCAGCAGATCCATTGGAGCGACCAAGAGGGGCCGCCGGGCCGCTACGCCTGGGGCGAGCTGGATGCGGTTGTCAATGCGGTGCACGCCGCAGGGCTCAACCTGCTGCTCTCGGTTGTGAGCTCGCCGAGCTTCTACACTGCCAACGGCGGCCATGGCATGCCGAAAGACCCCAAGAAGCTCGGCAATTTTGTGGCGGCGCTGACCAAGCACTACCGGGGCAAGGTCCAGGCGATCGAAGTTTGGAATGAGCAAAATCTGGCGGTCGAGAATGGCGGGCGCGTTGCCGTAGCCGACGCCGGCCATTATGTCGAGCTGCTGAAGGAGGCGTACACGCGCATCAAAGCGGTCGATCCAAGCGTATATGTCGTCGCCGGCCCGCCATCGTCGACCGGAATCACCAAGGCCAGGGTGGCGATCGACGACATGACCTATTATAAAGCAATGTACGGCTACCAGGGCGGTATGATTCGCGACTACTTCGACGCCCAGGCCGTGCACCCTGGTGGATCGGCCAACCCGCCCGACACGCTGTGGCCCGATAACCCCAGCAACGCCAAAGGTTGGACCGATCACCCGACTTTTTACTTTCGGCATGTTGAGGATGTGCGCACGTTGATGCTGGAGTATGGCCTCGGCGATCACCAGATTTGGATCACTGAGTTTGGCTGGGCGACGCGGAACAGCAGCCCTGGCTTCGAGTTTGGCAATCAGGTTTCGTTCGAGCAGCAGGCTGAGTTTACCGTTGGCGCGATGCAGCGTACGAAAGAACAGTATCCATGGGTTGGCGCGATGTTCCTATGGAATCTCAACTTCGCCATCCTGCGCGCACGCAGCGGGCAGCCGCGCCACGAGCAAGCTTCGTTCGGCATCCTCAACGCCAACGGTAGCCCGCGCCCGGTGTTCCTGGCGATTCAAAAATATCTGGCGGCCCTGCCGCCGGATTAATGCTCTCTTCGCAGTAGTAACGCAGTGCCCAATCATGGAGCCAGTAGCCTGCCCTTCGACAGGCTCAGGATAGACGGCAGCAAGGTACTTCATTATTTACCCAGAGGGTACCCGATGGTTTGTTTTTTCGCTCGTAGAGCGAAAAACAAACCATCTGAAAAGTACCATTATTCAGGAGGGCCGACCCGCACAAAGGCTCCGCTGTTCTTTACGACCTATGAACGCCTGAACTGCCGGTATGTCAACGTCAAGTATCCCACCAGCAAGATCAGCGCGAACGAAAACCATTGGATGGCATAGCTCAGGTGTGGTCCCTCGCCCAAGTCGGTCGCCGGGTCGCGGCGCGGCAGGGCGGGGTCGCCCGGCGCAGGCAACTGCTCGATGAAGATCGGCAGCAGCGGGTAACCGGTCTGCTGTGCGATGCGCGTGATGTCGACATGGAACCATGCGTCAATCCGTGGCCGATCGTCGGTGAAGGGCGGGTCGAACGGGGCGCCGACGTTCTCCTGCGAGCGGCGGATCTGGCCTTGGATCAGCACTTCACCCTTGGGCGCGGAATAAGCCTGCCGCATGTCGGGCGCGGACTGGCCCTGAGGAACCCAGCCTCGATCGACCAGCACCGTCGCGTCGCTGCTGCTGAGGTGCAAGGGCGTCAGAACATGGACGCCCGGCGCGCCATCGAGCGCGCGGTTGCGCTGCACGATCTCCTGGTTTGAGTCGAATACTCCACGCGCCACGACCCGCCGGTATTCTTGGCCATCCGTCTCGGCGAGCGCTTTGGTGAGCGGCGCTGGCGCCTCGGCGATGCGCGCCGCAATCGTCGCGTTGATCGCCCGGCGCTGTGCCAGTCGATCGAGCTGCCAGATGCCGAGACGACATAAGATGACTACGCCGACGACTACCAGCAAAGTCATCCACAGGCGCCGGCCGCGAAATAGAGCTTTGAACATCATGCAAGTATTGTAACAGGCAACGACGAAGTGTTGTTTGTTTCTGTTACGGGAATCAAGTACAATTGAATCCGTGAATGGAAACAACCAGAAGGAGCAATTCTGCATGCGAATGCTGTTTTGGGTTGGCGCGGTCGCTGGCCTGACCACGTGGATTATCACGCTGCGGCGGCGCCTGCACGCCGCTCAGATGCGCGGCGACATGTATCGCGATATCGCGGTTCGGCTCGACCGGCAGATCGTCGAGCTGCACGGCCGGGGCATAAACTGATGCAAGAGAGCATCGGCATTATTGATCTTGGCTCGAACACCACGCGCCTGGTGGTGATTGGCTACACGCCGCATCACTCGTTTCGGCTGCTTTCCGAGGTGCGCGAGACGGTGCGCCTGGCCGAGGGTATAGGCGAGGATGGCCGGCTGCGGTCGGCGCCGATGGAGCGTGGCGTCGTAGCAATGAAGATGTTCCATAGCTTCTGCAAATCCACCGGCGTGTCGCGAATCGTGCCGGTGGCGACCAGCGCAGTGCGCGATGCGACCAACCAAACCGAATTCCTCGCCCGAGTGGTGCGCGAGTCGGGGCTGAAGCTGCGCGTGCTCTCGACCAAGGAAGAGGCATACTATGGGTACCTTGGCGCGGTCAACGCGCTTGGTCTCAGCGATGCTTTTCTGATCGACATAGGCGGCGGCAGCGCCGAGGTGACCGCGATTCGCGGGCGCGGCTTTGTGCGATCGCTGAGCCGGCCTACCGGCGTGCTGCGCTTCTCCGAACGGTATGTTCGATCCGACCCGATCAGCGGCCACGATCTCAGGGCCTTGCAGGAAGCTGCCGCCGCAAGCTTCACCGAGGTTGAGTGGTTGCGTGACACCAGCGGCACAACGCTGGCGGGGATTGGCGGCACGATCCGTACCTTGGCCGAAATCGATCAGAAGACCGGCGGCTACCCGCTCGATCGCGTCCATGGCTACACCTTCAGCCGCGCGCGCCTCGACGAGATGATCGCTATGTTGCGAGGTATGACCTTACGCCAGCGCGAGGAGGTGCCGGGCCTCAGCCGCGACCGTGCCGATTTGATTCTGGCCGGCGCTGTGATCTTGCAACAACTGATGGAGATCGGTCGCTTCGCCGAGATTACAGTCAGCGGCCAGGGCTTGCGCGAAGGTCTATTTTACGAACACTTCCTCGTTGGCGAGAACCCACCGCTCTTTTCGGATGTGCGCGGCTTTAGTGTACAGAACCTGGCGCGCATTTACAACTACGAGGCGATCCACAGCGCCAAGGTGCGCGATCTCTCGCTTTCGCTGTTCGATCAGTTGCGCCCGCTGCATGGCTATAACGAATGGGAGCGCGAGCTGCTGGGCTACGCCGCGATTCTCCATGATATTGGCGTGGCGGTCGGCTACTACGATCATCATAAACACGGCGCGTATCTAGTCATCAACTCGGCGTTGCAAGGCTTCAGCCACCGTGAGATTGTGATGCTGGCGCTGCTGGTGCGTTACCATCGCAAGGGCGATGTTTCAGTGGATGCGTATCGCGCGGTGTTGCATCCCAGCGATATGGAACGGCTGGCGCGCTTAGCCGCGCTGCTGCGGATGGCCGAATATCTCGAGCGCAGCAAGAGCCAGGTGGTGCAGGGGCTGCATGTGGAACTGGGCGATCCAATCCGTGTAGTGACCCGCGTCGTCGGCGATGCGACCGTCGAGATTTGGGATGCTAATCGGCGCGCGGGGTTGTTTCAGAAGGCGTTTGGCAAAGCGATTGAGATTGTGTAGATCAACTTGATGACAAAAATGCAACCTACGCAGCGCAACTCAAGATGTATTTTTAGCGTTTGTAATGAATACAAGTGGATCAACAGCGCCAAGTTTTGCCATGATCGACACATAAAGGCGGTGCAGCTTGATCACAAGGACCACGGCGTTCGATAACGAGGTATACAATGGCGCACATTCTGATCGTTGAGGACGCCCCGGACAATCGGACAATCGCCGAGCTGATTCTGATCGACGCTGGTTTCAGGGTGACAAGCGTCAGCGATGGCGCAAGCGCGCTCATCGCTGCTGCCACAAAACATCCCGACATCATCTTGATGGATCTGTCGCTGCCGCACCTCGATGGATGGGAGGCTACCAGGCGGCTTAAATCCGACCCCGCGACATGCCATATTCCGGTGATTGCGTTCACCGCGCATGCGCTACCGAACGACATCGAGCGCGCGCGCGCTTGCGGCTGCTCGTCGATCATTGCCAAGCCGTTCGAAATCGACTTCTTTCTTAGCCAGATCAATGCATTTGTTAAGCAGCCGGTCGAGCGCAGCCGAAGAGTTAGCGCATAGCACGACGCGGATTAGGGCACGGATTACACGGATACTATGATCCGTGTAATCCGTGCCCTAATCCGCGTCCCGTGGCCTAATCCGTGTCGTGCCAGGTTTTGCGCAGCACCCGCACCCAGTTTTCATGCGCGATTTTGCGTAGCGCGCCATTGTCGTAGCCGCGCGCTCGCAGCGCCGCCACCAGCTTCGGCAGCCCAGCGACATCGCCGATCTCCTGTGGGATCTTGGCGCCGTCGAAGTCGGAGCCAAAGCCGACCCGGTCGATGCCAAGCCGGTCGACCAGGTAATCGATATGCCGCACCATCACCTCGATCGGCGTGTCGGCGTCGCTTTTACCATCCTCGCGCAAGAAGCTCACCGCGAAGTTGAGCCCAACGATGCCGTCGGTCTCTTTGATTGCGTCTAGCTGCTTATCGGTCAGGTTACGGGTGCTCTGGCAGAGCGTATGCACATTGGAATGGGTTGCCACCAAAGGCGCGTCGGTCAGCTCGGCCACATCCCAGAAGCCCTGCTCGTTCATATGCGAGAGATCGATCATGATGCCCAGGCGATTACAGGCGCGCACCAAATCGCGCCCCGCGTCGGTCAGTCCAGGGCCAGTGTCTGGTGAGTGCGGGAACTGAAATGGGACGCCATGGGCAAAGACATTTGACCGGCTCCAGACCGGGCCGATCGAGCGCAGGCCAGCCTGGTAGAACACCTCCAGCGCATTCAGCTCAGGATCAAACGCTTCTGCACCCTCGAAATGCAGAATCGCCGCGAGCACGCCCTCGCGCAGGCAGTTCGCCAGCTCGTCGGCCGTTCGTACCACCTGCACCTGATCATGCGCCTCGGCCTCGATCCGAAACAGCCCGGCGGCCATCGCCATCGCCGTGCGCTGGGCGTAGCCTAGTTCAAGCGGCTCGGGCAGCGGCATAGCATAGCTGCCGATTGAAGGGAGATCGGGGCGCTCAGGCTTTGGCAGCGCTGGGTCGGGCGGAACATAGACCGCGAAGAATCCGCCGCCGAAACCGCCCACGCGTGCCCGGGGTAGGTCGATATGGCCCTTTGTACTATGGTCGAAGAAGGAAACGCCCTCGCCGCGCTCGCGCTCGTACAGGCTGAGCAAGGTATCGTTGTGGCCGTCGAAAATCGGCAGCGGGTTCGCGCTCGTCATCCGTCCATCCTCTCGCTCAAAAAGAGCTCGCAAGAATCCACAAAGACACACGAAGCAACACGAACATTATACGCTCTTTCCTTCGTGTCGCTTCGTGTGCTTCGTGGAATCAATCAGCCGTCGTCGTCTTGCAACACCTCGCGCGAGCGGCCATCCTCGGCTGGGCCGACGATGCCCTGCTGTTCGAGCAGATCGATCAGCTGGGCGGCCTTGCTATAGCCAATGCGCAGCCGCCGCTGCAAGAGCGACGCCGATGCGCGCTGGTGTTGCTTCACCAGCTTAATCGCCTCGGGCAGCAGCTCGTCTTGCTCATCGACGCTGAGGAATTCGGCCGGACCCTTGAGACTGGAGGCTGGAGATTGGAGATTGGAGACCGGCCCCTTCGCCTGAGTTCGATCTGTTTGTCTTCCGGTCTCCTTGTCTCCTGGTCTTCCACTTTCGGCGTCCGGCGGGTGGGCGTTGCGCCAGAAGGTGACGATCCGTTCAACCTCGCCTTCCGAGACATAGGTGCCTTGGACGCGGATGGGCTTGGCGGCGTCGGCGGCCATATACAGCATATCGCCGCGGCCCAGCAGCTGCTCGGCGCCGTTCATATCGAGGATGACGCGTGAGTCGATCTGCGCGGTGACGGCGAACGCGATCCGCGAGGGGAAGTTGGCTTTAATCAGGCCGGTCACCACATCGACCGACGGACGTTGCGTCGCGATGATCAGGTGGATGCCGGTGGCGCGCGCCATTTGCGCTAAGCGGCAGACCAGCGTCTCGACCTCGTCGGGCGCCATCATCATCAGGTCGGCCAGCTCGTCGATGATGATCACGATATAGGGCAGCGGCTCTAGGTCGGCGCGGCGCCGGGCAGCCAGCTTATAGCTGTCGATGTTGCGGAAGCCATGCTTGGCGAATATTTTGTAGCGCCGCTCCATCTCGCGGGTAGCCCACTTGAGCGTCGGCACCACGCGTTCCAACTCGGTCACCACTGGCGAGAGCAAGTGCGGGATGTTATTGTAGATGCTCATCTCAACCATCTTCGGGTCGACCATGATAAATTTCAGCTCTTCGGGGGTGTACTTAAGCAGGAGTGCGCAGACATAACAGTTGACCGCGACGCTCTTGCCGGTGCCGGTGCTGCCGGCCACCAGCAGGTGCGGCATCTTCTCCAGCCCGGCGATCACCGGCGTGCCAGAGACATCCTTGCCGAGCGGCAGCTTGAGCTTGGCGCGTGCTGCCTCGAACTCCTCGCCGTCGATGACCTCGCGCATGCTGACGACCGAGATCGCCGAGTTAGGGATCTCGATCCCAACCACCGCCTTGCCGGGGATGGGCGCCTCGATGCGGATCGAGTGAGCCGCCAGCGCCAGCGCCAGGTCGCGCTCCAGGGTGGTGATCTTGCTGACCTTCACGCCAACCGCCGGCTGAAGCTCGAACTGCGTCACGGCCGGGCCGGTATTCACGCCAACGACCTGCGCCTCGACCTTGAAGCTGGCCAGGGTCTCTTCGATCAGCCGGGCTTTGCCGCGCCGCTCTTCGTCGCTAATGATGCCCTCGACCGAGGGCTCGAGCAGATCGAAGGTTGGCAGCGGCCAGGCCTGGTGGACCGCCGATACCTCGAAGCCGTCGAGCGGCTCCTGAACCACGCCGGCAGGCGACGCGGCTGGCTGAGCTGGCGCCGAGCCGGCCGGATGAGTTAGCAGGTTGGTCAGCAGCGTGTTCGGGCCAGGCTGCCCCTCAACGCGCCGGGCGTCTGCGGCGAGGGGCCCGCTTTCTTTCGGCTTGGTGGGCGCTTTGGCCTCGCTTGACGCCACCGACTTGGCCTTGACTTCGGGCCGGTCGAACAGGCTGGCGCGAGTGGGCCGAGCGGCGATTGGCGTCGGCACGATATCGTCGGCGCCGGGCGGTGGGACGAATGGCGGATCGGCGGGCCGCAGTAGCGGTGGTTCGCGAAGCGCCACCGCGGGCGGTTCATTGGCTGGTGGTGCGCTCCAGATCGTGACCCAAAAGCGCGCAAAGCTGTCGCGCATGCCCAGAGTCAGCTCGCGCAGCGTGATATTGAATGTCAGCAGCACGCCAGCCAAGCCCAGCACCCAGAAGACCACAAATGTTGCCGGTCGGCCGATCAGCAAGGCCAGCTGGAGCAGCGAGAAGCCGACAATCCCACCCCCTTTGCCGATCGCGTCGGTGATATCCTTGCGCACGCCCAGCGCGAACTCCAACAGCGCCAGCAGCGCTCCGAGCAGCATCAGCGTTCCAAGCACCGTTGCGCCGGTGAGCTGAAGATCTTCGCGGCGCTCCTGCCAGAGGATCGCCACCCCCAGCAGCCCCAGCGCCAGCGGCACCAACAGCGCGCCCCAACCGAGCAGCCGTTCGGTGAACTCGACCCAGCGCTGGCCGAACGCGCCGGCCGAGCCGGTCAGAAAGAAAACGATCGTAATGGCGGCGACGGTGATCAACGCGAGCGCAAACAGCTCGCGCTGGTGTTCGGGGCGTAGTGCGAAATCAAAGACCGGCGGCGGCGCCTGGCTTTTACGCTGTGCAGGCTTGCGGCTGCGCGCTGCGGTTGGTTTTCGGCTGCTTGTCGTGCGCTTGGCCATGGAGCTACTCCGCGATTATAGAAACTGCGCGCGCTAAAACCCACACGGCACCCAGAGGGTACCCAGTGGTAGGATACAGCGCGCGGGCGGCGCATCGACGGGTTCCACGACTGATAGTGCGCCGTCTCATTTGCCTTCCTATTGCCAAAAATAGTAGATTGTGGTAGACTACTTGCACAGGTGTTCGCACCTCGCACGTTTGCAATTGAGCTTTGGCGGTTCCGGTAGAAAAGCCACTGCCGGGTAAAAGGTTCTTGGTCGTGAGCGTGCTGCTGAGTCGGGCGAAAACCAAGCTCGACGTATTCTTCAGCATTTCTCCCGTCGCCGCAGGGTATGCGGAGACGTTAAACGCTTCTGGAGGAGCGGTAAGACCGACCACGGTCGGCACGCTCCGACGAAGGAAGAAGCCCTCACCCTTTCGAGGTGAGTGCATGTCACCTGCAAGAGAATCGCATTATAGCACATTCGTCCAAATAATGGAGAGCCGGCCGCACGCGATTGTACTGCCTCACGCTCCATGTTATAATACGCTGGCCGAGCTCTTCGTGTCGTGTGATCAGCGCCCAGCGTCTACGGGTCGAAAACAGACTGTTGAGACGCTCAAGGAGGTTGTGGTATGGAGATTACCCATAAGCGCTTCAATCGTGTGGATCTGCTGACGATCATTGGTCGGATGGACGCCGCGAGCGCGCCGCAGCTCAAGCAAGAGATTGAAGCCCTGTTCGATCAAGGACGTTATCGTATCGTGCTCGATCTGGCTCAGTTGGAATATATTGCCAGCCCTGGCCTACGGGTGCTGATCGAGGCGCGTAAACGCGCCCGCGATCGCAGGCTGACCGATCTGGAAGGCGGTGATGTACGGATCGCAAACTTGCCGCCACGAATCAAAGAGGTGTTTGATTTGACTGGTTTTACCTCGTTGTTCGAAATCTACGGCGATACGGTCGAGGCGGTCGGCTCCTTCTAGAAAGTTAAGAGTTAAAAGTTGAGAGTTAAAAGTTGCGCGTCTCGCTGCGCTAGAATCTTAACTCTTAACTCTTAATTCTTAACTCTTAACTCACATGGAATCGATCACCCTCCCCGCAACATTGGATTCGCTCGCGCGAATCAGCGAATTCATTACCGATGCGACAGCGCGCGTCGGGCTCGATGAGCACGCCGCCTGGCAAGTGCAACTCGCGGTCGACGAAGCGTCAACGAATATTATCCAGCATGGCTACGACGCGGCCGCACTCGGCGAGATCGAGCTGACGTGGCGCGTGGAAGGCGATCGGCTGGTGGTGACGCTACGCGACAGCGGCCGGCGCTTCAACCCCGACGATGTTCCCGCGCCAGATATTTCCTCCCCGCTCGAAGAGCGGCAGGCCGGCGGCCTTGGGCTCTACCTCATGGGCCAGCTGATGGATACGGTCGAGTTCACATTTGGCGATCCGCGGGGCAACCTCTTGACGATGTCGAAGCAAATACCCCCGCCCACGACGGCGCGCGTTTTCGAGCTGTCCGGGCGGCTCGACGCCGTCAGCACCCAGCAGTCGATCGTGGGCGTCTACCAGGCGATTGCCGAGGGCGCTCGTCAGATCCTGCTCGATCTGGCACAGGTCTCGTTTCTAAGCAGCAGCGGTATGCGGGCGCTGTTGCTGGTGCGAAAGGAGCTGCTGGCACACAAAGGCGGCGAACTGCGCTTATGTGCGCTCCAGCCGCACGTGCGCGAGGTGTTCGAGCTGACTGGTTTCACTCGAGTGTTTCATATTCACCATACGCGTGATGAGGCGCTGCGGGCCTTCGGCAGGGGCAAGCGTGAAGCGTGAGTACTGGCTAAACAGCTATTGTATCGCCGTCGGGTTGCTTGGGTGGGTCTGGTTAGCGGCGGTGATTCCGTCTGATCTCTCCTGGTCTGCCATTCTCTTCTTGGTCGCGCTGGCGGTGCTTGTCGAGAGCACTGGCTTCCAGGTTCGGTCGACCGACCCGCATAGTCTGGTCGGCGTGGTGCTGATCACCGCCGCACTGGCGCTGGGCGCGCCGGCCGGCGCGCTGGTGGCCGCGATCGCGGCGCTGATCTTCGGCGTGCTGGTGCCATTGTTATATGGCCGCCGGCGCAGCTTCTACGTGCTGGTCGCGCGTCCGCTGCTGCGCAGCGGTGCGCGCGCGATCGCTATCCTGATCGGCGGCGCGGTGGCCGCGGCACTGGCGCCGATGTCGGCGCAACCATTCGCGCGGCTGGCGATCTTTTCACTCTGCTTCGTGCTGGTTGTGCAGCTGAGCCGAGTCATTCGTGAGTTCTTGCAGGGCGGCCGGACGGGTGTGCTGACATGGTATCGATCGTCGTGGCGCACGGCTTTAAGCGCCGAGATTGCGCCGCTTCCGCTGGCGGCGCTGGGCGCGGCGATCTACGAGCAGCTCGACGGGGTCTATTTTGTGATCAGCGGCGCGGCCTTGCTGGCCGGCAGCCTGGCTGTGCGGCGGGCTGCGCTCAACCTTCAGCGCCAACGCCGGTCGGTGCGCGAACTGGCGCAGCTCAACGAGGTCAGCCGCGCGATCATCCGGGCCGAGCTGAATGTCGAGGCGTTGTGCGAGCTGATCTACCGCGAGGCGAGCAAAGTCGTCGATGCATCCTCATTCCACCTTGGGCTGTTTGAAGCTACCGGCGATCGCTATACCCTGGTGATTCGCGTGCAGGATCGCGTGCGCCTGCCGCCGCTGGTGGTCGATCTGCCGAGTGGCGACGGGATCGTCGGCTGGATGCGCGAGACTGGTCGGGCGCTGCTGGTCGAGGATTTTCTCCAAGAGATGAACCAACTGCCGGCGCGCCCGCGCTACCAGAGCGAGAATCCACCGCGTTCGGGCATCTATGTGCCGCTGATTGCCGGCGAGATGGTGATCGGTAGTATCTCGATCCAGAGCTATCGGCCCGCCGCGTTCGACGCCGATGACATGCGTCTGCTGTCGTTGATCGCCGATCAGGCGTCGATCGCGATCGCCAAGGCGCGCGCCTTCGCCGAGGCGCGCGAGCGGGCGGTGCAGCTTCAGGCGATTCACGAGGTCAGCGAGCGGATCACGGCCATCCTCGATCTCGACGAGTTGCTCCCTTCGGTGGTGCAGTTGATCCGCGAGCGTTTCGACTATCATCCGGTGCATATTTTTACGCTCGAGGACAACGGAGATCTGGTGTTCCGCGCCAGCACGGCTCAGGGCGAGGCGCTGGCGCGACTGCGCCAGCTCGCGCTGCGCCAGGGCAACGGCATCGTCGGCGCTGCGGCCAGCGCAGGTCAGCCGGTGCGCGTGGCCGATGTGCGCCAGGATCCGCGCTATGTCGGCGACGACTGGCATACGCTGTCGGAGCTGGCGGTGCCGCTGCGCTTTGGCGACCAAAATATTGGCGTGCTCGATGTGCAAAGCGCAGAGGTCGGGCGCTTTGAAGACAGCGACCTGTTTGTGATGCGCACCTTGGCCGATCAGATTGCGGTGGCGATCGAGAGCGCGCGGGCGTTCACGGCCCAGCGCGAAGAGGCCTGGACGCTCAACTCGCTCTTGCAGGTGGCCGAGAATATCGCCCGTGCGTCGTCGCTCGATGAACTGCTGCCTGCGATTGTACGCCTGCCGCCGCTGTTGCTCGGCTGCGATCGCTGCTACTGCTTGATCTGGAATCGCGAAGATTTGACGTTCACGCCGCTGGCAGCTTATGGCCTCTCGTCGGAGCAGCGCGCTGGCTTTATCGCTCGGCCGTTTGAGGAGTCGCAAGCGCCGTTGTTGGCCGAGGCGCGCCGCACTATGACGCCGATCGAGCTGGAAGACGCCGGAGCGCGCAAATATATGTGCCCGCCGATTCTCGAGGCGTTTGGCGGTGGGGCGCTGCTGGCGCTACCTTTGACGGCGCGCGGCGCGACGCTTGGCATGCTGGTGGCCGATTACGACGATACGGATCATCGCTTCACTCCACGCGAAATGACGCTGTACGCCGGAATCGCCAATCAGGTCGCCGGCGCACTGGAGGTCGCTTTGCTGGCGCAAGAGGCCGCCAATGCCGCGCGATTGGACGAGGAACTGCGCGTCGCGCGTGATATCCAAACTGCACTGCTGCCGGCCTCGGTGCCAAACATTCCAGGTTGGGCCATCGCCGCCGACTGGCGCTCGGCGCGGCTTGTGGGCGGTGATTTCTATGATTTTTGGTGGCTGCCTCAAACCACCGACCATCAACCACCGACCAGCGAAGATGGTGGTCCGCCATCGATCGTCGGTCGTCAGGTGTCGGCTCTCGGTTTCGTGGTCGCCGATGTAAGCGATAAAGGCATCCCCGCCGCCATGTTCATGGCGCTCTCGCGCAGCCTGGTGCGCGCCGCTGCGCTCGATGGTTCGTCGACCAGCGTGGCGCTCGGGCGGGCGAATCGCTGGATCTCGCGCGATTCCGACTCGGCCATGTTTGTCACGCTGTTCTACGGCATCCTCCAGCCAGCCACCGGCATGTTGCGCTATACCTGCGCCGGCCATAATCCGCCGCTGTTGTTCCGCGCGGCCGATCGCAGTGTGTCGGAATTGACCACGCCGGGGATTGCACTGGGAGTGTTGGAAGATGTGACGCTGGGTGAGGCCGAGGTGGCGCTCGATGTCGGCGACGTGCTGGTATGCTACACCGATGGCTTAACCGAAGCGATCAATACAACCGAAGACGCCTTCGGCGTCGCGCGGCTGATCGATGTGATTCTTGAGCATCACACCGCAAGCGCCGACGATCTTGTGGCGGCAATCAATAACGGCTTGCGGCGCTTCACCGAACGCCCGCCGTTCGACGACCTGACATTGGTGGTCATTAAACGCGAATTGGTGGCCGAGCAGGCCGTAGCGGATGACGATTCTGTAATCGATATGGCGGCATAACGCCGTATTGCGCCAGTCGCCGTGGTGTAGAATGTGGAAGGAGAGTATGTCAACTACCCAAGGCTAAAGCGCTTGGGCTTGTGTCTCAGCCCGAAGGCCGTACACCATAGGCCGATTGACTGCGGCCCTGCTGCTTCGCACAAGACTATGGCAGCTTTGGACGCACCAACCTTGAACCTTTTACCGCGCGGAGGATTACCCGCTCGAACCTCCAAGGACCAGTTGTGAACGTGCAAACCGTTGTCTCTACGGCGTCTGGTAGAGTGCCTTATCGCACATCTGTACTGATTGTACCACAAATAGATTTTTTGGCAATAGAACCCGGTAAAGCTCCGTGGGCTAAAGCCGCTGAAGCGGGCGCTCATTCCACCGCTCAAGCTGGTGGGTTTCCGCGCCTAAAGGGTCGAATCTATGAATCGCGATCCGCTCGCACGAGCTATTCTGGCCGCCTGTATCGTGTCTGCCTTGCTCGCGCCCGGCTTCTTACTATCGCGTGGCGCGCTAAGCGCGCCAGTATCTCCGGGTCAGCACTTCGACACATATCTCCCGATCATCTTTGGCAATGACTCGCTGCCAGAAGATCTTACCGCCACCGCCGTAGCGGCGACTACTATAGCCACCACAGCTGCTACCGCGACGACCACCACCACGGCGACGGGCAGCGCTACCGCCACCAAGACGACCACCACCACGGCGACGGGCAGTGCTACCGCCACCAAGACGGCGACCCCCGCCGGGACAGGTACAGCCACGACGACTCCGACAGCGACGGCGACCGCCACCGCGACCCCTAGCCCGACCTTCGACGCGCAAGCGACGGCGCAGCTACAGATTGCCAATCTGACCGGCTTTGCGCTTACATTTACGCTCGTGGGCCCCACGAATGCGAGCGGTGAGGTTAAGCCCAACGAGTCCTTGCTTATTTCGATCC
>WNFU01007408.1_pt1 | contig 36944 bp, 27 predicted proteins | sample 5400121 | NCBI WGS metagenome assembly WNFU01 (sample SAMN13153360, study PRJNA577476) | soil metagenome | isolation source: 100 cm soil or saprolite under grassland replicate 1 | place: USA:California | collected 2016-06-15
CGGGCGGTATCTTCAGGAATATCGGGGATCGGTTGTGGTTTGAGTGACATGGCAAATCTCCTTTCGGGCTTGAAACTCCAGTGTGATTTAGTTTGTCGCTCCAATTTTAACCTAAAAGGAATTCGCCAGCGGTATCAGGACTCGCCGCACTCCATACGCTCCGCGATTTCGGTCACGGCCGTCGCTGTTTTTGACACGCCAGTTTGCAATTACGCGCCCCGCCAGTGGCAGCAATCCCGTACATCCAATTGATAACCGACCTAAAGTGGGCGAAGGCTAACCGTGCCGATGATGTTGGAGATCGAAATCGGCGCGCCGCCTGAGCCTATCTGGGCGCGAAACCTAATGCCGTTCAATGTCCCTTCTTGTACTTTATGCGGAAGCCCTATGATGACTTTGCCATGATTTCCATTCACATCTATGTTCGCGTTCAGGTCCGCAGGCGCTAACAATTCGACTTTGCCACTGACGTTGCTGATATTGATGCCTTGTTCATCAAGCTTTGTGACGCGAATCACCGCAGTCCCGCTGACTCGCGATATCTCTATCTGACCCGCCGCCAGCGACATCTCGGCCTTCCAGCTCAACCCATTGAGATGGATAGAGCCATCGATCTCGCCCACCTTAAGACGATCACTGACATGCTTGATGGTGAGATCGACTCGGCGCGGGATCTTGAGAGCCACGCGGTGGCGCACTTCATTGCCGCCCATGCGCAAGCTGTTCCCCTCGGCTTGGATGGTCAGGCCGTCCGGCTTATCTACGATCTTTAGCTGGCGGTCATTTACATCCGCCAGGCCTTGCGCGAAGCGGGTTATATGGACTTCAGCCATGTCGGTGTCGGCGGTTTCGATCTCGACTGGCCCATTGATGTTCGACACTTCCACCCGCGCGCCGGGCGAAAGCCTGTACTCGCGGTGGATTTCCTCAAGCTTCCGCATCTGCTCATCCGGCGCTGTTATCGGATTTGCGTCTGATGCGAAGGAGTGCGCCAGGCCCTTGAAAGGTCTGGTATTCTCGCCATCAAGAACCCCGGATTCATTTCTATCGCCGGTCGCCACAGTTGAAGCGATATATGGTCTCTCGCCTGGTTCGCCTGATGGAAGCGAAGACTCCTTCGGCTTCGCCTTTAGCGCTCTGTTCTCCGGATTCACATGGGTAGGTCTCGCCCGGTCGGCGCGCGCGGACGCTGTACGCTCTTGATGGTTGTTAGCTGTTGCTTGCTCTCCGATCGCAGGCTTATCCCTGGCCTGGTCCGGCGTCTGCGTTTGAGAGTTTGTTGAGTCAGTGGAATTAACGGCCTGAGTAGCCTTCTCGCCACTGCCGGTTTTTAGTGATCCTGATCGCCAGGCCGCTATTGCAAGCGCCACTACTATGGCAATAGAAACAACCATGACGCTCGCGAAGGCAAGACGGCGGAAAGATCCGCCTAGCCATTCGAGCAAACGAGGCGCCGAGACGGGGACGGAATGCAACAACGACGGCGCCACAGTCTTAGCGGGCGTGAATGGCTCAGACGCTTCATTGAGGAACGCTTTGAATCGAGCGCCCAGCCTTTCGGTCGGAGCGTCCTTGGAGAGCTCAGCATCGAGAGCGGCGCCCATTAATTTCACTATTTGCCCCAGCTCTCTCAACCTGACAGAGCAAGTGGCGCATTCCGCCATATGCTCACTTACCCAAATGGCGTTTTTGGGCGCGATGGCGCCATCTAAATAAGCGCACAAAATGTCGTCACTCAAACAAGGATTCACTCTGTATCACCTCGCAATCTTTTCGTAGAGCCTGATAAACTCCCGCCGGCCTCGCGCAATCATACTCCCGACGCTTGCCTCTTTTATGCCGAGGGCCTTTGCTATCTCTCGATAGGACAAACCTTCATGCTTAAGGAGCAGGCAACTGCGTATAGGCTCCCTTATTTGATTGAGCGCCTGCCTGGCGCTACTGATCTCGGCCTCGCGCAGCAGGGCTTCATCCGGTTGAGGATTCTCAGCCATCTGCGCCGCCAAGATCACAAATGTCTCGTCGCGCGCGGCGCCGCGGCGCCGTCCCCGAAGGATATTTTGAGCTACATTAGCAGTGACTCGCAGGAGCCATGCGCGCAGCAGTTCTTCGTTTCGCGCCGCGTCCGGATTTTTATAGAGGCGGATGAAAACTTCTTGCACAATGTCTTCGGCCAGGGCGCCGTCGTGCGTCAGCGCACAGGCGTAGCGATATATGATGCGGTGGTGCATCGCAAATATTTCTTCGAAATTCGGTTGAACGGGCGCTTGCGTGGCGCTTACCACATCCGATTCAGAGTCTGTCAAAATCATCTCCCATGAGCTCATGTCAGATCCCTGATATAAAAACACCGCCGACGAACATTTTGTGTCAACCCTCAGCGCATAATTGGCGGGAGGTCTTAGTCATCAACCATGAATATTGCGCTTGACAATCGGACGATCCGATGATAGCCTCCGCAGTCTGCTAGGAAGAGTGGCTATTGCTAACTCCAATTCATCAAGGGTAATTCAGACAGATAACAAAAGCGTTCGTTTACCCGATCTGTTGTCCCCACAGTGCGAGTCAGCATATCTACCTCTAATCTGTACTAACATCTAAAACGATTATCCTCCAAACATCTCTGCAGTAGTTGAGCCATAAGCTTACCACTGATGGTGGGCCTGGCGACATATTACAAACACAACCACAACCGGGGCTGTATCTAGGTCTGCCCCACACTGATTTGAAAATCGATCTCAATGACGCCGCATTTTTGTGTCTGTCGGCGTAAACTGGGGCAACTCACGCCTCAGGCATATGAGCAAACGATCCCAATAGGTGTGGCCACGACTAACGGCATAAACGAGGCAGGCCCTTATTTACAGTTAGCGCTCTCACCCAGAGAGCCGCGGTGTTGTCGCGTCGTGTAGGCCGAAGTGTGCGCTTTTCTTAGGTCTTGAGCAGGTCTATTTCAAAAGTTTTCCTCCTCTGATCTTCGCTGGTCTCGTACTCTGATAGTTATTCGCCGTCCTGTAACTAATCCCGATAACGACTAAAGACCATATCTTGTTGCACCCCCTAGTAACTCATGAAAATAGATAACCTTTATCCGGCGACCAGTCGAAATACCAGGTTGAAAGTTAGTCGTCTGATAAATTCGACAGTAGAGGTAACCATGAAGAAAGTGTCCTTGATTATATCTAGTGTGTGCGTCATCTCGTTGGCAATGTTTTATTATGGGCGTTTTGGAGCGCAAGCCCATTCTCAAATTGACGCTGTCCACCCGGCGATCAGCGGCCGGTTCGCCCATTCCGACCCAACCGTTTCGACATTATCGCCGAATGGGCTTGCCGCCCCGTCCTCGCCGGCGTTGGCGGCAGTTGATCCACAGTTGCCGCGTGTATACCTGAACACGGACTACGTTGCGCCTACCGGGCAAACGATCGTGGTCAGTGGGGGAGGCAATCTTCAATCTGCGTTCGACCAGGCGCAGCCGGGGGACGTAATCCTGCTTCAGGCAGGCGCGACCTTCACCGGCAATTTCGTCTTGCCGAACAAGACTGGAGCGGGCTGGATTACTGTCCGCACCTCGACGACGGACGCGAAATTGCCGCCGGGGACTCGGGTGACGCCGGATTTAGCTTCGTCGATGCCCAGGATCATTAGCCCCAATTCCGAACCCGCGATTCAGACCGCCGGCGGAGCGCACCACTTCCGTTTCGTCGGCATCGAGTTCGGCGTAGCGCCGGGAACAAATATCTATAACATCATCTCGTTCGGCGCCGATCAGACTTCACTGGCGCAGGCGCCGCACGATCTGATCATTGACCGCTGCTATATTCACGGCAACGCTGATGATAACGCGCGGCGCGGCGTAATGATCAATTCCGCCAGCACGGCGATAATTGATTCATACATATCCAACATCCACGAGGTCGGCGCCGATTCGCAGGCGATCGCCGGATGGAATGGCCCCGGGCCATTCAAGATCGTCAATAACTATCTGGAAGGCGCGGGCGAGAACTTCATGCTGGGCGGGGCTGATCCATCGATTCAGAACCTGGTTCAGTCCGACATCGAATGCGGTGATATTGACAGGGCTTACGGCCGATGCGCTCTACCACTTTCGCGCCCGCTCCCGTGACGCGGCAGGGAACCTGAACGTCTCTGCGGATTTCACCTTGATTACCCATTCATCTCCTGGCGCCGGTGGCGTACCGCAGGCGGTTATATGGACGAACACCGTGAATGCGACTTCGACCGGAGCCACGTTAAAGAAAACGGCGGGGTGTGATGGCTGCGCCTCGACGGCTGTCTCACAACAGGTAATTACCTCGGGGAATGGTTACGTGGAGTTCACCGCTTCAGAAATGACGAAAGAGCGTTCGGTCGGGTTGACAAATAGCGCCAGGACGGGCCCCACTTTCAATGTCTCACATAGCTTGCCCTGTTATGCATCTTGCCGGCTCGACGCATTGAGACTGGCCTCCGCTTTTTAGCCATAAATCCTTTGAACTGCACTGTCACGCCTGCGCTGGTATTGGTTATGCCGCCAATTCGACCGACGCGCATATGCCGCCAATTCGACCGACGTGCAGGCGCTCGACCTGTCACGCCTGCGCGGGTGTCGGTTGTGCAACGGAGAGGAGTGAGGCTATGGCCGACAAACGTAACGCCTGCGCGGTTGTCGGCCAGGCGCCAGCGGGCTGTGAAGGCGAAACGCCACTGGCGTCATGCCTGCGCGGGCGCCGGTTAGGTGTTCAGAAGACCTAGCAGACTGAACGCTCAGCCGGTCACACCTGCGCGGGCGTCGGCCAGGCGGGAATCAATGGGTCCACTAGGACCCATTGATTGTCACGCCCATGCGGACACTAGGCGATTCAATTGGCGTAGATCAGTCTGGCCTTGCCTCGGCCAGCGACACAGGAGAAGTCTCAGGGACACTTGAGTCACAGGCGCGCCGAAATTCCAGAACGCCGTCCTCGATCGCCCCAAAGCGAAAGCGGAAAATATCGAACGCATAGTTCTGGGGATTGCGCCAGGGGCCTTTCATTCCCTGCCTGGGCAAGCGATCCTCCGCGCGTTTGAAGTACCCGGACATGAGATTGCCGAACGGCATCACCGGCATCTTGGGATCAGGTTCTTTCGGTCTTGTCTCAACATAAGCGTGCGCATCCATAAAATTGATCAAGCGGCAAAAATATTCTGCCAGCAGGTCGGCGCGGAGTGTCCACGAAGCATTCGTGTAGCCAAAGATGAAGGCCAGATTGGGCACGCCGCTGAACATTATGCCTTTATACATAACGGCCTTGCCGATCTCGATGGGCCGCTCATCAACCCTTACCTCCGCGCCACCCGCGAATTGAAGCTCCAGCCCGGTCGCGGTGATGATGATGTCGGCTTCGAGTTCCCGCCCCGATCGCAGCTTGAGGCCTGCGTCAGTGAAGGTGTCAATATGATCGGTGATGACGGAAACCTTGCCCACTTTGATGGCCGCGAAAAGATCATTGTCGGGAACGACACATAACCGCTCGTCCCATGGATTGTAGCGCGGCGTGAAATGCGCGAGATCGTACTCCGGCCCCAATTGCTCCCGAATCAGCTTGAGCAACCAATTCCTGGTTTGCTCTGGGAACGCTCGGGCGGCATTGAAGAAGATGAGTTGCGACACCACGTTTTTCCAGCGCGTCAGCCGGTAAGCCAGACTGAGCGGCAAATGCTTTCGCAACCAGTTGGCGATGGCGTCAACCGCCGGCAATGACACCATGTAGGTCGGCGATCGCTGCAACATGGTTACGTGCGCCGCCTTGTCCGCCATCGCCGGAACCAGCGTGACCGCCGTCGCCCCGCTGCCGATGACGATGACGCGCTTGCCCGCATAGTCGAGGTATTCGGGCCAAATTTGCGGATGAATCAGCGCTCCTTTGAAGCGCGACACGCCCGCGAACTCCGGCGTGTAGCCCGCTGAATAACGATAATAACCCGCGCACAGCATCACATGGCGCGCCGTGAACGATAAGGCGCGCTCTTCGTAGTCGGCCTCCACCGTCCACAACGCATCGACTGAGGACCAGGAGAGGCGGCGGACTAAATGTTTGAAGCGAATGTGCGGGACTATCCCATACTCCTCCGCCGCTTCCTGCACATAGGCGAGGATGGTGGGGCCGTCCGCGATGGCCCTGGGCTTCTTCCACGGTTTGAAGTTATAGCCGAGCGTATGCATGTCGCTGTCCGACCGAACGCCCGGATACCGGAACAAATCCCAGGTGCCGCCTATGGCGTCGCGGCCTTCCAGCACCGCGAAGGTCTTGCCCGGACAATGCATCTGCAAGTGGACGGCTGCGCCAATCCCCGAAATACCCGCGCCAACGATAATCACATCGAAAGATTCCATTTTTCAGCGCCCCTATTTTAAACAAAGTCCGGACCATTTTCTTTACCCGCGCCAAGCATGTCTTGCAGGGCAATGCCCCTCGCAGGATTAGCAGTGATAAAATGGCGCTAAGCGTCGCGGGCATTTGATATTCTAAATGAAATCCATACCCTGATGATCATCTGACGATCCACGCCTCGTCGACTCCCCTCAACACAGAACTCTCAATATCAACCGTCGCTGCCGCGACTCACGGACGGATGCGCTGACGGTCCCGGCGTTGAAACCTTTGGTTTATACACAAATCCCCCCAACGGCAGTTGGGGGATGGTTAAGGTTCAACCTACATCGGGAGATTCTCTTGATCTCGAATCCCCCCAACGGCAGTTGGGGGATGGTTAAGGTCCAACCTTTCGCCTCTTTGTCTCTCAAACACTCATCAGCCCAAGGCGACTTTTGTCATAGTCGCGGAGTGGTAAACAAAGTCCGAGTAGCGCACCCCCCGCAAGGCCGGACTTTAACAATCCCCCAACTGCCGTTGGGGGGATTTGAAAAAGATGCGAGCCGCCGTTGTAGGCTGGATTTAACCATCCCCCAACTGCCGTTGGGGGGATTTGTGTAGAAACTTTAGGTTGAAACGCCGGGCTAAACTCACGGCGCCGCTACGCGGCGGGAGCAGATCAGGCAATCTTTGTAAAGCTAATCATCTGAAGCTCAATAATTGCGGGAACGTAAGATAGAAGGCCGATGACTTTGAAGGAAGAATGATCGAATGGATCCAATTTTTGAGGCAATCCTTGGGAGTGACAAATCGGACGGGCTGGCCGGAGGGGGCGCCCAACTTCGGGGTGAAACAGATGGGCTTTGCTCGCCGCTTAACGGCTCGGCGCCGGCCTTGTTCGTAGCCGGGGCACAACAGGCCGGCGCTGCTGGCGATACCGCATACCAGGTCATGGCGCCGTGATTCATGGCGCCATGACCAAATCATGGTTACCTCAGGTATTTGTTGAAAAATTCGAGAGTGCGAGTCCATGCCAATTTGGCTGACTCCTCGTCATAACGCGGCGTCGTATCGTTGTGGAATCCGTGTTGCTTGCCCTCGTACATGTGCAGCGTGTACACCTTGTTGTTGGCCTTGAGCGCCGCCTCATAAGCCGCGATGCCGGCGTTGATGCCCTGGTCATTGCCTGCATAATGAAGCAACAGCGGCGCGGAAATCTTGGGGACATCCTCTGCGCCCGCCTGGCGACCATAAAAGGGAACGCCCGCATTCAACTCCGCGCCCAGCCTGACGGCTAGTTGATTCACCATCCCACCACCAAAACAGAACCCGACCGCGCCGAGTTTGCCGGTGGAATCGGAACGCGCCTTGAGCCACTTGGCCGCCGCGACGAAATCTTCGGTCATCTTCTTTCCATCCACCGTGCGAAAGGCGGCGGCGCCTTTCTCATCGCTGCCCGGATAGCCGCCGACCGAAGTCAATCCATCAGGCGCAAAAGCGATGAAATTGGCGAGCGCGAGGCGGCGCGCGACGTCCTCGATATAGGGATTGAGTCCGCGGTTTTCGTGAATTACGAGCACGACGGGCAGCTTTCCATCTTTTGCCGGGCGAGCCAGATAGCCTTTGATCGAACCGTTTCCGGCCGGCGATTGCACGACTTCGTAGCCCACTTTAATGCGTTTGTCATCCGGCGGTACCTGCTGCGCCCAGGCGTAGTTGGGTGTCAGGCTCTCGAAAATCGCCGCGACGGTCAGGCCGCCGGTCGCAAACTTGCCAAGACGATCAAGGAAAGTACGGCGGTCGATGTCGCCGTGCTGGTATTCGTGAAACAGATCCAACAACTCTTGCGGATAATCGGATGCTTTCTTTCGTTCCATTCTTCCTCCTTGGATGGGATTGGAGCGGAGTACGAGGCGACTCTTCTACCCCGCTGGTGAAATGGGAAGGCCACTGAACCTGCGATCCCAACCGGGAAATCGCAAAAGCCTAAGCCGTCCGCTACGTTCAATCTGGTAACTAGCATATCCTAAGACGAACGCATGGCCGCGCCGGATTCAGCGCCTGCCGAACTTTTTCTCCGGTTCGGTCTGGCCGGATCCCGACGATGAGATTTCTGATCTCCATAAATTTTCTTGGCGCTTAGGAAAAAGTTTTCTTTGCCTGAATCCGCTCATCGTTGCGCCGGCGCAAGTACTGGCGCAGATGTTTCCACCGCGAAAAGAACAGCGCCATGCACAGGCACAACATCAATGCGCCTGTCCAAGGCCGCAGCCCACTTGTGTCCGCAGGGGCGCCGTGAAAGCTCAGCCGCATCTCACGTTGGAGCGGATCGCGCGCCTGCCCGCTGATCTTGATTTCGCTTGTTGCCGGAACCAGCGCGTTGACCATGTAGACGCCGAGTTCGGGCAGATGGTCGTTGCGGAAAGAGAGTTGATGGGCGCCCGCCGCGCCCAAAGCCGCTTCCGCCGCGAGACCGAGGCGAATCGCGCCGACGCCTTCGTTCATCTCGCGCCGCGACGGGAACTGAACTCGTGACAGCGCGAGCGGCGCGCGCCGTCCATCCACTTCGAGTGCGACATCCTGCAGCACGCGTCGCGCATAAGCCTGCTCTTCCGCCGATGAAATATGCCCGTCGCCGTCGGCGTCAATCAGCGCGAAGATGCGATCAGCCACCTGCGCGCCGGGGGTCAAACGCAATTCGACGCGCGCGCCGCCGGGCGCGAGCGCAATCTGCGCGACCTGTAAATATTGATCGAGCACGTGCGCCGACGCCGTTATGCGTATGGCGCACGCGCAAAGCAAACAGAACAACAACCGTCTCATCGCTTCACCAGCCGCGCGCCGTAATCGTTCGTGGGGTCGCGGTAAATCGTGTGGATGTGATTGAGATCGAGGCCGCCGCCGCGCATCCGCTGCGGCGAATATTCAATAAACAGCGTTGGCCCTTGGATGCGGAAGTACGCGGCGCTCCCCTGGGTCGTCGGCCCGCTCCACGCAAACCACGTTTCCGGCAGGCTGGCTTTGATTTCGGCCATCTTGGCCGCCGCCGCTTCGTCGTTCAGGATGCCGACCCATTCATTAACCAGATCCAGCAGTTTCTCTTTTTGCGCGGCATTTAACGCCGAAACTTTGATGCCTTCGGGCTCGATCGTCTTGCCGTCTTCACCCGCGCCGAGCACGAGTTCGCCGACCTGATACGGCAGAATGGCTTGCTTCTGCTGTTCCGCGTCGAGCGCTTTGATCAAAGCAAAAGCCTCGTCATTTTCGCGGCCCAGCGGGCGCACGGTTTCGCCGTTGAGTTTGTAAGTCGAGGGCTGCGCGGCGGGCAGGCTCGGCGTGAGAACGTTGCTCTTGCCGACAATCGTCAGGTTGATCGCCAGATGATGACCGCCGAATTGAATCATCCAGGGTTCAGTGAGCGAAGGCGCGCCGAGCAGGGCCAGATAGTATTCGTCACGGCCAAAGTTCGGTCCCCCTGTCCCACCGCCGCGGCTACTGTCGGAAGTCCTCAGCGCTTCATCGCCTTCCATAATTTCTTTCACTTTTTGCAGCCCTTGCTTGCTCAACGCGGTGGCCAGCAGTTTCAGCGTGGCTTCGCGCTGAGCGGCGCTCAGATCGCCCCAGCGCAATCCGTTGCGCTTATAAATCCCGACCGGAAGATTCGACCATTTGGATTTCTGGTCGCTGTTGAAAGCGAAACTGACTTTGGCGCGCGCGGCGTCGTCGAGCGTCGCCAGAAAGGCTTTGGCCGCCGCGACAGTCTTGCCGGTGACGTCGCTTTCCTTCGCGGGTTCGACGCGCAGCGGAGGCGCAGGCGCCGTATTGATTTTTCGCGTCTGCTGTTTGGCCGCCAGCCGCAACACCCAACCGGCGGAAAGCAGCGCGAATAAACATAGTCCCGAGATGACAATTTTTCGTTTCATTGAAAACCCCTTTGAATTCATCTTCCGCCCGCAATCAAGATTTGATCTTGTAAAGCTTATGTCCATTTTCCCACGTCAGCTTGCGAAACACGTCGGGCTTGGTGTGTCGCTTGAGCAACGTCAACGTTTCCCTCGCCACGCATTTGCCGAGCAGGCGGGCCGCCGCCGGGTTGTTGTTTTGGCTGACGCCGCCGCCGTGTCCGTCCTGACAAGAACAATCGCTGCCAAAGACGAGTTTGTTTTGATGGCGCGCGAGAAAGTCCGTAGTGAAGTCGGGATCGCGCGACAAAGCGTTGTTGCCGGAATTCGCCGACAGATCGCCAAACAGATTGGCGTAATCGGCCAGCAGTTTGTCGGTCACGCCGCCGCGTTTGATAGGCCCGGTCGGATAGGCGGCTTCGTTGGCGTAATCGGCGCTCAAGTTCGCCCAGAACGCATCGGCGTGGCCGATGAATCTGGTTTTCGGATAAGCCTTCAGCATCGCCTCGAACCGCTTGAAGCCCGTGCTGAAAACGCCTTCGCCCTCGAAGTGCGGGACTTCCTGGAAATGCGCCAGAATCGGCACGTCCAATTCCGCCGCCAGCGCGTACATCCTCCGCAACTCCGGGCCGTCGGCTTCGACGTGAAACTTGATTTCGCCCAATCCCTGCGCGCCATCTTTGACGGCTTTGGTCAACACCTCGGCGGCGTCGGGCTTGGTGATGTCCGCGCTAGCCGACCAGACGAAGCGGTTGGGATATTTAGCTTGTATGGCTTTCACCTGCTCCACGACAGAACCGCGCGTCAGCAAAACGGCATTGGTCACGCCGCAACCTTCCATGTGAACCATGTTGGCGTCCAGCCCTTGGCGCAAATGGGAGTGGATGTCGAGAACAGGGCCGCCCCACTCTGATGACAAAGGACTCTGCGCCCGCAACATTGAGCCGGCGGTAACCACGGCGGCCGTCGCCAAAAATTCTCTTCGGTTCATAATAAAAGTGTTTCCCTTTCGATCTTCAATATCCATCAGGCCGCATTGCCGCTCATTACGGCGTTAACTATGTTGTTTGGCATTTTCCCCGCATCAGCTTGCAATTGCGCGTACGTGAAAGTGACCTCTGGTACGGTACCGGGAGCCATATGCGCCAGGATAAGACTGGACGATTCTGCGAATCCCCCCAACGGCAGTTGGGGGATCGTTAAGGTCCAGCCTACAATCCGCGCCTGAATCCCCCCAACGGCAGTTGGGGGATCGTTAAGGTCCAACCTCAATCGCTCATTGCCGTAGGGGAAGGCCGGGCTTTAACGATCCCCCAACTGCCGTTGGGGGGATTAGGGGAAAGTTCCTTCGTCGGTGTAGGTCGGGCCTTAACTATCCCCCAACTGCCGTTGGGGGATTCGGCCCGTGCTCTTCACCCTTATCCTGGCGCACATGGCTCCCGGTACCGTGCCGATTGCCGGACTGTATGTGAATCTGAAAACCGCCATAGGAAAAACGCTAAACAAATTAGTTAACGCCGTACTCATTACGCCTGCTCCGCAGGCTCAAAGCAAAGAATTTAAAACACAAAATATCAAACAATTTAGTTTACAGAGTACTCATGCCATCGTCACCGTGCGCCTTTCCGGACCATCGGGGTCGTTTTTCACTTCGCACTTGTTGTCGAAGATCATCGTCGCGCCCTTGTCCGCCGTGAAAGCCGGCCATTTCGGCAAGCCCGGATGATTCGGGTCGCCCTTGCGCGCAAACGCGATCCAGGCATCGCTAACTCTCGCGGCCAGCGCGCGAGCGTCTGCGCCGCCACCGGTCATATTCACGCAGCGGTCAATGTTGTCGAAAACAAACGCCAGCTCGGAGCAATGGAACGCGCGCGGACGACTGTCGAGCACAGGTGTTTGCCACGTGAACAAATACAGATAGGCCGGAGTCGCGTTCTGCGCTGCCTTGAGTTCAGCTTGAAGAACCGCGTTCTGCCGCGTCGAGACGGTCGAAATGAACGAGAACAAATCGAACGGCTTGGATTTCGGATTGGCTTTGCGGTAGGCGGCGATGATTTGCGTCGAGCGTTCGCCGTACATCACTTTCACGCGCTCGGCGAGTTCGGCTTCGGTCATCGCGTCTACGTTCGGATTGTTGATGCCACTCGTGAATTCGTTCAGCGTCGTGCCGATCAGCATCGGGATGTTCGCGGAGATCGCAGGCGCCGCCGGATCAAATGGATGCTGCGGTAAAATCTGACCGTCTACGGTTGGCCCCCAACCGGTGCGATCCGCACGCCGATTGTAGACACGCGCCGGGCCGCCTGCGGGAGCGACTTTGCGCATTGCGGCTATCCCGGCGTCAATCAGCCTTTGCACAGGCAAGGTCTGTAATTGATCCAGTTGCGATGCGCTCAAACCTAATTCAGCCAAAACCGCCGCCGCGAGTTTTGCCGATGTTTGCGGCTGTACCATTCGCAGTCCTGAACCGCTTTGCACGGCAGCCTTATGAAACAAACCTTTCGCGCTCGGCATTGCCAGCAGCGAACTGACTTTGCCGCCGCCGCCCGATTGTCCGAAGATCATTACGTTGCCGGGATCGCCGCCGAAGTTTGCAATGTTGTCATGCACCCATTCGAGCGCCGCGACCAAATCCAGATTGCCGACGTTGGCCGCGCTCGCATATTTCGCGCCGCCGATTTCGGCCAGATTCAAATAGCCCAGAATTCCCAGGCGGTGATTGACCGAAACGACGACGACATCGCCGCGACGGCTTAGGGTCTCGCCGTCGTAAGAAGGCAGTTCCTGTCCCGAACCGGCCTGAAAACCGCCGCCGTGCAGCCAGACCATCACCGGGCGTTTCTTGTTATCGTTAATGCCTGGCGTCCACAGGTTCACGCGCAAACAATTTTCGCCGGGAATCCCGTCGTCCCAACTGAAGAGCCAGGCCTCTTCATCGTTCGCCCAACCGGCGCGGGCGACCTGCGGGCAGACCTGGCCGTATTGCATAGAGCTACGCACGCCCGCCCAGGGCTTGGGTTTGGCCGGAGGCATGAAGCGCGCTTCGCCGCCGACCGGCGCGGCGTAAGGCATCCCTTTGAAAGTGAAAATGCCGTTGCGAACGTAACCGCCGACTTTACCCGCCGTGGTTTCAACGACGGCTTTACCGCTTCCTGCAGAAACAGCGGCGCCGCAACCATTGGCGGTCGGCGCTGTTTTCGTTCCCGCCCCAATCGCAGTCGGCAGCAGCGCGCCGCCTGCTAAAGTCGCCGCGCCTTTCAACAAAGCGCGCCGACCAGGCTTCGACAATTCCGGGTTTTGATTTCGCTTGCTTATCACTTGTCCTCCAGGTGGTAAGATTGTGGTTATTCCGCCTTTGGCTTCGCCGTCACTGAGTAGAACGCGCCAGGCGCGTTGCGCGTTTCGAGAAAGTCTTCCGGCGTTTCGCCGCGTATTGCCGCGTAAATGCGCAGGTTAGACGCGCCCGTGACCGCGCCCAGAATATCCGCCTGGACGAGATGCGGGTTCTCAAATTCCGCACTGAGGCTTACAATGCGCTCAACCACACGCAATTCAGCGCGTTGAACACCGCCGCCCAATTCAATGCCAGCGGCGCCCAGATCAACAACGATTTCGGGCGTCCGGCGGCGCCGCGGTCGCCGCGCATCATCTCGTTTGCGCTGCGCTTCGAGTTTTAACCAGTTCAAGAGAGAGGAGCCTTGCCGTGACAATTTCGAGACGCTACTTCATGTTCGGATCACTGCTCACCGGCGCGCTGCCTCGCAGCAGCTTCGCGTCGCTCAAGGCGTTGGGCTATCAATCGCCCAACGAGAAACTCAACATCGCCGGCATCGGCGCTGGCGGCCAGCCGTTCGGCGATCTGCGCCAGTGCGAGGCCGAGAACATCGTCGCGCTGGCCGACGTGGATTGGAAGCGCGGCGAGCAGGGCTTCAAACGATGGGAGAAGGCCACGAAGTACAAGGACTTTCGCCAGATGCTCGACAAAGAGCACAAGAAGATTGACGCAGTCGTGATCGGCACGCCCGATCATATGCACGCCACCGCCGCGCTGGCCTGCATGCAGATGGGCAAGGGCGTTTACGTCGAGAAGCCGTTGACCCGCACGCCCTGGGAAGCGCGCCTGCTGACTCAGGCGGCTGAAAGGTACAAAGTCGCCACGCAGATGGGCAACCAAGGTTATTCGCACGACGCCACACGCGTCGCCTGCGAGATCTTCTGGGCGGGAGATATCGGCGAAGTCAAAGAAGTCCACGCCTGGACGGGTCGCGCCAGTTGGCCGCAAGAGATGACGAAGGTTTCGGCGCCGACTGCCGTGCCCGACACACTCGATTGGGATTTGTGGTTGGGCGGCGCGGCGGCGCGTCCGTTCACAGCGGGCGATCAGGAGTACACGGATTTCATCGCGGCGCGCAACGCGCGCAGCCCGCGGGGGCAGGGCGGCGGCGGCGCATTTGGCGGAGGCGCCGGTGGAGGCGCCGGTGGTGGTGGTGGTAACGGCGGCGGGCGCGGCGGCGGCGGCGGTGGGTTCGCAGGGGCTGAGAGCTTCGGCTTTTACCTGCCGTTCAACTGGCGCGGCTTTTTCGATTTCGGCAGTGGGCTGATCGGCGATTGGGGCGTGCATATTCTTGGCCCGGCGAATTGGGCGTTGCAGTTGCATCCGAAACACCTCATCAGCGTCGAGTGCATCAAGAAGAACACGCTGCCGCCATTCACTTTCCCCGACGAGTTGACGATCAAGTACGAATTCGCCGCGCGCGGGAGCATGCCGCCAGTGACGGTCTACTGGTACCACTCTCCAAAGGGCGATCCCTACTTGCCGCCGGGAATGACGCTCGAAGAGGCGCGCAAGATTCCGGGCGCCGGCCCGCAAGTCGGCCCCGTCGGCGGCGGCAGGCCGGGCGGCGCTTCTGGAGCGGCGGGCGCGCAGGGCGGCGCCACTCCGGGCGGCGGGCCTCCACGACCGCAAGGCATCGGATACAACAGCATCTTCGTCGGCTCGAAAGGCTATCTCGGCACTAGCGGACGTGGCGAAGGCGTAGGTCTATTACCAGGTTCGCGGTGGGCGGAATATAAGCTGCCGGCGGAATACTTGCCGCGCTCGCCCGGCGCGAGCACTGGCAGCAACCATGCCGCGCATCTGCGCGATTGGATTCGCGCGTGCAAAGGCGGCGCGCCAGCTTGCTCCAATTTCAGCATCGCCGGGCCGTATACTGAATGGCTCGTGCTCGGCGCGATTGCCGTCCGCTTCGAAGGCAAGTTGCTGTGGGACAACGTCAAGGGCGAAATCTCCAACAACCGGGAGGCCAACAAACTTGTGCGCCCGCTCTTCCGCAAGGGATGGGAGATCAAGCTGTAGTGAACCATGCGGTCAACACGAAAGGAACGAAAATGATTTACACCAGACGCGATTTTGGAAAGCTTGCGCTCACCGCGCTGCCGGCGGCCAGGCTGTTGGCCATGCCACAGGCCAAACCCGACTCTAAATTTGGCGGAGTGCAGATCGGAATGATTGCTCCCTACAGTTTTCGCGGCCTACCGAGCAGCGCGGATGATCTGCTCAAGTACCTCGTTCAGCTTGGCGTCAACTCGGTCGAGTTGCAGTCTGAACCAGTTGAGACTTATGCCGGCGCGCCGGCGACAGGACGGGGTGGATTTCCTGGAGGGCAAGGCAGACCCCCAGACGCTGGCGGCGGCGGACAAGGCGGCCCGCCGCCGGGCGCCGGCCGTCCGCCGATGACGCCGGAACAGCAAGCCGCTCAGCGCGCCCGCGCCGAAGAACTGCGCAAATGGCGCTTGTCTGCGCCGATGGACAAGTACAAAGAGCTACGCAAGAAATACAACGACTCAGGCGTGACTATCCACATCATCAAGTTCGGCTTGAATACCAACATGCCTGCCGAAGAAATTGATTACTGCTTCAACGTAGCGAAGGCGCTGGGTTGCAAGGCCATTACTTGCGAACCCCCGCTCAGCCAAACCAAACAGCTTGGCGAATTCGCCGCGAAGCATCAGATCATGCTCGGCTATCACGGCCACTCCAACGTGACGAGCGAAGAAGCCTTTGCTAAACCCTCAAGCTGGGAAACGGCGATGTCCTATTCCAAGTGGAATGGCGCGAACATTGACATCGGCCATTTCACCGCGGGTAACAATTTCTCGCCCGCCGAGTTCATCAAGAAACATCACGACCGCATCACAAACCTGCATTTGAAAGACCGGAAGATAAATCAGGGGCCGAATATGCTGTGGGGACAGGGCGACACGCAGATCAAGGAGATTTTGCAATTGATGAAGAAAGAGAAGTATAGCTTCCCGGCTTGCATCGAGTTGGAATATCCCGTGCCGGAAGATTCGACCGTGATGGCTGAACTGGCGAAATGCGTGCAGTACTGCAAAGACGCGCTGGCTTGACGGCCTGCGGGCAAGGCGCCCGGTTTGCACACCGATAATCAATCAGAACGGCGTCTCTATGAGGCAGATGTTAGTGGAGTAATGTGATCAATCAGCGGCGCTTTTAGGGTAACGTCCCGGAAGCGGCAATAACCCTGAATTACGGATGCGCGATGACCATTAGAGTCCTGGCGCGGCCGAGCGTGGTTTGCAGACACCGCCGCAGCGTCGCCGGATCGAGCGCGCCGAAGCTCTCGTCCAGGATCACCAGGTCTGCGCGCTGCAACAATGCGCGCGCCATGAATAGGCGGCTGCGCTCGCCATGAGAAAGCTGCCACCCGGTCTCGCCGACCATTTGCAGCAGACCGGCGGGCATCCGCTCCAGCAGATCGCCCAGCCCCAGCGCGCGGCAAACCTCTTTGGCCTCGGCGATGTCTTTTTCATTCGGAGGCCAGGCGCGGCCCATCAGCAGATTGAAAGCGAACGTGCCGGTCAACACGTGGTTTTCGTGGAATTGTGGGGCTGAGGCTACACGCTTACGCCACCCCGACGCCCTGATCGTCTGATGGTCCAGGCCGCCGAGCAACAGCAGCCCCGATTCCGGCTTGCGCAATCCTGTGAGCAGGGAAGCCAGCGTTGATTTGCCGCCGCCCGATTCCCCTTCGAGCAGCAGCCGATCGCCCTCGCGAATCCGCAATCCGCAACCGCGCAGCGCCGGCTCGCCGTGTTCGCGGTAACGGAAGGTCAGATCGTGCGCATCTACTAAAATGTCGCCCTGCGAATACGAATAGGCGCCACGAGCGGTAGCGAAATCGGGCGAGCCGCTATTCTGTTCGCGCGCCGCCGCGTTGAAAATGACGGCGACCCGTTTCCAGGCGATGACCGCGCCGAGTAGCGACGACAAACTCGTCGCCAGTTTCTGCAGACCACGATAGCCGAGCAGAAGGCCGCCCACGCTGACGGCCATCGCCGTCGTCGAGCCTCCGCCCGTCAAAAACGTGGCGGCGAGCCCGCATAGCCCTGCGGCCAGCCATACGCGCGGCGCCATTGTTTGCGCCGCGCCGGCGCGATCCATCGCCTGTGACTTCGTCAGATAACTTTCGACGGCGCGGTCTTCGCTTTCGTGCCAATGTTCCTGTGACTCCTGCGCCAGCCGCGTGCGGTGACCGACCATGCGCTCGACCAGGTCGTTGGTCATCGCCTCGCGCGTTTCAGTCCATCCAAGGCGGCGCCTGTAGTAGACACGCGCGACGAAAACGGTCATCGACACGCAGCCCAAAAGCAGGACGACCTGCGACCAACCGCCTCCGCCCACGGCCAGGATCGCCGCCGCCATCGCCAGCTCGATCAGCGCCGATAGGGCGACGAATCCGCCGTTGAGCGCGAGCGATTCGATGGCGGTTGATTCGGCGATTTTGCCCAGCATCTGCCCCGCGCCCATATGACGAATCTCTTCCGGCTGTAAGCGCAGCGCGCCGAATATCAGCCGCCTTTTCAACCGCGCGCCCGCTTCGACCGCGAACCGTCCTTGCGTCCATTCAGCCGACAGATGGAATGGGACCGCCGTCAACAGCAACAACGCCCAGGCGGTCATCCATGCGTAATCGAACTGGCCGTTCAATGCGCCGCGCCCCAGCATCCACCATGCCGTCATCAGCAGCGCGTAATGAACGAGACGCAGTCCTAAAAGCGAGGCCAACGACCGCAGTAATCCGGCTTCGCCCAATTGTCGCCGTAAACCGGCGCCCGGCGGCGTTCGCAGCAGCCATCCTCCGCTGACCCGCCGCTGCCCGAGTCGTTCTCGCAAGATCGCCGCACGCGCTAGCGCCAGCCGGCGCTTAGGCGTCCCGGCTTCGATCAATAGCCGCTCGACTTCGCCCTCGACATTCACTTCGTGCGGCCGCCGCAAGACCGAGCAAATCGTCGACGTCGGCGCGTGATGCGATTTCAAATCGGGCGCGATGACCGGCGCATGTCGCGCGCCGCTTTTGATCACGGCCAGGATTCCGCCTTCCGGCAAAAGCAGCAAAGCCGGCCCCGCGCCTTGCGCCAGCTTCTCGACCTCCGCGTAAGGCGCCTCGACGGCTTCGGCTTCAAAGCCTAGAAAGTCGGACGCCGTTTCCACCCATTCGTTCAGCGCGGCCAATGCGGCTGACTGATCGAGTTGAATCGCGGTGGGCGGATTGAAGACTTCTCCGTCGCGCGGGGATAGGTCGCAATGGCGCGCGACGGCTCGCATCGCTTCGCCGATCTGCGAGATCGGCCAGCATAGGTTTTCCAGTTCTCCAATCGTCATCGGTGGCGCCTCATCAAACCGTTACAGTACCGGCCTCACGTGTTCTGATTTGGCTAGTCGCGGCTTCGGATATTGGCCGTTTGTAGAAGCCGGCGACAAGCCGCCAGCTTCTCGGACGACGCGCGGGGTCTCTTCTTCGCCCACGCGCCCGCCGTCCACGCGCAGCCGCCGCCATTCATCGCTCGCCCACATCTCGGCGCGCAGGACCTCTTCGTCGTCGAGCAGCGCACGATAGAGCGAATCGCGTCGCGAGGCCAACTCTACGGCCTGAGCGTCCTCCACGATCCGGCCTCCGTCCATCACCAAAACGCGGTCGAAATCGAGAGTCTCGCCGACATCGTGCGTGACGCAGATCAGCGTCGCGTCGCGCCAAAACTCGCGCGCCCGTTCGAGCAATGCGCGCCGCTTCTCGCGGTCAAGCCCGCGGAACGGCTCGTCCAGAATCACCAGGCGCGCATCCGCTTTCATCAACGACCGCCCGAACCGCACGCGCTGCCCTTCGCCCCCCGACACCAACCCGCCGCCTTCGCCCAGCCGCGTCTGCAAACCTTCGGGCAACTTCTCCAACACGCGCCGCAGGTCAGCCATCTCGATTGCGGATTGCGGATTGCGGATTGCAGATTGCGGATCAGCGCCGCGAGCGGTAGCGGGCGTGGCTTCGCATTGAGTCGCGCTCGCTACCGCTCGCGGCGCTGATTCACAGTCCGCATTGCCGTATCGCAGGTTGTCAATGAACGAACGGTTCCAGAGTTGAATCGCCGGATCGACCCAGGCCGTCTCGCGCCGCAGCCGCGCCAACCGCCCGCTTGTCAACTCGGCGCCGTCAACCGTCACGCGCCCGTCGGCCGCGCGATGCCAGCCGAGCAACAAACCGACGAAAGAAGATTTGCCCGCGCCAGACGGCCCGACGACGGCGACGTGGCTTCCGGCTTCGATCCGCAAGTCGAAATTATCCAGGATCAGATGCCCGCCCGCCCGCACGCTGACATTTTCAAAGCTGAGCGCCACTCCGCGGGAGAGCGGGAGAGTGGGAGAGCGGGAGAGTGGGGGAGTGGGAGAAATCGCGGTCGGACGATCGAACGCTTTTTCTCCCGCTCTCCCGCTCTCCCACTCTCCCGCTCCCTCTTCCGGGGCGCCGAGCGGTTCCAACAATCGGAGCGTCACGTTGCGCTGCGACGGGTATTGTTGCGCGAGCATCGCGATCTCCTGCCCGAGCGCAGGCAGATTCAACGCCCAATAGACCATCAACAACATGCCGCCTGACGCCCCCGCGCGCGACAAATGATCGAACAGCAGCCACGCCGCCAGACCGAATCCGACCAGGCTTTGCGCCGCTTCGACCGAGACGACGGCGCGCAAGTAGTCGTAACTGGCGCGCATCCATTCGGCCAATAAACTTTCGTGCTCGCGGCGGACGGCGCGTTCGGCCCCGTGGGCGCGGATCGGCGCGAGGCCGAGCATCGCGTCCAGATAGAAGCGGCTGAGCGCGCCGTTGTGGTTGCGAATGCGCAGGTCGCGCTCGGTCAATCGCGATTGCAAGGCCAGCGGCAAGGCCAGCGCGATGACCGCCACGACCACCGCCGCCCCCGCCCCCGCCCAGGTTCTAGTTGGATCGAGCCAGATCAGCCCGGCCGTCGTCAGCGCCAGCTCGAAACAGAGCCGCAAGAAACGGGCGCCCAGGCTCGGCAGTTGCCGCAGCGAATGCGCGCTGTGGCCGCGTTCGGCCATGTCCGAAATCAAGCGGCTCTGGAAATATCGATCGCCGAGCCGCGGAATCTTTTCCAGAAAAGCCACTCGCAACCTCGTTTCAAGTTTGCGCCCCATCTTCAGCGCGTTCGACGCCAGCGGCCATTCCAGCAACAGCAGCGCCGACGCGAAGGCGATCAGCGTGGCCATCGCGCCGAGCCTCTGTTCAGTGGGGGCGAGCTTGCGGCTCAGATCGAACAATCCCTGAAAGAGAAGCGATTCCACCATCAAACCGCAGGTCGCAACCGCCAGCGCCGCTATCAGCGCCAGCGGCGTCAGCAATCCGTCCCTCCGCAGCAGCCTGATCAGATCGAGGCCCGGGCGGGCGGGCTCCTCATCGAGCGCCGCGACCAGTTCCGGCGAGAGCGCCTGTTTGACCTCTTCGCCCTTCGCGCGGCGTCCGTGAACCTGCACGAGCACCGCGCCGCGAACCTTTAACTGCTCCTCGCCTTCTTCGTTCGGCTCGGACGGCGAAACCGACCAGTAATTCGACGGGACGGTCGCCTGCTCGCCGCCGATCTCCCGCCGCGCGCTTTCGGCGAATTGCCCGAGGATTCGCGCCGCCGCGCCCCCCCGCGACAAACCGCCCGCGTCGACAATCGCCGCCGTCATTCGCGCGGCCGCGTCGAGCGCGGCCATCGAGCGCCAGCTTTCATCGCCCAGAGCGGATTCGATCGATCTTTCGATCTCGCCTTTCGGCGCCCCCAACTCTCGCAAGCGGCGTCGCAGCGGATTCAGAAACGAATCGCCTTCGACCCACTCGCGCCATGCCGAGGCCGGGACCGTCGCCGCATGTATGTACAGCTCGCCGATCAACTGATCGCGCGACATCCAGCGTCTGCCCATCCCCGGATCCATCACCTGGACAAATCTTCCGTGCGTTCGCCAGACGACTACAAAATGCGTCAGCCCGTTGGCCAGGCGCACGATGACTATCGCGGGCAGCGATCCGGATTCCGGCGCCAGCAGATGATCAGCCGGGACCATCACCTGCTCGGCGTCCAGCCCCAACTGCGCGGCCACCTCTTCCATCGTGTCAATCGAAGTCCCGTCGACGTCCGTCTGGCAGGCTTCGCGCAAACGCCCGTAGCTCACCCGCACGCCGAAGCCTTCGAGCAGGCATTTGAGCGAGGCCGGGCCGCAATCCATCGCCGAGGTCTGCACGACTTCGGGAACGAGGAAGCGGCGTTTGCTGAAGAAAGTGTTCATAGCATTTTTCCCACGCCTCGCATCGCCAATTCGGCGGGCGAAACGCGTTCGATTTCGATTTCGACCTTGCCCGGCAATCCGTGTTGCGACGGGATCAACGGCGCCGATTCGGGATTGACGGCCAACTCGACGCGGACGCGGCCCGAACGCGGCTCGCTCGCCACGCGGCTGACGGTCGCGCTCACCTGGCCGTACTCGGTCCAAGCGAAACCGTCCAATCGCAGACAGAAACGGAGTTTCAGGCCGTATTGAAATTGGAAAGGGTTCGCTGCGTCGCGGGGCGTGCCGAATCCCAGGATCGGATTGGGCGCCTGGCTCAAATCTATCCCTCCATAAACGGTGTTCAGGTCCGTGGTGTTTGTACCTGACGCGCTCGTTGATGCGGACCTCTCGCGCGACACGCATGTCAAAAGTGGCGAAACCGGGACCTTCGAGCGTGTTCCGGCCCAGGACGCCCGGACGATCGGAGAGCGGGTTGCCGTCGCCGTTCGCGTCCGAGCCGGCGAAGACGTTGTAGCGCCTGCCGCTCTGGGCGCTCAGCAGCGAACTGAACTTGAAGTCGCGCAGGACCTTCACGCCCGACGGGATTTTGCTGACGAAAGTCAGCTGGTGGGTTGAATGAAGCGGGACCGCACCGGCTGGATCCCGGGGAATAAGACCTGAGCGTTCGGCAAGTCGCCGGCGTTGAGCCACTCGGTCGCTACCAACGACTGTCCGACGCTGGTGAAGAGGCGATCATTGAAGATCCCGAAGCCGGCGCGCACGACCGTGCGGGAGGTCGGGGAATAGGCCAGCCCGATGCGCGGTTGAAAATTGTTCAGATCGTTGCGCGTCACGAACGCCGACGGATAGGTCGCGAAGTCGTAACGAAGTCCGAGGGTGAGCGTCAGCTTCTGTGTCGCCCTCCACTCGTCCTGGCCGAAGAAGCCGTAAGAATTATGGTCGATGCGGGTGTTTGTTAAAGGCTCGATGCTGTCGGGAACGTCCTTGGTGAAGGGGACGGGGAGCGCCGGGCGCGTCGTCGCGCCGTTCACCAGTGGAAACCAGAAGACCACAGGAGTTTGGTTCAAGAAGGTCGGCCCGGCCACGCCCGGTCCGCCCAGGCTCGCGAAGATCACGCGCGAGGGAAAGAAGAGATCCCACTTGGCGAGGTCGCTAACTTTGTTGAAATCGGCGCCTAACTTCAGCGCGTGCCCGCCGGCGCCGACGCTGATGTTGTCAGAGGCCTGAAGGCGCGACTCGCGATAGAAGTCAACGTCGGAAGTGCTCTTACCGGTGATGAGCAAGTTGGAGACCTCGAGATCAGGCTCCTTGAGAACTGAAGGGAAATCGAAGCTACGGCGCGCCACTTGGACACGGAATTCGTTGACCACATTCTTTCTCAGCAGCGCGGTCTCGCTGACCACCAAAGACTGATCGAAGATCCTGTTGTTCCTCGCCGTCGTCGAAGCCGGTGAAGCTCGCCCGCCGCCGCCAAGAAATCCCTCGGTGGTCGAATCCAGGAGGTTATAGCGGAACGAGAGATCGTTGTTGTTGGTGAGTTTGTAATCCAGCTTGGTCAGGAAGCCGTCATAGTCGTTCGAACGGAGCAGGTCGTTGACCTCTCGCGTCAGACCGAAGAACGTCTTGGTAGCGTTGATGGCGCCCAGATTGTTCAGGATCACGCTCGAGAATTTGTTCGATTCGTCGCGAAGCTGTCCTTCATAATTGCCGAAGAAGAATACCTTGTCCTTCTCGAGCGGGCCACCGATCGTCGCGCCGTACTGGTTTTGCCGCAGCGCGGGATTCCCGCCCGTCAGGATCGGCTTGGCGTTGAGCGCGTCGTTCATCCCGAAAAAGTAAGCCGAACCGTTGTAGCGGTTCCCGCCGGATTTGGTCACGATGTTTACGAACCCGCCGAGGGCGCGGCCGTATTCGGAGCGGAAGGTGGAGTTCAGCACGCGGAATTCCTGCACCGCTTCCTGCGACGGTGTGACGCGCGGCAGTCCGGTGAAGGTCTGGATGTTGTCCACGCCGTCCACCAGGATCAGCGTGCTCAGTTCGGATTGGCCTCCGAAGGTCAGACGTGGCGCAGCCGCCGACCCCACGCCGGTGTCAGGCTCTTTGAAGGCGCCGCCGCCCGTGTTCTCGCGGCCCGGCGCCACGCCGCTGGAGAGTTTGGCGAAGTCCACGAAGTTGCGCCCGATGATCGGGAGTGATTCGATCGCTTGTTCGTTGACGACGCGGCTCACTTCAGTCTGTGTGGTTTCGATCAGCGGCTCTTCCTGCTTGACCTCGACAACCTCGCTCACGTTTCCGATCTGCAGGGTCAGGTCCAAGATCGCCGCGCCGCCGATGGTCAGAGTCACAGCGCTTTGCGCCGTCCTGAACCCGGCGCGCTCGGCCCGAACCTCGTACTGTCCGGGTCCCAGGTTGGTGAGGTTGTAACGACCTTCGCTGTCAGTGGCGGTTTCGCGCGTCGCCCCCGTGTTGATGTTCGTGACGCTGATCTTCGCCTCGGGAACGACTGCGCCGGAGGCGTCTCGTATCGCGCCGGACAGGGTCGCGGTCGTGGTCTGCCCCAAGGCGATCGGGCCTGAGGACATCGCCACAAACGCTACCACTAAAAAAGCTACCTTCCTGGTCATAGCGCCGGCTCCTTTCAAAGTTGGGGTATCGGCTTGATAGTCCTAAATCATCTCAGGCAGGTTTCCGATGGAGCCAAGGGGCTATAGACGCCTCTCCGGTCTTCATCAAAAATATCTCCCTGTAATTCCTTATTCGCGCTGATCATGTGCGATTGTCCGGAGTGGGTCGTGGCGTTTCTCGGCGCCATCGGTCTGGGGGCCATCGCGGCGCCGATCAGCACGATGCTGAGCGCGGCGGAGGTCCGCTCGATCCTGAACGATTTCAGCTATCACTGCCTTCCACGGTCTGTTCATTGCGGGCGCCGCCCGACCTCCATTACTGCGTGAACCCGGCCCTCCCGCTCGAACACGTCGAAGCGATGGCGCTCGGGAAAAGCCTGCCGCAAACGCTGACGGGCGTTCTCGATGCCGACGTTTGCGCCGGCGACGTTTGCGGACCGTTCAATCCATTTGCCTGTGTTGATGACCTCAAGGCGCAGCGCGCCGTTATCTGCGCGCGCGTTGACCTCCACCCTGAGAGGCATCGGGCTTGTTTGCATTCCGTACTTCACCGCATTTTCGACCAACGGATGAATCAACATACTCGGCACGCGGAAGGCGCCGGCTCTCGGCTCGACATCGAAGCTGACGATCAGCTTTTCCTCGAACCGAATTTTTTCAATCTCCAGATAGTTGCGCGCGGCTTCCAATTCGTCACTGAGCGGCGCGTCGCCCGCTTTCCCGTTGGCCAAAGAGTGGCGCAAGAGCTCTGACAGTTCGCCGATCATCTTCTCGGCGCGCGCCGGATTTTCACGGATCAGCGCGCGGGCGGCTTATGTTCAACCCATTCCACCGACGACAAGGAGAATCCGATGAACATACAGGACCCGCCTTCGGTTTTTGACCTGCTTTACGAGACAGCGGACTCGCTTGAAATCATCGTACCGATGTTTTCCTCACCGTATTGCGGCCGCCTCGGGTGGCCGGAGCTGAGTCCTCCCCCTCCGCGGCGTCATCTTGCGAAGCCGCCTCCCCTCTAGCTTGTTTTACCTTCTCGATCTTCGCCGTCATACGCCGGTCGAGGTCAGCAACCTGTTCGGACGATAGTCGGTAAATGTTCGTTTGCTGATGGTAAAGCTTTGCCGCCGTCACAATATCCGCCTGTTTGAAACCGTTTTGCTCCGCCTTCGCGATTAACTCATGAATGGTGATCTGTGGCGGGGCAGTTAAAATCTCTTCCAGAGTCGGTAATGTCTCCGGCACGTCGAGCGGGTTCGGCGCAACCACAGGCAGGTCCGATTCGCTATGACGAATCAGGTGGTCGAGAAAGTCCTTAAATGTGACATCCCCAGTCATCTCAAACCCGAGCTCGAAAGCCGGGCTGTTGGACTTCACCACTTGGAAAACACGGGTGATCTCACCGTCTCGCTCCTGCAGCGAGACTTCGCACATCACGTCGACAAAATATTCGAGGCCGCTCGCGGTCGACGGCAACACGCGGCCTAATTCGTTGTCCTCCTTCTGTTCCTTCCCCTTAGCCGGAATCTGGTCAACGATGACGACTGAATTGCCCGACTGACAGAGGCTGCGCAAGACGCCTTGAAGCACCATCTGATCCGCCGTCAGTTCTTCCGCATTGGGCTGCGCCAGCGGGTCGCCGGCGCGCTCGCGGACCGCCGCGATCATCTCGCTGTGCTTGGCTGAGAAGTAGCTCGCCCACGAGTCGAGAGCATAGCATTCGTAGTTTTGTGCGGCCGCCTCTGGCGAGTTCAATAGCCAGTCAATGAACTCCGGCACCTCGCTCGGGCGCTCGACCTCGATGCCGTCAAACTTCGACCCAACGCCTTTCAGGAGGCGTGTCTTACGCTCGATGTCGATGATGCAAAGGCGACCTAGGCCGGCGTCAGCCATCGATGCGGCGAAATATGTCTTACCTACGCCCGCGCCTCCTCTGACCGCCATTACTAGCCGCTGCTTTCGGGGCCGCCGGCTTAAGGGATTTACTCTAGCTCCATTCTTATTCATTTTCGGCACTGCCTTTCCTATCAATTGGTGACAAATTGAGACGCACGCAAAAGACGTGACTCTCACTTAAACACTGGTAAATACTACCATGGAATTTTATCTGTGCAACAATTGTCTTTTCGGTAAAACAATAATGAGCGATATAACCTTGGCGCCCACTAAAGACATCGTTGGCATATTTGGCGGAGTGGCAGGTTAAAATAAGATTGCGTGATTGCCGCGCTTACAGCCTTTTCGGAATAGGTATGCAGCGCGTCGACGCGTAGCGTTTGGAGCGCCTTGAGCCCTCGCCGCTTTGCGTTGTGTGAAAACTAAAGCGGCGAGGGCTGATACCGCTGGCGAATTGGTACGGTACAGGGAGCGGTAGCGACCTGGTGCTTTGTAGGCAACGACTTCCGATTCCACCAGGTCGCTACCGCTCCCTGTACCGTACCGTTCTCCGAATTTCGCCAGCGGTATCAGGGCTCGCCGCACTCCAAACGCTACGCGCTCCTGAACACGCAACTGGAAACCGATGTAATCAAGAATGATCGCCGAAAAGCCGAGTCACAACAGAGTTGACCGGACGGCGCGGTCATAATCTAGAACCCTGCCGGCCTTTCCCCAACCACGCCGAATTCCCGTTCTAGCGCCATTCCAACCCGCCCAATCAACCCGTCGCAGAATAGGCGGCCAAGAATCGTGATCCCGTGCGGAACGCGACGGGGTGGATTAAACTTCGGCAGCGGATTCGCCGGGTCCGGAGCCCAGTCACTTCGCGCTTCCGAGACCTTGACGAATCCGGCGCGCAGCGTGAGCGAGGGATGACCGGTGAAGTTTGTGATGGTGAGCTGTTCGTCGCGTAGCGATGGGACTATCATCAGGTCGACATCTCTGAAGATGCGCGCCATTTCCAGAGCCACCTTGCGCCGGAATCGATCGGCCTGCACGAAGTCGACTGCGGAAAGAAATCGCGCCTGCCGAAATAAATTGGGCCACGCGTCCTTGACCTGCGCCTTGAGTGAGCCGAGTTCATTATTAAGCGCAAGCTCCTCGAACGACGCCGCGCCCTCTGCGAATAGAATCGGCATAAGTGAGCTGTACGGCCAATCGGGAAGCGTCACTTCCTTCAGTTCCATTTTCAGCTTCTTCATGGTCTCCATCGCCGCTCGGTCGACGTCTGTTGCGGGACTATCTTTCATCCATTGGGCGATGTAGCCGACTTTCAATCCCGCGACTGGCGCCATGGCGTCGAAGTCGAGCCGGCTCGACACGCTCGAAGCGTCGCCCGCGTCAGGCCCGCTGATGGCGTGAAGGACCAGCATCGCGTCTTCGACCGTCCGTGTCATGGGCCCGAGCTTGTCGAGAGACCAGCAGAGCGTCATCGCGCCGGTGCGCGGCACGCGGCCGAAGGTCGGGCGCAGGCCAGTCACGCCACAGCGCATCGCCGGGCTGACGATGCTCCCGCCGGTCTCGCTGCCGATAGAAAACGCCACCAGCGCCGCGGCCGTCGCCGCTCCGGGCCCGGCGCTCGATCCCGACGCGCCCTCTTCCAAAAGCCACGGGTTCATCGTCTGGCCGCCGAACCAGATGTCGTTGAGCGCGAGCGCGCCGAGCGACAGCTTGGCCAATAGCACCGCGCCGGCGTCGTTCAACCTGCGCACCACCGCGGAGTCCGCCGAGGGAACGCGGTTGCGAAATGGTTCGGCGCCGTATGTGGTTGGAATGTCTTTCGTATCGAGCAGATCTTTCACGCCGTAAGGGATGCCGTGCAGCGGGCCGCGATATTTGCCGGCGGCGATCTCGGCGTCGGCGGCCTTCGCGCGGGCGAGCGCGTGATCTTTGGTCAGCGTGATGATCGATCGTATCTTCGGGTCCAGCCGTTCGATGCGACTGAGATAGATATTCGTAAGTCGCTCGGAAGTAAGCCGCCGCGACTCAATCCATCTGGACAGTTGCGTCACGGGAGCGAACGCGATGTCGTCGTCCGATGACGGCAGCGCTACGGCGCCGGCCTTGGAGCGCACGAACCGGTCGGATAAAGACGGGATCGTAACGCCAGGAATCGACGGGTTCCACAATGTGGCCGGCGCATCGATATCAGCGAGCGCCACTTTCCGCGGCCCGGCGCGACGCTCTAAGTACTGCGCCAGCGACTGGCGCCACGATGCTGCGGCCTGACGCCGCTCCGCCGGCGTCATCGTGACTTGCATTAGCTTTTCAGCCTCCGCGAATGTCGCCGCTGTCACTTCGGGACCGGAACCGGCTCCAGTCCCGAATGTGGGCGGCGCGCCGGCCGTCGTTGGCGTTGATGAAGGATCGGTTGGCGTCGCAGAACTGCGACATGCGCTGGCCGCGACTAGCGCGCTCAGAGGAGCGCTGATCAGGAATTGGCGACGAGTGTTCATATTATTATTTGCCTTCCTTCCGGCTCAGGTCGATCACGAGCGTCACCGTGGCCTCGCCGGATTCATTTCCGGATCCGTCGCCGCCAATGGATATTTTTTGCCTGGTGTTGAGAATCAATCTCGCGAGCGCGTCATCCAGAGGCTTGCCCGGGGAAAAATAGCTAGGGGCCATCTGAAGTCCGTACTCGCCGGGGATGAGGTTTGAGAAGACGAACCGTCCGCGCTCGTCGGACGCGCTCTGCATGTATCCGGATCCGGGTACGTTCACGCGATGGATGCTGACGCTGATTTGTATGTGCGGCGGAAGATCGCCGCCGATTACTTTCACCTCGCCGCGAAGCTTCAGGCTACCGTACCCGACAATCACTCGCACGTTCGACAAATTTTCTCCCGGGCCGATTTCCAGGCCGTCTGGAATAATGGTTCCGTCCAGCTCGATGCGCTGGAGCCAGAAACCATCGTAGCTTGGTTCTGTATAAAATTTGGCTTTGCCGGGCCGCACTGGCGCGAGACGAAAACTCCCGTCAGCGTTCACCCGGGCTGCCGCTCCTTCGTAAGCGACGCCTTGTGGAGTTTTGACGGGGCTCTTTATGCGTATTTGTAATAGCTTTGCCCTGGCTGCCAGGGAGAGAGGATCATTCGCACCTTCGATGATGACTGTCCCGCTGACGGAGCCGCCCGTTCCCAATTTGATTTCAACTCCGTCCACGGCGCCGTCGGTGATTTCACAGAGCGCCGGATCACCGAAATACCCACTCGCTCTGTCGGTTATCGGATAGACATTATATTTGCCGGGCAAGAGGCCTTGAAATTGGAATTCCCCCTCCGCATTCGACCGCGTCTCTTGTCGTGATGGGGGCCAAAAAACGCCTCCATCCTTACCGTGCCCGGTGTAGGAGATTTGAATCCCCTCGACGGGATTGCCAGTTTCGGCGTTCACGACGCGCCCTTTGATCTCGTAAGTCTTCATCACCTCTGCAATGAGAATGTCGACGCCCGCTGTTTCCGCGCCTTCACTTACCGCTACAACGCTGGCTCTGGACGGATCGCTCACGCCGGGATGATAGGTGTGCGGATAATAGACGTCTCGCGACGCCTGCGTTCCAATTCCCATTGGCGGCGTCATTCCAGCGCTGACCAGATAACGTCCCTCCGGGAGTGGGAAGATGCGATAAACGCCTTGTTCGTCCGTCATCGTCACCCTCGCGGAGTTGTACGAGGAAAGCTGCCGCTTCCCGTTGTCGCTGATCAGGGTCAACTTGATCTCCTGTCCGGCTATCGGGCGCCCGCTGGCGTCGCTGACCCGCCCTGTGATCACGCCTCCTCGCTTGAGTACGAGGTCGAACTGTTCGACTTTCTCGCCTTCCGCAACGTTGATCAATTTTTGCCGCATTGGGTATGGGGACCCCACGACGATCAGATATTCGTTGGGCAGGATTTTGACGCGATAGCTTCCCTCCGGAATCCCGGTGATATGATAACTGCCTTGCTCATCAGCGACGGCATGAAGAGGCTCCACCCGGCCAGCCTGGCCGGGCCTTCGCTCCGGCAGGAATTCAACCATGACGCCGCTCAAAGGCTTCCCGTTCAAAATAACCCGTCCCGAGACGGTCGCCGTTCGCTGTTTTTCGCTGTCGGTTTGAGATTGAGCCGCGGGGCTTTGTCGCAGGCTCGGGATGAACATCAGAAGCAGGAGCGCGAAATGTATTCCGGACATGGCTTTTCCCCTTCCATTATAGATTGACGCGGGTGTTGTGACGGCGGTTGATCTCAATAAACGTCGAACGCTTCGCCAATCATACAACAGAGGATCCGCCAAACCGAAGTCTGGGCGGCCACTGTAGCGCAAACTGGCCAGTTTGCGTTGTTTCCCTTATTACGTTTTCGGCGAGCGCCTCGCAAACTGCCAGTTTGCGCTACGGTCGTCGCGGCCTGCAGCCCTTTACGAACGCCTCACTGATACGCATGATGGTTGCGCGCATCAACAATCCGATTCCAATTCACACAAAGGCGCCGCCCCAAATGAAAAGAATGTCTTTCAGCAAACCCGGATTTGCGCTGGCGTTGGCGAGCGCGATTGTAGCTTTCAGCGCCTCAATCCCGGCAGGCGCAAGCCGGCAAACAGATGTACAACTCCCTTCCACACCATTGAAGTTCGGCGTTTTCGCCGCGCGTTTCGATTCCAGTGGCGCGTTCAAGCTGGAAGGCGATCGCTGGCCTGCGCTGAGCGGCGACTGGAAGCTCAAGGGAGATGAGATTGAGCTGGTCACGTCCAAAGCGCCAAAAGGCTGCGAAGGACCTGGTCGCTATCGAGTGCGGCTCGAAGGCAAGCATGTCACTTTCGATCTCATCGCGGATGATTGCGTCCCGCGCCGGATGATCCTGAACAACAGCGCCTGGTCGCCTGCCGAAGAAGCCAAAGTCATCGCCCCACGCCGCATCACCGTCACATCCAATACCAAGGGCGCGCGTCCACCCAAACGCCCCGAGCCGAATGCGGCGAAAGGGAACTGGCCTTCTTTTCGCGGGATGCAAGCCGAAGGCGTCGCCGAGCGGCAGAACCTGCCTGACCGGTGGGACGGCAAGACGGGCGAAAACATTCTGTGGCGCACGACGATTCCCGGACTGGCGCATTCCAGCCCGGTCGTCTGGGGACAGCGCATCTTCGTCACCAGCGCCGTCAGCAGCGACCCCAAAGCCGGCTTCAAGCCAGGGCTGTATGGCGACGGCGACGCCTCGCAGGATCGCTCCTCGCAGCGGTGGATGATTTACGCGCTGGACAAAGGCGCCGGCAAAATCCTCTGGGAGCGGGTGGCCTACGAAGGCGCGCCGCGCGAAAAGCGCCACATCAAATCCACCTACGCCAGCTCCACGCCCGCCACCGACGGGCGCATCGTCGTGGCGTGGTTCGGTTCGCAGGGCGTCTATGCATACGACGTCAACGGGCGCTTTCTGTGGAAGGCGGATCTGGGCAGGCTCAATCTGGGCGCTTACGACATTCCGACATACGAATGGGGCACGGCCAGTTCGCCCATTATTTGGAATAACCTGGTCATTCTGCAATGCGACACGCAAGACGATTCGTTCCTGCTGGCGCTGGACGCCGACACCGGGAAGCAGGTGTGGAAAACCGAGCGCGACGAGCTGCCCTCGTGGGGCACGCCGACCGTGGCGCAGACTTCGGCGGGACCTGAACTTGTAACCAACGCTTCGAATTACATCCGCGGTTATGACCCCCGCACCGGGAAGGAATTGTGGCGGCTGGGGCGCAGTTCGAAGATCACCGCGCCGACGCCGCTCTTTGCCGACGACAAGTTCGTCATCGCCAGCGGCCGCGCCCCTGAACGTCCGATCTTCGTCGTGCGAGCCGGCGCGCGTGGAGACCTGACCTTGACCGAAGGCAAGACCACGAGCGACGCCGTCGTGTGGAGTCGCACGGGGCGTGGGTCTTACATGCCGACGCCCCTCGCGTATGACGGCATCCTTTACGTACTCGCCAACAATGGCTTGCTTGACGCCTACGATTTGCGGACGGGCGAGGAAGTTTATCGCCAGCGGCTACCGCTCGTCGGCAGCGGCTTCAGCGCCTCGCCGGTCGCCGCCGACGGCAAGCTATATCTTTCAAATGAAGACGGGGAGATGCTGGTTATCGCCGCGGGCCCGAAATTCACACACCTCGGCGCCAACTCGATGGGTGAGTCGCTGATGGCTACGCCGGCCTTGTCGGAGGGCGTGATGTATGTGCGCTCCTCGCAGAGTCTGTTTGCGGTTGGGCGCAAACAGTGAGTGAGATGATCCTTTCTATCATTTTGCCTAATCATCCTATCTGAACTTTTTCTCTCACGATACCGTTCACCACAATGTCAAATCGCTGACGACCTCAATCAAAATATAGTGGGAGGGGTTTGCCATGCTGATGGCTGATACGATGGCGATCTTTTTCGTGATCCTGGGGCTGTTGTTGGCCCTTCCGGGATTGTGGGTATTGTGTCGTGGGCTGTGGCCGCGCGCGGTGGCTAAGGCCGCCGCGGTTTGCGGCGAGGGGTTGATCAAACCTTTCCTCGCGGGTTTGCCGCTCACCGCTGTGATGATCTTTGCGGCGGCGGTGTTAGGCAATTTCGGCCCGGCGGGAAAGATCGCGGCTGTGGCGACGGTCTGTCTATATCTAATGATCGCGAATTGCGGTGTGGCCGGATTGGTCACCGTTGTTGGAGAAAGATTAGCCGGGCCTTCCGGAAATATAGATCCGCAGCAACCGTGGCGGGCGACGTTGCGTGGAGGCGTTGCGCTCGGATTGGCATCTTTATTGCCGATTCTCGGATGGTTCGTGATCTTGCCGGCGGCGGTGATAATCGGCTGCGGCGCGAATCTGCTCTCGTTGCTGCGGACGTTAGCGGCGTCGCGAGTTCGGTCCGGACAGGCGCTTGCGTCTCCCGTTGAAACATCCGAGCTGAGAGCGACGCCCACATTCGGAGCAGAGCAATGACGACCACACGGCGCGAATGGATGAAAGTGGCGGTTGTGGCGGGCGGCGCTCTTTCGGCGTCTCCGGCCCTTGTCGGATGCGAGCGCGTCATCAGCCGCGTCACGAAAGAGTTTGGCCAGACAATCCCCGAGCGCGTCAGCGTGGCCGGCGGATCGGAGATTGACCCTTCGTTCCATTTGCTCTCGCGGGCTTCGTATGGCGTGTGGCCGGGCGATCTGGATCGCGTTCGGGCAATGACCGCCGAGGCCTGGATCGAAGAGCAGCTTGCGCCAGAAAAGATTGACGACGCGTTGTGCGACCTGCGGGCGCGAAGGTTTGAAACTCTGCATCACGAACCCGGAACCTGTTACGAATACAAAAAGTCGGTGTTGCGCGAAGAGATTACACGCCACACGCTGCTGCGCGCGGTCTACAGCCGGCGACAACTCTTCGAGGTGATGGTCGAATTCTGGACCGATCATCTGAACATCAATCTCGAAAAAGGCGACTCGATCTACCTCAAACCCTCCGACGACCGCCTGGTCATTCGCGCGCATGCGCTCGGCAAATTCCGCGACTTGATCCGCGCCTCGGCCCTCTCGCCCGCGATGCTTGTTTATCTCGACGGCAAGGAGAACAGGAAGGCCGGGCCCGAGGACATCCCGAATGAAAATTACGCGCGTGAGCTGCTGGAGCTGCACACGTTGGGCGTGAACGGCGGTTACACGCAAGCCGATGTTTACGAAGTCGCGCGCTGTTTGACCGGATGGCGATTGCGAACGAAATGGCGCAAAGGCACGGTCTATTTCGAGCCCGCGTGGCACGACGACGGCGAGAAGACTGTGCTCGGGTATCGGATCCCGGCAGGCGGCGGAGAGAGAGATTTAGATCGTGTGGTCGAGATCGTCTGCGATCATCCTTCGACCTCTCGCCATATCGCGACGAAGCTCGCGCAAAAACTGGTTTCGGAACAACCGCCCGTGACGTTGGTTGATCGCGTGGCCAAAGTCTTCACTGGAACCTGCGGGGACATCAAGGCGATGTTGCGCGAGGTTCTGCATTCCGGAGAATTCAAAGCCTCGCGCGGAGTCAAATTCAAACGGCCATTTCATTTTATAGCCGGTTGCCTGCGCGCGACGGGCGCCGATACGCACGCCCACAAGCCGCTCATTGAATATCTGCTGCGGATGGGGCAGGCGCCGTTTCAACATCCTACGCCGGACGGCTATCCGGATGAGGCAACGCCGTGGCTCGGCACGCTGCTGTGGCGATGGAATTTCGCTCTGGCGATTGCGGCGAATCGGATTCCGTCGGTGGAGGTCGAGCCGCAGCGTTTGATAAACGCGATCGGGGGCTCCAGTCCGGCGCAATTGCTGCCCCATTTCATCGGGCGGGCGGGGACGGAGGCCGAGTTGAGAGCGCTGAACGATTACGCGGCGGGCCAGGGAATTGACACGAACGAACGCAAGGCCGAGATGCTCGGATTGATTCTGGCTTCGCCTGCGTTTCAAAGATACTGAATGCTCTGGAAACTAAGTTGTTTGATATTTTGTGTTTTCAAACCTTTGCTTTGAGCCTGCGGAGCAGGCGGCAGCATAAAGCCTGGGGCGTAAGCCCCAGGAGAGCGGCAGCAAAGCGATCAGAGCCCGCGAAGTGGGCGACAGCCAATGGCTGCCGCCCGTTTCACGGGCTTGATGGCTGAATGCTCTGCTTACTAAATTTTTCGTTTTTTTATTACCCTAGAAGGAGAGCGTTCCGCAGTACCGGCTTTAGCCGGCCTGGCTTGGATCCCCGACACTGCCGGCTAAAGCCGGTACTCTAAACACTCTCTCGTGAGCGTTTGTGGTTAAACCGAATGGCTCTTATGCCGTTTGTTTCGATACGGAAAAACGCTAAACAACATAGTTAGCAGAGTGGTGAATAGCCATGGGAGCGCAGGCGGCCTCGCCTGCTTGCTTTCGCTAAACACCATTTGATCGAAGCCAGGCGGTCGAGGCCGCCTGCGCTCCCGAGGTGAGGTGTTGAGCATGAGCCTAAGCACACGACGCGGTTTTCTTCGGCAAGTGACCATCGGCCACGAATCGGCCTTACCCGACGCGGGCGAGCGGACGCTGGTTTGCGTTTTCTTGCGAGGGGGCGCTGATACGCTCAACCTGATCGCGCCTTACGGCGATGATCGTTATTACAAACTTCGCCCGACGATTTCAATCCCGCCGCCGAATGGCAATGACGAAGCGAAGGACGCCGCGATCCGGCTCGATGATTATTACGCGTTTCATCCGAAGCTGCGACCGTTGCTGCCTCTATTGAAAGAGGGAAGGCTGGGCGTTGTGCAGGGCGTTGGTTCGGACAACACCAGCGGGTCGCATTTCGAAGCGCAGGATCAAATGGATCGCGGCGAATCGCAAGGCCGCAGCGTCGTCGGGGGCTGGCTCGGCCGCCACCTGCGTTCGCGCGCGGGCAAAAAGATGACGCCGCTCTCGGCGGTGGCCATCGGCCCGACGATCCCCGAATCGTTGCGAGGCGCGCCTTCCGCCAGCGCGATGAGGTCGCTCGATGAAATTCAAATCAACGTTCCGTCGAACAACCCGCTTGCCGTCTCCAAAGCTCTCTCGTCAATGTACGGCGCGGAGGTCGGGTTGCTTGCCGCGCCCGGGCGCTCGACGCTCGATCTGCTCGGCAGGGTCGAAGCGCTCAGAAACAAGCCATATAACGCAGAGAACAACGCGGTCTACCCCGACGATGATTTCGGCGCCGGGTTGCGCGAGATCGCGCGGTTGGTCAAAGCCCGCGTCGGGCTTGAAGCCGCCTGCATTGACCTCGGCGGATGGGACACGCATTTCTTTCAAGGCTCGACCGGAGGATTGCAGGCTGAACGGATTGACCTGCTAGCGCGCGGGCTCGCCGCTTTCGACGCCGATCTGAATCGCGAGCGCGACCGCGTCACGGTGATCGTGATGACGGAATTCGGCCGCAGAGACTACGAAAACAGCTCGTTCGGCACAGATCACGGGCGAGGGTTCGCGATGATGGCCATTGGCTCGCAGATCAACGGCGGAAAGATTCATGGCGCCAAACCCGATCTGAGCGCGCCCGGTCTGAGTGTGAATACCGAATTGCTGCTTGGTCCTGAAGGATTGAAGGTCGTCTGCGATTATCGTTCCGTGTTGGCTGAAGTTCTGGCCGGCGTGATGGGCAATCAAAACCTTGAGAAAGTTTTCCCCGCGTTCAAATCTCAGCGGGTAGGGCTGGCGTCAAATTTGATTTATTGACATCCGGCGTTTCAAGGCCGGCGCCCATCACCCCTTGCGTCATGTAGGCGCCGCCTGAATTCAACCGTCGCTACGCGACGGATGCCCTTGCTAATACTTACCCGGCGTTGAAACCTTGTCATTACCCAAATCTTTTCAGTTTTGCGCCGGAGGCGCAGAAGGACAATTCTTGAACGCCATAGAAGATATAAAGAAGATAGCGATCCTCAATCTTCTACCCTCGATTCTCAATCCTCGATCCTCAAGGATGGAAATATGCGAACATTTTGGCAAGACATGCGCCACGGCGC